>LSQX01035433.1_pt1 | contig 18854 bp, 18 predicted proteins | sample 654561 | NCBI WGS metagenome assembly LSQX01 (sample SAMN04489861, study PRJNA283612) | anaerobic digester metagenome | isolation source: 4 biogas reactors fed with cattle manure at either 37C or 55C with and... | place: Denmark: Kongens Lyngby | collected 2014
TTGTCATGGGCAATCACACCGCGACGGATTTGTGGCATGAGAGAAACAATATAGGCGCCTAGCAACACCAGCAACCAGGAGATATAAACCCAAATCAAGAAAATCGGTAGAATTGCAAAAGCACCGTAAATTAACGTATAAGTAGGAAAATAACTCAGGTAAAGAGTAAAACCCATGCGCATAATCTCAAAGATAATCGCGGTAAAAAATCCTCCAACCATCGCATCCCTAAATCGAATCCGACGATTAGGTACAACAAAATAAAGTAAACTCATTAAAAGGCCAGAGAAAATCACCGGTACGACAAAGCTTAAAAAGCCTCTCATAAAAGAAAATCCGGAACTGATGGTTTCTTGTAAAATCATGGCGCTGCCCCAAAGACTAAGAGCTAAAGCAAAAGGCCCAATCGATAAAATAGCCCAATAAATTAAAATACGCTGAAGCAGAGAACGTGGTTTTTTGATTTGGAATATTTGGTTCAATGCGTCTTCAATTGTCATCATCAACATAATTGAGGTGATAACTAAAAATATCGTACCTACCGCGGTTAAACCTGAAGCAGCATCAGCAAATACATTTAAATAAGCAATTACTTGTTCTGAAATACTTTCTGGAAAGAGGCTATCAGTTAAAAATTTATCCAGATAGAATTTAAAATCATTAAAAATAGGAAAAGCCGTAAATAATGATAGAACTACGGCTAATAAAGGCACTGCAGAAGTAATGGAGGTGTAGGAAAGGCTAGCGGCCTTGCTGGTTAAGCCCTCATTAATAAGTCTAGAAATAGCAAAGATCAAAGCATTTTTATAAAAACGCCAATCGCCTAATGAGTTTCTATGGTTTTTAATAAAAACACTATTAGTTGAATCTTGATTTTCGGGGCTTTGCTGCTGAGTTTTTTCCATACTAGTTTGACTCATTAATTAAGTGATTACTAGGGCTTAAGCTTCCTAATAGCTATGCCGTAAAAAATATAGCATACAATAGCTTGTTGATACATGACAATCTTTAAACTATGACAACGGTTCCTTTAAATCCTCTTTATCGTTATATTGCTTTTATTTGTACGGTTTTACTCATTATCCTCTGCATACTCTGGGAGTGGATCTTGGCGCCGGTGATTCCCGGCGGCACATTATTGGTATTAAAAGTCATACCGCTTCTGTTTCCATTGTATGGCTTATGGCGTGGTAACTTATATACTATGCAATGGACTTCTATGCTGGTATTACTCTATTTTATGGAAGGGGTAGTGCGTTGGTATAGTGATCCGTCGGTATTGTCGCGTCAATTAGCCATGCTTGAGACCTTGTTATCGTTGATAGTTTTTTACGTTTTGGTGATGTATTTACGTCCGGCTAAAAAAGTAGCCAAGCAACGCAAAAAAGCTGGTCAATAAAGTGTAAGGTGTAAGGGTAAATTATTATGAATTCACTCAAAGTCAGCAACTCATTTGCCGAGCTCTCGCCTGAGTTTTATACGCGTTTGCAAATGCAGGGCCTAAGACATGAGGTCAAATTACTGCATGTGAATCCTAAGGTAGCTGAGCTCTTGGATATTAGTCCTGCTATGTGGGCAAGCCCTGAATTTTTAGAGATTATGTCAGGACAAGCTGACTTGCCGGGTGGTGTGACTTTATCAGCGGTCTACAGTGGCCATCAATTTGGGGTCTGGGCAGGGCAATTAGGCGATGGTCGGGCTCATTTACTGGGTGCGATTGAAGCCAGTTCCTCTGATATTCCCTGGGAAGTTCAATTAAAGGGTGCCGGTCTAACTCCCTATTCACGTATGGGTGATGGCAGGGCAGTGCTACGCTCCAGTATCCGTGAGTATTTAGCAAGTGCGGCCATGGACGGACTTAATATACCGACCACCTTGGCTCTAAGTATTACCATGTCACAGGACCGTGTTCGCCGTGAGCGTGTCGAAACCGCAGCTATCGTATCGCGTGTAGCACATAGCTTTGTCCGTTTTGGTTCTTTTCAGCATTGGTATGCCAATAAACGCCCCGATTTGTTGCGCGAGCTTTTAGACTATGTCTGTGATAATTTTTTTGCAGATGAGCTAAAAGCGGAGTATCAAGATATCAAGGATAAGGTATTGGATTTCTTGGATATAGTGACTCGTCGTACCGCTGTTTTAATGGCGCATTGGCAAAGTATTGGTTTTGTTCATGGGGTGATGAATACTGACAATATGTCCATTCTCGGTTTGACCATCGATTACGGACCCTATGGTTTTATGGAGAACTTTGATCCTAATTGGGTTATCAACCATAGTGATCACCAGGGACGCTATGCCTTCAGTCAGCAAGTCAATATCGCTTTATGGAATCTGCATCAATTAGCTAGTTGTTTTAGTCTGCTAGGCCTTAAAGAAGAGAAATTAAGAACGGTCTTGGATAACTATGCGGATTACTTTTATGATAGCTTCTTTGATATTCATGCTAAAAAGTTTGGTTTTAAAGAGTTGACCTCAGCCGATGACGATCTGTTTAATGACTTCTGGATGCTGATGGCTAAGCAATCATCCGACTTCACACTGAGCTTTAGACGCTTGGCAGATATTGACACAAACGAGCAGCAGTGGTTGGTTTTATTTAAAGAGCCACATGAAGCCAAGGCTTGGTTGGAGCGTTATAAAGTTCGTCGCGATCAGGATAATCTAAGTCCTCAAGAGCGCCAAACGATGATGAACAGCATTAATCCGCTCTATACTTTGCGCACTTATATGGCCCAAGAGGCTATTGATGACGCAGAAAATGGCTCAGCGGAAGTCCTGGATTTTCTGGTGCAGGTGCTACAAAATCCATTTATCGAACATGCTGGTGCTGAGCGTTATGCTGAACCTAGCCCCATTGATAAACAAAATATGGCGTTAAGCTGTTCCTCATAACTAACAGCATTCATATAAGTATAATAATTAGCTGCATAGATTTTTAAAATTTTCGTATAGGAAGTCGAATGGCTGGTAATACTCTTGGTCGTCTATTTGCCGTAACAAACTTTGGTGAGTCTCATGGTCCGGCGATAGGCTGTGTTATTGATGGTTGCCCTCCCGGGGTATCACTAACTGAGGCTGATATTCAGCATGACTTAGACCGTCGTCGCCCAGGAACTTCTCGTCACGTAACTCAGCGCCAAGAGCCTGATCAGGTGGAAATTCTTTCTGGTGTATATGAGGGTAAAACAACTGGCACACCGATTGCTTTGTTAATTCGTAACCAGGATCAACGCAGCAAAGATTACTCTAATATTAGTGCGAGTTTTAGACCAGGGCACGCAGACTACAGCTATTGGCACAAATACGGCATCAGGGACCCTCGTGGTGGCGGCCGTTCTTCTGCACGCCTAACTGCACCGACAGTTGCTGCCGGCGCGATTGCGAAAAAGTGTCTAGCCTTGCGATATGGCACGCAAATAAGGGCCTACATGAGTCAGTTGGGGCCTATAGCGATTCCTTTTCAAAGCTGGGATGAGGTGCCTAATAATCCTTTCTTCGCTCCTAATGCCGAGATTATTCCGCAATTAGAAGAGTTTATGGATCAGTTACGCCGTGACGGTGATTCGATTGGTGCTCGCATTGAGGTCGTTGCCCAAAAAGTACCAAGTGGTTTGGGCGAACCAATTTATGATCGTCTTGATGCGGATATTGCTCATGTCATGATGGGCTTAAATGCCGTCAAAGCGGTGGCGATTGGTGCCGGTTTTGAGTCAGTTAGTCAACGTGGCTCAGAGCACGGTGACGAGATAACGCGCGATGGCTTTTTGAGTAATAATGCCGGTGGTATTTTAGGCGGTATTTCTAGTGGTCAGGACATTACTGTTTCTCTAGCGATTAAGCCCACTTCAAGTATTAGAGTGGAGCGCCGCTCAGTTAATACTGCCAACGAAGAGATTATGGTGCAGACCTTGGGTCGTCATGACCCATGTGTTGGTATCAGAGCTGCACCTATTGCTGAAGCGTTATTAGCTATCACCCTAATGGATCATAGTTTGCGTCAAGCAGCATATGGCGAATATCAAAATATTCCTTAGTCGAATCTGATACAATTTAACTAATCAATCTATAGTTTTTATTAAATAAAACTATATTGATGCGTTATGTATCAACTCTCAACACGAGGTATTAAGGGATTAATATGACTAAAAAAATCATCTTTACTGATAAAGCACCTGCAGCTCTGGGCCCATATTCACAAGCAGTGATTAGCACAGCACCTGCGACCGTATTTATTTCCGGTCAACTGGGACTGGATCCAGCGACTGGAGAATTGGTTTCCGACCAATTTGAAGATCAAGTTAGACAGTCCATGGCCAACTTAAAAGCTGTGATTGAAGCTGCGGGTGGTAGTTTAGAAGATATCCTTCGTGTGGGTCTTTACCTGACTGATTTAAATAACTTTGGTATTGCCAACAGTGTGATGCAAGAGTTATTTCCTGAACCGTATCCTGCGCGTTCAACTATACAAGTTTCTGCTTTACCAAAAGGCGCTCAATTTGAGATCGATGCCATTTTGGGTCTGAACAAGTAATTTAAGCGACTTAAGAATTTAGCTTTAATTCCTCTGGGGTTAAAGCTAAATTTAACTGTATTAAGTGGTTTTTGGTTCTATGGTAGAAAGCAATAAAAAGACACTAACTGCACTTGAAAAAAAGTTGCATACACTTGGCTTGGTTGAGCCAATGGACTTTGTGTTGCATATACCTTTACGTTACGAGGACCATAGCCGTATTCATAAGATTGCTGAGCTAAGCCCAGGTATGAAAGCCCAGTTAGAAGGTACTATTTCTAATATTCAAGTGGTGATGCGTGGTCGTCGACAGCTCACAGCAACCTTTACTGATCAAAGCGGTTCTATACAATTACGCTGGTTGAATTTTTATCCTAATCAAAAAGCCGCTTTAGAAAAAAAAGGACTGTTCAGAATTCGCGGTGAAGTTCGTGGCGGTTTCCAATGGGGGCTGGAAATGGTTCATCCGAAGCTGTTAAAAGCAGGGGAGCCTTTAGGTGACAGTTTAGTACCTGTTTATTCTACGGTTGCGGGTTTAACACAAGAGGTTCTGACAGGTTATATCCAAAAGCATTTAAAAAATTGCCGATTAGACGATACCTTATCGCCTGAACTGCGCAAACGTTTTGATCTGATGGAAATTAATGAGGCCATTCAATTACTTCACCAACCTCCATTGGGAACTGATATTGACTTATTGCAGCTCAAACAACATCCTGCCTGGGATCGTCTAAAGTTCGATGAGATGCTGGCACAGCAAATTGCGATGTTTGTGGCGAGAGAAAAACGCAGTTCTTTAAAGGCTTACTCACTGAATACTCAAAAAAATGCTTTGTATCAACAGGTTCTGGAGCGTTTTTCTTTTCAATTAACCTCAGCACAAGAACGTGTTTTAAATGAGATTGAGCTCGACCTGCAAAGACAGTTTCCGATGCATCGCTTGATTCAGGGTGATGTTGGTAGTGGTAAGACAATCGTTGCCGCGCTTGCTGCGACCTTTGCTCTAGAGCAAGGTTTACAAGTGGCACTGATGGCACCAACCGAGATTTTAGCAGAGCAGCATTATCAAAAAATATTGAGTTGGTTTGATGGATCCGGGATAACAGTACATTGGTTAAGTAGTAGTGTCAAAGCCAAAGAAAAGCGCCAAACTTATGAGGATATTGCCAGTGGTCAAGCGAAGTTTATTATTGGTACCCAAGCCTTGATACAAAAAGATGTCGTTTTTCATCAGTTGGGCTTGGTCATTGTTGATGAGCAACACCGTTTTGGGGTTGGGCAGCGTTTAAGTTTGAGTGAAAAAGGCTTGGAGGCTGAGGATGTTAGTTCTGACGTGACTATCTACCCTCATCAACTCAATATGAGTGCGACACCTATTCCTCGCACTTTGGCGATGACTTTTTTATCTGATCTGGATGTCTCGGTGATTGATGAATTACCACCGGGACGCCAAGAGGTAGAGACCAAGTTACTGGATAATCGGCGACGGGATGATCTTTTGACACTAGTAGAAAGTAGTTGTTTAGAGGGTAAACAGGTTTATTGGGTTTGCCCTTTGGTAGAAGAGAGTGAAACCTTACAACTACAAACTGCTGAAGAAACTTATGAACGGCTACAAGCTGAATTAGATGGAGTACGTGTCGCCTTGGTACATGGGCGCCTCAAGAGTGACGAAAAAAATCAAATAATGGCTGACTTTAAGGCTCATGAAATTGATTTGTTAGTGGCTACTACTGTGATAGAAGTTGGGGTGGATGTGCCCAATGCCAATATTATGGTAATTGAGCATGCAGAACGCTTCGGATTAGCGCAGCTGCATCAATTGCGTGGCCGAGTAGGTCGAGGTCAAGATAAAGCAGTTTGTCTATTGCTTTATCAACAACCCTTATCTGAGCTTGCTAAATTGCGCCTTAAAGCAATGTACGAAACAACCGACGGCTTTGAAATTGCACAAAGAGATTTGGAACAACGTGGGCCAGGCGAGTTTTTAGGTCTAAGGCAATCAGGCACTGCTCTCACACGCTTTATTGACCTTGATGAGGATGTAGCCATTGTTGAGGAGGCCAGAGCTTTTGCCCCGGAGTTTATTAAAAATGATGTAGGGATGGCCTTAGAGCACCAAAAACGTTGGGTTGGTATGGGTGCAGACTATTTGCGCTCTTAACCGCTTATTTAATTAAGGTAGTTTAATTTATGACATTAACAGAATTAAGATATATTGTTGCCGTTGCGCGTGAACGTCATTTCGGCCGAGCTGCAGAAACTTGCTTTGTCAGCCAGCCTACACTTTCCGTCGCCATTAAAAAATTGGAAGATGAGCTTGGTGTGATGATTTTTGAGCGTGGAGGTAGTGAGGTTGGTATCACACCCATCGGTATGCAAATTATTAATCAGGCTCAAAAGGTGCTCGAAGCCAGTTCTGAAATTAAAGAGATTGCGCGGCAAGGGCATGACCCTCTGACAGGGCCTTTAAAAGTCGGTGTAATTCATACCGTCGGACCTTATTTGCTGCCTTATTTGATGCCTACTCATATGCAAGACAACCCAAATATGCCGCTGGTTTTACAGGAAAGTTTTACCCAGCGTCTAGTTGAAATGCTGCGTCAAGGTGAAATTGATTGCGCTATTATGGCAGCACCGGTACCGGATAGTGGCTTGGACTTCTTTAGCTTATATGAGGAGAAATTTGTCCTGGCAGTGCCACATGATCACCGTTGGGCTGGATTAAAAAGCATTAAAACTGATCAGTTAAAAGATGAAACGATGTTGCTCTTGGGTAGTGGTCATTGCTTTAGGGACCAAGTGTTGGAAGCTTGCCCGGAAATGTCGCCATTTGCATCGTCGATTGACGGAATACAACGGTCCTTTGAGGGTTCTTCTTTAGAAACCATTCGCCATATGGTGGCTTCTGGTTTGGGGATTACACTACTGCCTGAAAGTGCCTTGATTTTTGGTGACTACAGTCAGCGTCAAGATAAAATCAAGTACATACCGATTGAAGAACCAACGCCTTCACGAGAGATTGTCCTGGTATGGCGTAAAAGTTATACACGACAGGCAGCTATTATAGCTTTGTCAAATTCTATTGAGAAATGCTTGCCTCAGAACTTTCTTAAATAGCAAGATGAGCTTATTTAAACAAGCTCATCCTTATTAATCATAACTCGTGACCGTCACGCGCTTCTCTCAAGACATAGGAGCGCATTAGTAATGTCCATGAAATAGGGGAGGTCATAAATATAAAAATAACGACCAACATTTCATGAAAAAACAAACGGTCACCGAGTACATAAGATATCAACATAGAGGCGGCCATTAAAAACCACAGACCAAGGCTATTGCCAAGCGTTGGTGCATGGATGCGTCTTCTGAAATACTTTAGTGTAACGAGACCGAGATTACCTATCAAGGTCACAATTCCGCTCAAGACAATTAAAATACTGGCGATGATTTCAATCCATAATGGAATATCAGTTGTCATGGTTCAATTACCTCACCGCGTAACAAGAATTTAGCCATTGCCAAGGTTGTGACAAAGCCCAAGAGTCCAATTAAAAGGCCAATGTCATAATACCAAGGTGTGCGAAATAAAATACCCAGAGTAAAAATCAACAACATCGAATTGACATAGGTAATATCAGCACTTAATGCTCGATCCTGTGGTGTTGGTCCCTTTATTCCACGATACAAAGTCAGCATATTACTAAGAGCAAAGCAAACAATAGCAAAATAGCAGGCGATATCAAGAATACTCATTATTCAAAAATCTCCATCAATAAAGGCTCATAACGTTCGTGTACTGTGCGATGCCAATCAGCTTCGTTTTCCAGACCAAATACATGCAAATGCAAAATATAATCATTTTCTGTCAGACCGCTCCACACTGTACCGGGGACATAATTAATGATACAAGCCAAGAGAGCAATCGCATGTGGATCTCTAATATGAAGTGGGATATTTACGAAGTCCGCTACTGGTTGTTTGTCAGGCCTTGATGTAAGGGTAAGCTTCATTACCTCGATATTAGATGCATAGACGTCTTTTAGCACGATAAAGAAAAGTTTAACCATGGCCGCAATACGACGAGGATAGGCTCGATCGGGACGGAGGCGAGTGGATAAAGCTATGATGCCGAAAGACAGAACAAAACCTAGCGTTAAGGAGCCCAGAGACAAGCTACCAGTAAGCATAATCCACGCTATAAAAAGTGCGCAGGTCATCGGTATCCAAAAGAATAAACTTTTCATATCAGTGACCTCCTTGTAGAGGCTGTTGTTGCATTACTGCATTGATATAGAGGAAAGGCTCATCTAGTGAGAGGGCGATATTGTTGGTTAATTCCATGACTGAATTAGCAAAAATACTCATCAAAATACATGCACTTAAAAGCAATACGATCGGGATCGCTTCTCTCAAACTAAGGGCAGGAATTGAGACTTTTTCGGGTGTCCAAAACTTTAAGATACCAGCACGCATATAAGAGATAAGAGCGGCCAAACCGGAAAATATTACAAAACCCAATAGCAGCCAGGTATGAATGCTTGATAGTTCGTAGTTATTTAGCTTTAGGGCATTGGATAATAAGCCGATTTTACCTATAAAGCCTGAGAGCGGTGGTAAGCCAATTAAAACAAGGGCAGCAACAATATAGGAGATCCCTAAAAAAGCAAATGCTCCGGGAACCTTAATACCGAAGACCTCAGCGCTATAATCAGTCGTTGCTTCATCTTCAGACAAACCAAAGGCCTCCATACTCACAGAAAGTACCGAAGACTCATAGGTATCAACACGGCTTATAAGCTCTACCAATAAGAAAAGTGCGGCAGAAGCGAGAACAGAGCTAATTAAATAATACAAGGTTGGTCCTGTCATAGAAACGCCCGGCATGCCTAGTGCAGACAGTAAAACACCGGATGACAATATAACGCTGTAACCTGCTAATCTTCCCAAGTTCTTTTCTGCTAAAACACCTAAAATACCAAAAATCAAGGTAGCAATACCGATGTAGAACATCCAGTCACCACCGAAAGCAGCAGGCGCACCGGAAGGCAATAATAACGAACCGACTCTTAATAAGCTGTAGATACCCACCTTGGTCATTATCGCAAACATTGCGGCAACGGGTGCGCTCGCTGAGGAGTAGGCATTTGGCAGCCAGAAGTTTAAGGGCCATGCTGCGGCTTTAACCAAAAATGCTACGCCCAGGATTGAACAAGCTGTTTCAAATAACAGTCTATCTTCAGCTCTTAAGGCGCCGGCTTTAGCTGCTAGTTCAGCTAAGTTAAGTGTTCCGGTAATCGAGTAAATCATGGAGATACTGATTAGCAGCAAGGAAGCTCCCACCATATTAACGGTGACATACAGCATGCTTGAGCTGACCCGTCTTTCGCCTGAGCCGTGTAATAATAAGCCGTAGGAAGCGGCTAAAAACACTTCAAAGAAAACAAAGAGGTTAAATAAATCACCCGTTAAGAAAGCACCGTTAAGTCCCATTAAAATAAACTGGAATAGGGGGTAAAAATGAATTCCCACACGATTCCACATTGCCGTCGAATAAATTAAAGCCGCCAGGGCTAAAAAGCCGGTTAGGCAAAGCATCAGCGCAGCCAGTTGATCTGCAACCAAGACTATACCGACCGGAGCTTGCCAATTACCAAGCAAATAAACCGCAATATTATTTGTCAGTTCGCCTTCTAAATAACTGCTTGTATAAATAAGCAAATTAACAGCAACCAATATTTGAGCGACTACTGATGCAAAAGAAATGAAGGTGTTAAGCCCACGATTCTTCTCTTTTAGCAATACCATTAAGGCCCCTGCAAAGAGCGGGATAATAATTGACAAAATCGGCAAGTGGCCTACATAGTCACTCATTCTTTGCCCTCCGAACCATCAACGTGATCAGTGTTAGTTAAACCACGTTGGGCCAAGAGTAAAACCAGGAAAAGAGCAGTGGTTGCAAAACCGATCACAATGGCAGTCAGAACCAAGGCTTGAGGTACCGGATTTGCATAATCTTCAGTATTGAATGGCAAATTAGCATCAATTAATGGAGGTAGGCCTACGCTTAATAAGCCGCCACCGAAAATAAATAAATTTACCGCATAGCTTAGTAGTAATAAGCCCATAATTACTTGAAAAGTTCTTGAGCGTAAAATTAACCATACTCCGGAACCGGTAAGAATACCGATGGATAAGGCAAAAACTATTTCCATATTGATACGTTCCTTTAGTTATTCTTGGTTATGGATGGTCTGACTTGTTCAGTCGCCACTTCAGCATAAATATTTTTACGGAAGTAGCGTAATGATTGGTGAGCTAAAGCAACCAGCATATAAGTTGTGGTACCAACTACCACCGTAAATACACCCAAGTCAAAAATTAATACGGAGGATAGATGTAATTTACCGAAGAAAGGCAACACCGGTTCCCAAATCATCGCTGTCAGGAAAGGCTTGCCAGATAACATTGGTAAAAGCCCAGCGCCAACGGCTAAAACTAAGCCAAACCCCAACCAATTTTGCGGTCTGATTCTAGATTTATCTTCGACCCAGAGCATGCCGCTAACGATAAATTGAGTTAGTACCCCAGTCGCGAAAATCAAGCCACCGACAAATCCACCACCAGGTAAATTGTGACCACGGAAAAAGAAATAAAAGGCGATTAAGGTTGTAATCGGCATGAGCAGACGAGCTATTACGTTAGGTACAAGCATGGTGCCTCTTGGTAATTTGCCGTCCTCCTTGATGCGTCGCAGATCAGTTGTTAACTCATCGCTCGCCGGATCCAGAGCTTGAAGCATTTCTTGCGGTGGTCTGAATCGTCTTAAGAGAGCATAAACAGCAAGAGCAACAATTGCCAGTACAGTGATTTCACCAAAGGTGTCAAAGCCCCGGAAGTCAACTAAAATGACGTTAACAACGTTTGTGCCATGACCTTCAGGTAAAGACTTGGCAAGGATAACATCGCCAATATCGCTGACATTGCCGGGGCGCATAGTCAAGAAGTAAGTTAATAACGTCATCCCCAAACCAGCAACAATAGCAATTATCAAGTCACGTCGACGTCTTAGCGCTAGCACAGGATCTTCATCTAACTCACTGGCGCTCTTTTTGGGTTGTGGTAACCAACGCAAGCCCAGCAATAATAAGACGCAAGTGACAACTTCAACGACTAGTTGAGTTAAGGCCAAGTCAGGCGCTGATAACCAGGCAAAGGTTGCCACGACAACAATTCCGGTCGCACTTAAGAAAATAATCGCACGGAATCGATTGTATTGAGCGTGATATGCAGTTAGAACTGCCCCTAAGCAGCCAACAACCCAGAGTGCCAAGAAATACCAATTGACTTCCGCTAGCGTAGGTCGCGGAGCATTATAACGGCCCACTAATGGCAAGGCAGCAACGGCGATAGTAATAAGAACGACTAAAAGCAATTGAACTTGCATTCGCTCTGAAGAAGTCCAGCGTACTGCATGATAGGAAAAAGCATCAACCGCATCCATTAGTCTCTCATAGATGCGACGGCCATCCAGGCGCTCAGTCAATGGTGTGACATCGGGATGCTCGTTGAGTGAGCGATTCATAATTAAGGCTAGAGAAACACCACCTATCAAAGCAAAGACACTCATTAATAAAGGCAGGTTAAAACCGTGCCAAATAGCCAAGCTATATTCGACACCATGGTTTTTGCCTAAAACAGCTGCAACAGCTGTTTCTACAAATGGTCCTATCGTTGATTGAGGCAAGATACCGACAATCACACAGACAGTTACTAAAATGGCAATCGGAGCGAGCATTAATTTCGGTGGCTCGTGTGGATGCTTCGGTAACTCATCATAATTAGCTGGACCGAAAAACACTCTTGAAATCATGCGGAAGGAGTAAGCAACGCTAAAGATGCTACCGAAAAGGGCTAGTGCCGGAAATAAGTATGGGTTAACAGGGGCAGTATCAATAAATAGAGTCTCTGCCAGGAACATCTCTTTAGAGATAAAACCATTTAGTAGTGGCACACCAGCCATTGCTGCAGCAGCGATTGTGGCTAAGAGGGCAGTGATCGGCATGACCTTGCGAAGCCCCCCTAAAACAGTAATGTCACGGGTGCCGGTTTCGTGGTCAACAATACCCGCAGCCATAAATAAAGAGGCTTTAAAGGCTGCGTGATTAAGTACATGAAAAATAGCTACAACGACAGCTAAAGCACTATTTAAACCGAGTAAAGTGCAGATCATACCTAAATGACTAATTGTCGAATAAGCCAAAATCCCTTTTAGATCCTTTTCAAACAGGGCATTGTAGGCACCAACAGCGAAGGTGATGATCCCCGCACCGCCGATTATGTAGAACCAAAGATCAGTACCTGACAAAATAGGCCAAAAACGGCATAGAGCAAAAATACCAACTTTTACTAAAGTGGCTGAGTGTAAGTAGGCAGAAACCGGGGTCGGCGCTGCCATTGCGTTGGGTAGCCAAAAGTGGAAAGGAAACTGTGCACTTTTGGTTAAACAGCCAACAGCAAAAGTGATAAGAATCACCGGATAATATTGACTGGATTTGATTAAATTACCGGAATTTAAAATGACCTCTAAATCATAACTGCCAACGACATAGCCCATAATCAATACGGAAGCTAATAGTGCAAAACCACCCGTAGCGGTGATGGTTAAAGACATTCTGGCGCCGCGACGGGCATCTGCTCGATGATACCAATAAGCGATCAACAGAAAGGAAGCCATACTTGTCAGCTCCCAGAAAATCACCATCTGGATAACATTTCCTGATAAAACCAGACCCAACATTGAGCCCATAAAAATCAAGAAATAAGCATAAAAGCGCGCTCGAGGATCGGCAGGATCCATATAGTATCTGGCATAAAGTGAGATCAACGCACCCATACCCGAGACGATTAGAGCAAAAATATAAGATAGACCATCCATGCGAAAGGCAAAAGCCAGATCTAAAGAGGGGATCCACTCATAACGCTCATGAATAGCCTCACCACTACTTAACATGTGGGGTGTTTGTGAAGCTATTAAAATAAAGCAAGCTAATGCGGTAACTAGTGATAACAAGGATTCACGATTACGCGTATCCCTGGGCAAAACAGCAGCAACAAGCGAAGCAAAGAAAGGAAGCAAAACGATGCTAGCCAAAAACATGTAAAAACTCCCTTTATTCTGTATTTAAGTTAACGGCCGGACCTTGAAAAAGTATGCTACCGCTTGGTCTATTGGAACTTGAACCACCTTTGGGTTCTAAGCTTATGTAAAAAATCTGGTTTGGCTGAATCTCGCCTAAAGCTTGCAGATCAAGATGGTTAGATCTTGTGACATCTAATATGCCAATAGCTTGCATGGTACGACCCTTATCGTTACTGCTCCACAACTTCAGGTCAAAGTTTGATTGACCAATCTGCTGATAAGAAGGGCTAATTAATGCCTTGCCATTATTGTTGATTTTTAAGGTCCATCCGGCGGTAGGGTTTGTAGAACGATCTGATAAAACAGCAACCCAACGTAATGAACTGGATGAAGAAGGCCAAAATATTACGGCCAGTGCTAACAACAGACATGCTATACCTAATCCTTGCCAAAACTTAATTGATCGCCACAAAAAGTGAAGACGTAAGGCTAGAGGCATTTTTTTGCCATCCTTAGTCAGTGCAGCAGCTTTTTCTTCAAGTTCTTTATCGACCCCTGATGAGTCATCGTGGTAAGTATTGTCGTACTTTTTGCGTTCTTGATTTTTTTGTTGATTATGTAGTTCTTTAAGCTTGTTATTTAAAGACTTCCAGACGCTAGAATCCAAAGAACATGGTTGCAATTGAGCGATAAACTCTGTAAAGAGTTCCTCCCACAATAAAATAATGCGAGTACTGTCTTCTGTCTTGTTAATAATCTCATCGACTTGACGTAAATCACCCTCACTCATGCCACCGAGAACAAATTCGCCAAGAATCAAGCCTGCATCGTGACGAGGAAGGTGAGATAAGGAACGAGCCAAGTGATGCAAGCCTATACTTAGATCTTCTTTGAGGTGACCTAAAGAAATACCCATACGAGTAGCAGAAACTGCTTGCACGTCAGGACTTAGATAAACCGTCAGCAAAGAGCTTTGCTGCTCTTCGGTCAGTTGTTCAAAATAATAATGAAAAGTTTCTTCAGCGCGAATCTCCGGATTTAAGGCTTCTTGAATCTCTCGCATGCCCAAGGGTTTAAAAGCAGGTTCTTTGGCAAGGGCAAGTGCATGTGTCTGATAGTTTTCGCGATAGTACTCGCGTATTTGATGGCGTAAAACACTATAAATCCAGCCTCTGGCAGAGCCCATGTCATCGCTATAGCTATCAGCATTTTCCCAGATAATGACAAAAGTTTTTAATAAAACTTGCTGAGCAGATTGCTCCTGAATCAGTGATTGCCGAGACAGAGTCATCATGGACTCGGCCTCGGTATCGAAAAGTTGTTGTAATGCATTTTTTTGTTTTTTTGCAATTGCAAATAACAACTTTTGAAAATGTTGCTGTGAGCTGTTTTTGTTTAACTTCATGTAGTATGCTTTTGTACTGGTTCTTTAGATGTAAACTTAAAAGTGTCTCGTAAGGAAAATATTATAGTAGAGAGTGAGCTCCTATGGCAGAGATAAACGCCCCTTTTTTAAACAACTTCAGCCTCCACGATAAAAACGCCTTAATCTCAGGATCTAGCAGCGGCTTAGGCTTGGCCATGGGAATGGCTTTTGCCCAAAGTGGTGCTAATGTCATTTTAAATGGTCGTAACGAATCCACCCTAATTAGTTTAAAGCAACAAGCTTTAGAAGAGGGGTTAAATATCGACTATATATGTGCAGATTTGACAGATTTCGAAGCAATTGACGGTGCGATTAAAGAAATTAATAACAAATACGACACGCTTGATATTTTAATCAATAATATCGGAACGCGCATAAGAAAACCACTGAATGACTTTAATCAAGATGAAATACTACTCATGATTCATCAAAACTTGAGTTCTGCTATTTATCTTTCACAGCAAGCAATCCCCTTGATGTCCAAGCAAAATTGGGGCCGTATTATTACAATTTCATCCATTGCCGGGCGTCTGGCTAGATTTGGTGACACAGTGTATCCAATCACCAAGATGGGACTGGAGGGGATGGTGAGAAGTTTAGCTGTGCAATATGCTCATCAAGGAATTACAAGCAATGGCATTGCCCCGGGTTTTTTTGCGACAGAGCAAAACCTATCGATGATGACAACTGAAGAAGAAAAAGCGAAGCACGTTGTGCGTGTGCCAATGAAGCGTTGGGGAGAGCCTGAGGAATTGGCAGGAGCAGCCGTGTTTTTGGCATCTGAGGCTGCTTCCTATATTAACGGTCAGATTCTGACAATTGATGGCGGTCTGACCGCGAGCTTTTAGTTTCGATATGCTGAAAGTCTACATTTCAAGATTTAAGCTTTCAATCAATGGTTTCCATTGATTGATTTCTTCTTGCATATAGGCTTTGAACTCTTCAGGAGTTGATGGGGTAGGTTCCATATATTGTGCTCTTAAAGCATCAACGACTGCTGGTTCATTTAATGCATCAAACAATGCTTTTTGCAATTGGTTTTTGATGTTTTGCGGCACTTTATTTGAAATAACAAAACCGGACCATGCTGCGCCGACAATGTCAGCTGCACCGGTTTCCTTGATCGTCGGTACATCAGGCAAGGCTTCGATACGTTCTGCGCCTGTTTGTGCCAGTAATTTTAAACGACCATCTTGAGCCAGGGGCACAAGAGCAATAGGTGCCAAGGCAGTGAACTGTGTATCGCCGGCGATTAATGAATTTAATGCCTGGGGGGATGAACTATAAGGAATTGCCGTTGCTGTACCACCAATCGCTTGCAGAAAAAGCTCTTGGGTTAGATGTGAGCCCGAACCGGTGCCCGGAATTGCAAAATTTAATGCGCCGCTATCTTTTTTAATTTCTTTAGCCAAGTCATCTAAATTTTCAATGCCACTTTCTGTTGATACGGCGATAACATTAGGCTGTGTCACGGCAAGGGTAAGAGGGTAAAGGTCTTTATTAGGATCGAAGTTTAAATTTTTATATAAGAACTGGTTATAGACTAAAGGACCATTAATACTAATACCAAAGGTATAACCATCAGGTTTGGCTCTAGCTATGGCTGCGGTGCCTATATTACCACCGGCACCGGGGCGATTCTCGACAACGATAGTTTGATTAAGTGTCTTTGAAGCTTCAGTAGCTACTATGCGGGCAATCTGATCCGGTGTAGAGCCTGCTCCAAACGGTACTATTAGACGAATATCCCGGTTCGGCCAAGAAGCTGTGTCCTGAGCCTGTGCAGGGTTAAAGGCGACAAAGCTACTAAGCGCCAAGCTTACACCAATAACTTTTTTAACAAAAACTGATTTCATTTAAAATTTCCAAAACGAATGATAATTAATTAATAAATGGTATCTGAGCGTCAAACCCTAACATGATGCGATTGTATTTTTCCAGGATCGTCGCAGTTTCTGTAGGTGGATAGGGGCTATAGGGAGTTGTTAAAACCCATTTTTGATACTCTTCATAAGGAATTTCTTGTGTCAATTGCTTAAAGCGTGCATGACAAATATCCATGACATCATCTTCCGCAGGGTATTCTTGATGAAATTGTACGTACTCTGCAGTCATGCACATGACTATGGCTTTTTGCATGTCTTGCTCGCTGTAGCTTTCCGCAGTTTCTTGTTGCGCCGAAACAGCTTGAGAACAAAGGAGTAATAGGGTAGAAGTGGTAAATTTAACAAAGAATTTATTCATCTTTGTCTCCTAATCCGAGCATGATTCTGGAGATATTGGCAAAAACTTTTTGATCGTTATCGGATAAGTTATTATAGACATCGCTCAATACATATTTTTGTCGATAAGCCCGTTCGAAACTCTGAAAAAGATTGACTTGATAGCGTTGGTAGTCTTCGTAATTTACATCTTGTATGAAATTAGCCAAACGAAACTCACAAAGCTCCAAGTTTTTAGAGACATTTTCTTGTTTGTGGTTCTTATCTAAAACCGGCGTTTGGCCGGACATAATGCCTTCCATGCACATCGAAAGCAGATCGTTTTTAACAGATAGGGGGTATTCTTGCTTGCTGCAGGCCGCCAAAAGCAGCGGGGCAATCAATAAGATTATGATTTTTAAGGGTTTAACTCGCATGAAACTAAAATTTTACTTGTCGATAGTAGGCATAGTTTAATATACTTAAAGACCATATGTGCACAAAAAACGCCTTCTTAATGTTTAACTCATCCAAGTTTTTAAAAGCCCTTCTTAGTTTGTCTTTCGCCTTATATGCCAATAATGCATATGCGGATATTACAGACGTGGACGCTGATTTAGGTCCCTTGCCACAGCTAGATAGCGATGTGGCTTTTACGGGTGCTTGTCGATCCAGTATTTGCGAGGGGCAGTATAGAGAAGATATTGACTTTAACAGTATTATCAAACGGCCTGTTAGTGGTGGTCGTATTTCATCACATTATGGCTGGCGTTTGCACCCCATAACTGATAGTCATCGTATGCACACGGGGATTGACTATGCTGTTCCTACAGGCACTGAGGTTAAAGCCGCTCAACATGGCAAGGTTGTGTTTGTCGGTAGACAGGGTGGCTATGGCAACTTATTAGTGATTAAGCATAACTCAACTTATAGAACCGTCTACGCACACCTGGATAAATTTAAAGTATCTATGGGCGATTGGGTCAATCAAGGGGATGTAGTTGCTTATTCCGGTAATACCGGTTTATCTACAGGGCCTCATTTGCATTATGAGATTCGCAAAAATGGATTATCACTGAATCCATTAACCGGTGAGAGCTCAAGTGAACATATCTTAGTACTTAATGACACAAGTACTTCTCAAGTAAAAAATGGTCGAGTTAACCGTCAAAATAACGGGCGTGTCCGGACGATTCTTAAATAGAAGAGTAGTTATTATGAATAATTATTTATTAATATAAAAGATATTTTATTTATTAATATCGTACTTTACATAATATACATTATGCGTAATAGTTATTTATACTTATCGTAAATCGAATATCTTATTTGCTCTACAATAAACATTCGGTTATCACCTTAAAAACTTACAGGAGTTTTAATCATGATTGATTTCTATTACTGGACCACACCTAACGGACATAAAGTGACTTTGTTCCTTGAAGAAGCTGGTCTTGAATATAATGTGCGTCCTATCAATATTGGTAAAGGTGATCAATTTGAGCCCGCGTTTCTAAAAATTGCTCCTAATAATCGTATTCCGGCTATCGTTGATAATGATCCGATTGGTGG
>LSQX01051882.1_pt1 | contig 18853 bp, 15 predicted proteins | sample 654561 | NCBI WGS metagenome assembly LSQX01 (sample SAMN04489861, study PRJNA283612) | anaerobic digester metagenome | isolation source: 4 biogas reactors fed with cattle manure at either 37C or 55C with and... | place: Denmark: Kongens Lyngby | collected 2014
GGTGCCGGCGCTCCACCGCTTTTGCAAGCGGTGGCATCACCCGTGTGGCGTGCGGAAACAATGGGAGTGCATCGTTTAGCGCGGGCCGCCTTTTTTGTAGAAGTCCTTGGGCAGGTTGGCTTTTTCGATGAAGTGGCGGAGCTGGAAGCGCGGGGCCAAGGGCTGGCCAGCCTCGGTGTATTCGAGGGGCAGTTCGCGGTTCCATTTTTTGAGGATGCGCATGCCGTCTTTTTCTTCGAAGCCGATGCAGTTGGTGGGACAGGCCCAGGCGCAGGCACCGCAGGCGATGCAGTTTTGCGGGGTGTCCATGTAGGGGCCGCCGACGTTGCGCTTGTCGCCGCGCGCGTTAAACGAAAGGGCGCTGACCTCAACCACCTCTTCGCAGACGCGGACGCACAGGCCGCACAGGATGCAGCCGTCGCGTTCTTCGGTGGGCTCGCTGCCTTCGGGAAGCGCGTAACGCGAGTGGGTGACCCCGTACTCAGCGGCGAGCTTCACGATGGCGTCGGCCTTGGGGGCTTCGGCCAGCAGCAGTTCGAGAACCGTGGCGCGGTTGCGGTGGATGTCCTCGTTGTCGGTGATCACTTCGATGCCCTCTTGGACTTCGTAGTTGCAGCAAGTGGTCATCTTTTTGCGGCCGCCCTTGGTGATCTCCACCAGGCAGACGCGGCAGGCGCCATAAGGGGTAACAGCGTGATGGTGGCACAGCGAAGGGATTTCAAAGCCGTAGCGACGCGCCACTTCGATGACGCTTTCGCCTTGTTCCGCTTCAACCGGGACACCGTTGATGGTGAATTTCACAGTCATTTGTGCCTCCATCAGTAGATTTCAACTGCATCAAACTTGCAGACGTCTTTGCAGATGCCGCACTTGGTGCACTTGGATGTGTCGATAACGTGGATTTTTTTGTTTTCGCCGGCGATGCATTGTTCGGGACAGCGGCGCTTGCAAATCAGGCAGCCCGTGCAGTTCTCGTTGATGTGGTAGGTGATGAGCTCCTTGCACACGCCAGCGGGACATTTTTTGTCGCGCACGTGGGCCAGGTACTCCTCGCGGAAGTACTTGAGCGTGGAGAGCACCGGGTTGACCGCTGAGGTGCCCAGGGCACACAGAGAGCCTTTTTCAACGGTCTCGGCCAGGGTCTCGATGAGGTCGAGGGTTTCTTCGGTGGCGCGGCCTTCGGCCACATCGGAGACCAGTTGGTGCAGCCGGCGAATGCCTTCGCGACAGGTGGTGCACTTGCCGCACGACTCGAATTTGAGGAAGTCGAGGAAGTAGCGGGCGACGTCGACCATACAGGTTTGGTCGTCCATGGCCACCATGCCGCCGGAGCCCATCATGGAGCCTTCGTTCCACAGGGTGTCGAAGTCGACGGGGACATCGAGCTTGTCGGCGGGCAGACAGCCGCCGGAGGGGCCGCCGGTTTGTACCGCTTTGAAGGGACGTCCGCCGCGAATGCCGCCGCCCATATCGAAGATGATTTGGCGCAGGGTGGCACCCATTTCGGCTTCGACGAGGCCGGTGTTGTTGACCTTGCCCACCAGGGAGAAAATTTTGGTGCCCGGGGAGCCCTTGGTGCCCATCTGGGTGAACCAGTCGGCGCCGCGCTCGACGATGAGGGGCACCGTGGCCCAGGTTTCGACGTTGTTGAGGTTGGTGGGTTTGTCGTTGAGGCCCGCCACCACCGTGTGGATGTGCTTGGCGCGCGGTTCGCCCACGCGGCCTTCGATGGAGGCCATGAGCGCCGTGGACTCGCCACAGACAAATGCGCCGCCGCCCTTGTTGATTTTGATGTCGAAGTTGAAGCCGGTGCCCAGGATGTTTTCGCCCAGCAGTCCGGAGGCGCGCACTTGTTCGAGGGCCTTGGTGAGGCGCTCAACGGCCAGGGGATACTCGTGGCGTACGTAGACATAGCCCTCGTCGGAGCCGATGGTGTACGCGCCGATGATCATGCCCTCAATAACGGAGTGGGGCTGGCCTTCGAGCAGGGATGCGTCCATGAACGCGCCGGGGTCGCCTTCGTCGGCGTTGCAGATGACGTAGCGTTTGTCTGAGGGCGCATTGCGGCAGGTTTCCCACTTGCGACCAGCGGGAAATCCACCGCCGCCGCGACCGCGCAGCGTGGCTTTCTTCATTTCGTCGATCACCTTGTCGGGGCCGATTTCGATGGCCTTGGCGAGGCCCTTGTAGCCGCCGACAGAGATGTAGTCGTCGAGACAAATGGGATCGATGAGGGTGTTTTTGTCGAGCAACAGGCGTTTTTGCGACGCATAAAACGGAATGTCGTTCATGGTCGGTTGCTTGGCGCCGGTCTCGGGATCAGTGAACAGAAAGTCGTCGGCGCGGCCGTCTTGGACCAGCGCTTGTTCCACGATGGTGGGCACTTTCTTTGGGGTGATGCTGTGGTACACCGTTTGATCGGCGGGCATCATGACGAGGGTGCCTTTTTCGCACAGCCCCAGGCAGCCGGTGGCCTTGAGGTGCACGGCATTTTCGAGGCCGTTTTTGGCAAATTCGGCTTTGAAGGCTTCGACGACGAGATCGGCACCCACGGCCTTGCAACCCGTACCGGCACAGACGGAGACGGTTTTTTTGTTCTCGTCTTTCTTTGTGGCGAGGAGGGCTTCCCGGTGGGAATGCAGCGCCTCAACAGAAGTGAACTTGGTCATCACGCGCCTCCTTCTTCTTTTTTCAGCTTTTTGATTTTTCGGCTCACGGCATCCGATGTCATGTTGCTGTTGTACTCGCCGTTAACAATTAGCAGAGGGGCGAGCGCGCAGGCACCGACGCAGTTGACTTCTTCAATGGAGAACATGAGGTCGGGGGTGGTTTTGCCGGAATCAATTTTTAGGTCGCGTTCCAGTTGCTCGACCAAGCGGGGGGCTCCCGCCACGTGGCAGGCGGTCCCCATGCACACGGTGCAGGTGTACTTTCCGCGCGGCTCGAGGTGAAAGGAATTGTAAAACGTGGCCATCGCGTAGATGCGCGACAAGGGAATGCTCAGCTCTTTGGAGAGGTGCTGTACGGCCTCTTTGGGGAGGTAGCGCACTTCTTCTTGGATGTCCTGCATGATGGCGAGCAGGGAGCGGGTATCCCGGTTGTGTTTGGTGAGAATTGCGTCCACGAAGGTCAAATCCATGACTATGCCTCCTCCTGCTCTCGGGCCTGCCGGGCCTCCAGGGCACGGTATTCCTGGTGAAGGCGCGTTTCGATGTCGTCAATGATGGTGTCTTTGAGGTGGCGAAAGCGGCCTTGTATTTTGAGGTAATCGCGAACGGGTCGAATTTTTTCGATGGGCTGCGTGATGCGCAGTTTTCCGTTTTCGATTTCGTAAAGGGGAGCAACAGCGGTTTCTACGGCGAGGCGACCGATTTGCACCGCGAGATCGGTGCGCATGCGCCAACCCGTGGGACAGCAGGAGTACGCGTGGATGTACGCCGGTCCGTCGACCGCTGCGGCCTTGCGGATCTTTTGAAACAGGTCGAAGGGGTAGCTCGGGTTTACCGTGGCCACGTAGGGGATGTCGTGCGCTGCCATGATGGCGGTGACGTTTTTCTTCCAGGTGGCTTGTCCGTCGCTCTCGCGGCCCGCCGGGCTGGTGGTGGTCGACGCGCCAAAGGGCGTGGAGCTGGAGCGCTGGATACCGGTGTTCATGTAAGCTTCGTTGTCGTAGCAGACATAAATCATGTTGTGGCCGCGCTCCATGGCGCCGGAGACCCACTGCAAGCCGATGTCCGCGGTGGCGCCGTCGCCGCCGTAGGCGATGAAGTTGATTTTGCGCTGGGGGATGCGGCCTTTGCGCATCAGGGCTTTGTAGCCCGACTCAATTCCCGAAGCGACGGTGGCGGCGTTTTCGAAGGCCACGTGCATCCAGGGCAGGTTCCAGGCGGTTTCGGGGAACGGCGAGGAGATGATTTCCATGCAGCCGGTGGCGGAGGCAACGATGGTGTTGCGGCCCAGGGCTTTGTGAATAAGGCGCATCGCGAGTACTTCGGCGCAGCCTTGGCACGCGCGGTGGCCCGAGCAGAGATAGTCCTCCTTGGGCAGGAGGCGCGAAGCGAAAACATTAAATTTTTCCATAATGTCCTCCTCTGACCTGAGTGAGTTCGAATGGGGGTACGGGGGCGCCGTTCAGCACGGCTTCAGCGCGCTTGTAGATGTCGTCGAAATCTTCGGGGAAGACGTCGCGGCCACCTAGGCCAACGACCACCTCGACAATTTTGGGGGCGTTGTCGGTGCCGTACAGGGTGTACTTGACCTCTTGGGCAACGGGGCCGCCCGGTCCGCCCGGCGAGAAGTGCCGGTCGAGAATGGCGAGCACTTTGGCGCCGGCCACGGCTTTTTTGAAGTCGTCGGCGGGCAGTGGACGCCACAGGCGAAAGCGGACGATGCCGACCTTGGTGCCGGCGTCGCGCTGGGCGTCAACCCAGGTCATGGCGGTTTCGGTGATGGCGCCCATCATGACAAAAATGATATCGGCGCCGTCGGTGCGATAGGATTCGACGGGGTTGTAATAGCGGCCAAACTTGTCGCCGAAGTCTTTGAAAATCTCGACGATGGGTTCGTAGGAGGCGCGGATGGCGTGCTCCCCGGCCATCTTGGCTTCGGTGTAGACGTTGGGCATGCCCACGGGACCCATGGTGAATGGGTTATCGATATCGAGGCGCTGCACCGGCGCAAAGTCGGGCAAAAAGGTTTTGATCTCCTCTTTGGACAACTGCTCGATGGGCTCGATCATGTGGCTCACGATGAAGCCGTCGAAGTTGAGCATAACCGGTAGCTGCACGCGCGGGTCTTCGGAGATGCGGTGGCAGATGGGCACCAGGTCGGTGGCCTCCTGGCCGTTCTCGGCGAAGAGGGCGATCCAGCCGACATCGCGCTCGGTCATGATGTCGGAGTGGTCGTTCCAGATGTTGATGGGCCCGGAGAGGGCGCGGTTGGCGACGACCATCACCATGGGCAAGCGCAGCGCCGCGGCGATGAAGAGCACTTCGTGCATGAGGGCCAGGCCCTGGCTGGAGGTGGCCGTAAACGTGCGGGCACCCGCAGCCGCGCTGCCGCAGCAGGCGCTCATGGCGGCGTGTTCGGATTCAACGGGGACAAACTCGGCGTCTAGGTGTCCGTCGGCGACGAGCGAGGCCAAGTGTTCGACAATATGGGTCTGTGGGGTGATCGGATAGGCGGCGACGACATCGACATCGCAAAAACCTGCCGCTTCTGCCACAGCGATGGATACTTCCACTCCTCTGCGTACAGACATTATTCCTTCTCCTCTTCCATGGTGATGCAGCCAGTCCAGCATTCGGCGACGCAGATCGCGCAGCCCTTGCAGTATGTCAGGTCAACCTGCGGGTAGTTGTCGGCGTTCATGTGGATGCAGCCCTCGGGGCAAAACACCGTGCAGACCGCGCACTTGATGCAGTTTTCCCATTTCCAGGTCGGGCGCTCGGAGCGCCAGTCACCGGTTTGTTGGTAACGAGAAGAGCCGGGCTCGGTGGTGGCGCAGCCCAGGGACAATTCTTGCCATTTGGGGGTTGGGGATTGTCTGGACATGTTTACCCCTCCTTCTTTTCGATGCAGCACTCTTCGAATGCGCGGTTCAAGGAGCGGATGTTGCCATCGGCGATGCGCCCAAAACGCTCTTTGAGTTTTTCGATGAGAATGTCTTTGTCGACGATGTTGGTGGCGCGCAACAGGGCACCGAGCATCGTGGTGTTGGTGATTTTGCGGCCGATCTCCTCTTGCGCGATGTGGTTGGCATCCAGCGTTACGGCGTTGGGGCCGATTTTGTCGCCAAACTCCTCGCGCAGCTCTGCGATGGTCTTGGTGGTATTAATGATGTGGATACCATCGGGCGGCAAACCGTCGGCGGTGTTGACAATCCGCAAAATGGAGGGATCGAGCACCAGCACGATGTTGGGGTGGCGAACAGCGGTGCGGTTTCGGATGGGCTGTTCTGAGATGCGGGCAAATGCGACGACCGGTGCGCCCCGCCGCTCGGGGCCAAAACTCGGAAACGCCTGTGCGTAGATGCCCTTGGCGATGGCACTTTGCGCCAGCAATTCTGCCGACGTCACCGCGCCTTGACCGCCGCGTCCGTGGAAACGAAGTTCAAGCATGAGTCCTCCTCGCAACAACTCCGTGCGTGAAGTGCGTTGCATTGTTTGCGTGTGAGCGTGATATGCAGCGCAACGTTGAAATGGTTCGTGGCTCGAAATGGGTGTGTTGCCACAGGTTTTGCCATAGCGAAATCAAACCGTAGTGGTGTTATCACACTGGCCACTGCGGGCAAGATAAATCTATGCTGTTTCACTGAGATTGAAATTGATTCCTCTACCGTTCGCAGTGTATAAAAAATGCATCATTTGCAGTCGGAGTGTATCGACGAAGGAGCCCAACATGCGAACTTTTACCACGATGATGAGCCTTTCCGCCTTGCTCTTTTTGGCCTCGAACACCAGCGCGTTTGTCTTCGATCAAGACGATCCGCCCGAGCCTACGCCGGTAGATGAGTTGGAGAGTGCGCCCGCCAGCGGCGCTGATGCCACCGCAGTCCGGGACGAGGAAGACTCCACCAAGACAACCGCGAAAAAGAAGGAAGAGGCCGACCATATTGAAGGCGGCGAGTTTGTCGGCGTGAATGCCCCGCGTACGTGGCATCTGCGCAATGGCTTCGGCGTCTCCGTGGGGCTGGGGAGCTTGTTTTGCTACCGCGATTACTGCAACTCGGTCATTGACGTAAACATGTTCGGCTCCATCACCGGCACGTTGGGGGGCTTTTACCGCCTCAATCCCAACCTCGTTTTTACGCTCGATTTCATGACGGGTTACATGAACACCAATGTGGGCACCATCCCTGTGAGCAACGAAGGCTCGAAAAAAGATCACGCGATGCTGATGCAGCCTTCGGCGGGCGCCGAATTTCACCTGCCCGTCCTCGGCTGGTTTGACCCGTACATCGGCCTGTCGCTGGGATACAGCTTTATGCGCCTGAAGGCCACGGCCCCCGACGTGGTGTACAAAGAGAAGTGGCACGGGGTGAACATCGAGCCGCGGCTCGGCGCCAATATGTTCTTTTGGAGCACGGGGTTCGCCCGCAATCTGGCCCTGGGCGCCTACATGAAGATGGGCTTTCCCGTGTGGCCGAAGCTGTGCCGCATCGACGAGAGCGCGGGCACCAAGGACTGCGATCGCCCCAGCAACACGCGCAGCTCCGCTGGCAATGAAGACTGGGCGAGCACGCCCTTCACCCTGCAAATGAGCCTTGAGGCGCGGTATTATTTCTAAATAAAACCGCATTCCATTTCTAAGGAGGGGGCATGAAACCACAGATTCGTTTGTTGTGCGCGTGCTTGGGCGCGTTGCTCGTTGGGGTGATGGCCTGCGACGAACAGGAGGACCGCGACGAATTTTACGATCGCTCTGACGCATCAACTACGCCTTCCGATGCCACCCAGGACACCGGTCAAGACAGCGCGCATATGCCGAATGTGCCGGGCGATACGAATCATCCAGTTGATACGCAGTGGCCGGGCGATACGAATCATCCAGTTGATACGCAGTGGCCGGGCGACACGGACAACCCCGTTGATACGCAGTGGCCGCGCGACACGAATGGTCCGGTCGATTGCCTGGGCGTCCCCAACGGCACGGCTGTGTTGGATGTTTGCGGGGTGTGCAACGGCAATGGCGCATCTTGCCTCGACTGTGCGGGCGTCCCCAACGGCACGGCTTTGTTGGATGTCTGCGGGGTGTGCAACGGCAATGGCGCGTCTTGCCTCGACTGTGCGGGCGTCCCCAACGGCACGGCTTTGTTGGATGTCTGCGGGGTGTGCAACGGCGATGGCGCCACGTGCGACTGTAGCCCCGGCACGTTTTGCGATCGCATCGTGCGGTCCCACAACGAAGTGCGGCAGCGGCTCAACGCGGGCGATTACCACAACCAACCGGTGCCCTCGCCAGCCTTGCCCGATCTCATCTGGGACGACACGCTGGCGCGCGTGGCCCTGCAGTGGGCCCAGCAGTGCAACTGGGCGCACAACGCCAGGCGAACCGAGGATTATGCCGCGCTGGGCGGCTCGGGGTACGTGGGCGAAAACCTCGCGGTTCGATCGGGCAATTCCTCTCCTTCTTCGCAACCCTCCACCGACCAAACGGTGATCGCGCAGTGGGGCGACGAAGCCGCGTACTACACCTACGCCACGAATGCATGCCGGTCGGGTGAAATGTGCGGTCACTACACCCAGGTGGCTTGGCGCGGCACAACGCGCGTGGGCTGCGCGATTCATTTTTGCGGTTCCTGGACGGGCGGCGGCATCGACTGGGCAGGGTGGTTCACAGTGTGCAACTACGCGCCCGGCGGCAACTATTCGGGGCAAAAACCGTATTAGCGCGATGGCGCGGCAGATGCGTTATTGGCGCTAGGGGGCAGGGCGTTTGTCGCCCGCTTCGGTGCCGGACAGGGCCGCGGTGAGCCAGTGCAGAAAGTCGTCGCCGACCCCGCCTGCCACAAAGGGATTTTCATCTTCGGGAAAGCGGTTCAGCTTGTAGTCCTTGAGCATCTTTTGGGCGGTCTGCAGCATGACGTGGTTGCGGCACTCGGCGAAAAACAGATCGCCGTGTTTGCGGCGGTGTTCGAGGCGCGCCATGGTTTCGCTGGCGATGTCGCCGCTGTAGCGCCCCAGGCCCCGGTCTTTGGCCACTTGGAGAACCGTGGCGTACAGCTCGTGAAAGTTGCGCAGCAGTCGGGCAAAGAGCTGCAGGGCGTCGGCGTTTTGTACCGAGAAGCGATCGCCGTCTTGGGCAACGTGTCCCAAGGCGCCGAGGTGCTGTAGGGCGCTGTCGGTGAGCGCGTGGCGGGCTTTTTCGAAGGCGGCGGTGGTTTTGGTGCGGCACCCTGGCAGGATGAACTCCCATTGAAAAATTTTGGCGGCCCGGGTGGTGGCCTCTACCAGGTGGTCGCGGGGAGCGCCTTCGCCATTGGCCTGGAGGAGTGTCGGGGCCAAAAAGGCGGCCGGGGCAAAGAAGTGCAGGATGCTGTTTTTGTAAAAGTCGAGGGCGCGCCGTTGGCCCGAGCGAATTTCGAATACAGCGGTTTCGGGATCGGTCTTGGGGCGTCCGCTGATGAGGGCAAAGCGTTTTTCGCGCTGCAGGGTTTGCACCGTCTGGACGAAGGATGGCGGCGGCACAGCGCTGTCGAGGCCGTTGGCAAAATCGTGGAGCTCGGGGCTCAAGTCTGCCTCGAGGTGCTGGAGATAGCGCAGCAGGACGCGGGCGGTGTCCCAGAGTTGCGCCATGGTGAAGCGCTTTTGCGGGAGGGAGAGGGCGGCGGTGGCGATGACCGAGGTGGCGGTGGCGATGGTCAGCGTTTGGATTTCGGCCAGGGTGCGAAAGCCTATCTCCTGGGCCACTTCGCGTCGGGTGGCGGCGTTGGTGAGTTCGGCGATTTCGTGGCCGAGATCGTTTAGTACGTCTTGTACCGAGAAATAATGCCCGGTGCGCACGTAGAGGCGTCCGTAGTTTTTGAACAACACTTTGGCGGTTTTTAGCACGCTGAAAATGCTCTCGGATTTTTTCTTTTTGCCGAGCACCTCGCGCAGGTATGAGGCCTCTTCGATGACGCGCTCGTAACCGATGTAAGTGGGGAGGATGCCCGGGATGCGATCGGGGATGGTGGCCATGGCGTGCAGGACCATCTCCAGCATGCCGGTGTGGGGGCGCAGGAGTTTGCCGGTACGCGAACGCCCGCCTTCGATGAAGATTTCGATGGCGTAGCCCTCGTGGATCAGGCGGCGAATGTAGGTGTTGACCACGGCGGTGTAAAACTTGTCGTTGATGAAACGGCGGCGGATGAAGAAGGCCCCGCTGGCGCGAAAGACGGGGCCCATGGGCCAGAAGTCGAGGTTATCGCCGGCGGCGATGTGCGGGAGCATGAGGTTGGCGGTGTTCATGGCCTGGGTGATGGCCAGGTAATCGATGTGGCTGCGGTGGCAGGGCAAGAGCAAGAGGGGGCCGGCGGCTTCGGCGGCGCGCATGCGCTCGGTGTCTTCTTTGCGGATGTCGAAGGTGGTGTAGAGGCGCTTCCACACAAAAGCCATGAGCAGCGCAAACGCAGAGACGACGTGGGGTTTGAAATCGGTGGCCAGCTTCTCGACGATTTGCACGACGCGGTGGGAGATCTCTTCGGGCCGCATCTGTTGGGTTTCGGCGAGGGAGGCGAGCTCTTTTTTGAGCCGTCCCGAAGCGATGACCTCGGCCTTGATGCGCGAGGAGGGCTTGGTGAAGGTGCCCAGGCGTTCGCGGCGGATCTCTTCGATGCGCCTGCCGACAGCGGCGCGGAGGATGCCGGACTGTGCCGCTAGGGTGGGCTTGTCTTGGGCGATGGCACCGATGTCGATGACGTCGCTGCTCCATTGTCCGTGGTTGCTTCGGCGGCGCATGAGGAGCCACAGGGCGCGCAAGATGCGGGGATATTCGGAGGTGCCGAAGAGGAAGTACAGATTGCTGCGGGGGCGCTTCATGGGGTTTTCGCCCCACAGGAAGACCGTGGGCAGGGCCTGCAAGGGGAGCTGGGTCTCGCGCTGGACTTCTACGGCCAAGCGGATGCCGTCCAGGGCCACGGGGCGGCTGCCAAAGGCGTCGCGGATGGCGGGGCGGCGCAAAAACACCAGGGCGGTGCCGCCGTGTTCGAGGGTGCGCTGCAGGCGCTGTTTTTGGCGTGTCTCGCTGCGGCGCGAAAAGAGGGCGGGCAAAAACTTCCAGAGGGGCAAAAACCAAAACGGCGACAGGCCCGAGACAAAGCCTAGGGGTGGTAGGCCGCTCTTTTGGCAGATGCCGCGCAGGCAGAGAAAGTCGATGAGGTTGCGGTTGCGCAGCACGATGATGACGGGGCCTTTGGCGCTGGCGCAGCGAAGGGTGTCAATCCAGTCTTCGGAGAAGCGCACATATCGCAGCAGCAGGCTTTGAAAGAGGTGCATCAGGAGACTCAAGGGGATGCGCAGGGGATTCTTTTTTTCAGCGGGCATGGGCAATGGTATCCAAAATTTTCATGCGGGCTGCGGTTTCTTAGGGGATGAATTCGGTCGCAATTGCAGATAAGTAAAAGAGATCGTTGTCGATATTTATAAAGTTTCTTAAGTGTGACCGCTGGTTTTGATACGCAAATCACTGCTGCTTGGCAAAGGAAAAAAACGATATGCCCGTCGCCTTACCCTTTCGCACCCGCGACTTCCCCGCGATGTCCGCGCGCTTTAAACAGCGCAACGCCGATTTTGTGGTTGTGGAAATCCCCGCTTACGACTTTTCGGGCAGCGGCGATCACCTGTATTTCGAAATAGAAAAAGACGGGCTGACGACCCACCAGGCGGTGCAGCAAATCGCGCGGGCCTTGCAAGTGCCGCCCAGGGCCATCGGTTATGCCGGCCTGAAGGACGCCCATGCGGTGACGCGGCAGTTCTTCAGCATCGAGCACATGCCCGCTGAGCGCGTACAAGCGCTGTCGCTGCCCGGGATGACAGTGCGCACAGTGACCCGCCACCGCAACAAGCTGAAGGTCGGTCACTTGCAGGGAAATCGCTTTGTCATTCGCCTGCGCGATGTCGATGTGTCGGCGTTGCCCGCGGTGCAGGCGGTGCTCAATGCGTTGGCGGCCTCGGGCTGTCCCAATTACTTTGGCGCACAGCGCTTTGGCCACCGCCACGACACCTGGCAGGTGGGGGAGGCCATTCTCCGCAACGACTTCCACACCGCTGTGGCCGTGATGGCCGGACGTCCGGATGAACGAGATGGCGAAGCGGCGCATGCGGCGAGAGGATTGTTTTCGCAGGGGAAGTATCGCGAGGCGGCGTCGGCATGGCCGCGTGGCATGGGCGATGCGGCGGCATTGTGCCGGGCCATGGCGCGAACCCCCGACGATCCCCGGCGGGCCCTGTTGACGCTGAACAAGCGCCTGCTGGGGCTGTTCGTGTCGGCGTTTCAGTCGCACTTGTTCAACCGCGTCGTGGCGCACCGCATCGACGGGCTAGACAAAGTCGAAGTGGGGGACGTGGCCTGGAAGCACGACAAAGGCGTGGTGTTCTCGGTGGAGGACGCCGCAGCGGAGGCGGCGCGGGCGCAGTCGGGGGAGATTTCGCCTTCGGGCCCCATGTATGGCGCGCGCATGAAGCTGGCGTCGGGGCGCCCCGGAGAGCTGGAGGCCTCCCTGCTCGCCGAAGCGGGGTTGACCATCGACGATTTCCCAACCTCGGGCCCCTTTCAGTGTGCGGGAGGGCGGCGTCCGTTGCGCTTTTTTCCGCAGCGTTGCGCAGCGCAAGAGGGCGGCGATGCGCACGGGCCCTTTATTGAGGTGGCCTTCGATCTGCCTTCGGGATGCTATGCAACGGTGGTGTTGCAGGAGATTTTTAAAGAGGGATTGCAAGAGGGATGAGCGGATGTGCGGGTAGCGCGACGAGGTCTCGCGCGCACTGTCCCAAGCCATAGGACGGAAGGACGAAATGCTGCAATTGACAGAACACACCGAAGAACGCCAAGTGGTCGCCCAAGTGGTGCAGTTGCGCGCTGCAATCGAAAAAGAAATAGACGGGCGCATCGTCGGCCAAAAAGAAGTGGTGGAGCATATGTTGGTGGCGCTCTTGGCCGGGGGCCACGCGCTGCTGGTGGGGGTGCCGGGATTGGCCAAGACCCTCTTGGTGCGCACCTTGTCCGAAGTGCTGCACCTGAGTTTCGGGCGCATTCAATTTACCCCCGACCTCATGCCCGCCGACATCACCGGCACCGATGTCTTAGATGACACGCCCGAGGGACGGCGCTTTCGTTTTTTAAAAGGGCCGGTGTTTTGCCACTTGCTGCTGGCAGATGAAATCAACCGCACGCCGCCCAAGACCCAAGCCGCCCTCCTGCAGGCCATGGCCGAGGGCGTGGTCACCGCGGGAGGGAAAACATGGGAGCTGCCCAACCCCTTCATCGTGTTCGCCACGCAAAACCCCATTGAGCAAACCGGCACCTACCCGCTGCCCGAAGCCCAGCGCGATCGCTTTATGATGCAAATCGATGTGGGGTATCCGAGCCTTGATGAGGAGGTCGAAATTGTGAAGCGCACGACCAGCGGTTCGCCCACCTCCGTCACCCGCCTGCTCACCGAAAAAGACATGCAACTGCTGCAGCGCTTTATTCCGCGGGTGCCCGTTGCAGCGCATGTCGTGCAGATGGCGGTGGAGCTGGTGCGGGGTTCGCGACCCGATGCCCCCGATGCACCGGAGATGGTGCGGCAAAGCGTGGCCTGGGGTGCCGGTCCGCGCACCGCGCAAATGTTGGTGCTGGCGGCCAAGGCGCGGGCGGTGTTGCACGGTCGCATGGCGGCCGAACGCGAAGATGTGCTGGCGCTGTTGCCGGCCATTATGCGCCATCGCCTGGTGCTGAGCTTCGAGGCCGAGGCCCGCGGGATCAAACCAGATGCGATCATTGCGCACTTGATCGCCCGACACACACCATGAGCTTTCGCGACACCGCTGGGGGAGACGCGTTCTTGCCAGAGGACGAGGCGGCAGTGGCCTTGTTGACATTGGAGGTGCGCCGGGTGGTCGAAGGTTTCTTGGGGGGGCGTCACGCCGCGCTGCACCGCGGCGCCTCGGTGGAGTTCGCCGAGTACACGCGCTATTTTCCCGGCGATGATCTGCGCCACCTCGACTGGAAGGCCCTGGCGCGGAGCGACAAGATGTACGTCAAAGCGCGGGAGCGCGAAGTGGTGCTCAACAGCTTGCTCTTGCTCGATGCGTCGCCTTCCATGAACTACGCGGGGAGTCGCGCCGAGAAGTCGAAGTTCGCCTATGCGCGTTTGTTGCTCGGTGCAGTGGGGCAAATTTTGTTGCGCCAAGGAGATGCGGTGGGGCTGCTCGCGTTTGCCGATGGCCCAGATGTCTATCTCGCGCCCCGCCAACACCCCCGCCACATGGCCGCCTTGTTTGGGCAGATGGCTGCGGTGCACCCGCAAGAGACCGGACACACGAACTATGCCCAGGCGTTTGTATTTGCCGCCGAGCAACTGCGTCAACGCAGCATGGTGGTGGTGGCGAGCGATCTGTGGTCCATGACAGAGGCCGATGAGGTGGCCCTGGCCAGTTTGAGTGCCCGGGGTCACGATGTCGTTGTCTTTCACGTGCTGTCACCGGATGAAATCGATTTGCCCCATCGCAGCGCCGCGCTCTTTCGGGACATGGAGACGGGGCGCGCGGTCTTTTCGGATCCGGCCTTGGTGCGCGAAGACTATCGCCGCGCTGTGCAACGCGAGATAGCGCGCATCGACGGAGTGTTCGGCCGCGCACAAATCGACGTGGTGCATGCGGTGTCCAACGTGCCGCCCCAGCGCGTGCTGAGCGAGCTCAAGTCCCGGCGCGCCAGTGCCCGTGTTGTCTCATGACCTTTGAAGCCCCGTGGATGTTTGCGGCGCTCGGTGCCTTGTTCATCGTGGCGTGGTTTCACCTGCGCAAACAAAAACAGCGGGTCGTCGCCTTTCCGACGGTGGTGTTGCTGCAGCAAATTGTCCGGCGTCGCCACGCGCACCTGCGATTGCGCCAAGTGCTCCTGCTCGCGTTGCGTCTGTTGGCGGTGCTGGCCTTGGTGTTGGCCATGACGCGGCCTTCGCTCACGGTGTACCGCAAGGGCGGTGTACGCAGCGGAGCGTCGTTGGCCCAAGTGATCATCATCGATGACTCGGCGTCGACGGCCCAAGCGATGCCCGATGGGCAAACGGCGTTTCGCGAAATCTTGCGCATGGCCGAGGCTGAGTTGCGACGCTTGCGTTCGGGGGACAAGGTCGCGGTGGTGCGCATGGGACGCCCGCCGCGGGCGCTGCAAGAAAAATTGACCCATGATGTGGAGTCGGTGATCCGCTCGCTGACCCCCTTGGCACCCACCTATCGCGCCAACGATTTGGATGCCGCCATGCGCAAGGCCGTGCAACTGTTGCAGACATCGCGGGCACCCCAAAAGGAGATTTTGCTGCTCACCGACATGTGCGGCATCGAAGAGCCCCAGCTCGTTGGAGACGCGTCGAACATCCAACTGCGCATCCGCCAGGCCGCGCCGCCTGCGCCGCCGCAAAACGTCTCGGTGGCGAATCTGCAGGTGTCTCCGGCAGGCACCGATGACCCGCTGGAGGTGTGGATCACCGCGACTTTGATCAACCACGGGAGCGCGCCGATTGAAAACCTCGAGGTCACGCTGTTTTTAGACGGCCGCGAGTCGGCCAAGGGGACGGTGGACATACCGGCGGACGCCCAGGTGCAGAAGGTGTTTCACCATCGCTTTGCCCAGGAAGGGGTGTATCGCGGCGCTGTGGTGATTCCGCGGGACGGGCTCTCCACCGACAATGCGCGCTATGTGTCGTTCCGCGTGCAACGCGCGCTGCAGCTCTATGTCATCAATGGCGACGCGCGCCCGGATAGCTGGGAGGACGAGGCTTTTTATTTGATGAAGGCCTTGGGCACGTCCCTGCCAGCGGCGCAGCCCATCCAAGTGGCCATGTCGGATGTGGCCGGTGCCGGCGAGGTGTCGTTCTCGGGCTTTGATGCCGTGATGATGGTGGGGGCCAATCGCCCGCCCGCGTCCCTTGTCACGCGGCTGACCGATTATGCGCAGGCAGGCGGCGGGGTGTTCATTTCGCCCAGCGCTGCGCAGCGCTCTTTCGACGATTTGGGTGCGCTGTTGCCGGGGCGGATCCACGCCATCCGCAGGGGCGAGCAGCGGCGACGCCCCTACCGCATTGGCCACATCGATCGCGAACACGCGGTGTTTCGCCACCTGCAGGACGCGACCACTGGTCTGGAGGATGTGCGCATCGTCTCGCACTTATTGGTAGAGCCCAATCCCAATCTGGCGCGGCAGGTAATCATCTCGCTCTCCGATGGCGTCCCCTTGTTGCTGGAGCACAGCTTGGGGCAGGGGCGCGTCATGTTGTTGGGCACGACCCTCAACCGGGCCTGGAGCGACTTGCCCATTCGCCCGGGGTTTTTGCTGCTGATGCAGGGCATCGCCCGCAGTTTGGCCCAGGTGTCGGCGGAGGACCCGCACGCTCGGATGAGCGAAGCCGGGCAGTCGGTGCGCCTCGAGGTCAACGAGCAGATGCAACGCTTGGTGGTGCTGCACCCCGACGATTCAAAAACCGTGTTCACCGCCAAGGACCTGGGGCATCGCTCGCATGTCGCCTTTGACAAAACCGAGACCCCGGGCGTGTACCGCGTTTGGGGACAGATGGCCGGACAAGGGGCGCTGGCAGAATTGCCCGGCATGGAGTTTGTCATCAATGTGGCGCGCGCAGAATCAGACCTGCGGCCCAGCGAGTTGGCGGCGCGGGTAGATGGAGACGCGAGCGAGTTGTACACGCTGACCGCTGGGAAATTGCCCGTATGGCCTTGGTTGCTCATCGTGGCGTTGCTCGCCCTGGTGGGTGAGTCCCTGGTGGCGGGGATTGGCTTGCGGCGCAGTCACCGAAGATAGAAAACGAAACATGGATGGTGGAAGCGGGGCAGCCGCGCGAGCTGGCGGCCGCCCGGGGGTGGTGTGCGGGGATGGGTTTAGAAGTAGGAGACCTTGGCCTTGAGGTTCACGGTTTCTACTGGCTCGGAGCCGATGTCATCCACGGCAGTTACGCCGATGAAGATGATTTTGTCGGCCATGGCGCTGCAGGCGTGCCACTTGGCCAGGCGCTCTTCGGTGAGGGGGTCGTAGTCTTCGCCACTCTGGCAGATGTCGGCCGGGGGCACTTGGCCGCCCTGGGCGCACACTTCGGGCATGACGAAGCCGACGTTGGCATCGCCCCACCAGTAGGGGAACTGGAAGTCGGACCACTTGATGTCTTTGCAGGTCTCCGCACCGGGCTTGGTCTCCAGTTGGTAGAAGGGGTGCGCGCAGTTGTCGTCGGTGCAGTGGCCGGCGTTGTGGTCGCTGGTCTTGGCGGTGTAGTCGGTGATCAGGTAGACCCAGGCCACGTTTTGCACCTCGGTGGGGTTGCGGGTGGTGTCGGTGATGTCGTAGGTGCCGGTGGCCACGTAGCGCGTCTTGGGGAAGGCGTTCTTGATTTCGCCTTGGACGCATACGCGGACGCCCTGCTTGCTGGAGGCGTTGGTGCAGGTCTTGGGGTTGCTCGTCAGGCCAGTGTTGAAGAAAGAGATTTGGGCGCCCCACTGAGTGCCTCCTACAGCGTTCCATTTTTGGCTCGGGAACGTGCAGTAGCCGTCGGAGCCCATGGTGAGGGCCTGCCAGCCTTCGGGGGCCGAGAGGTCGCACCCATCGATGGAGGCGGCACCATAAGAGCCACAGGCACCGCCCGGACCCGTCACGTTGGCGTTGGGGTTGTAGGCGTTTTTGGTGAGCAGGGGCTCGTCGCAGTTGCATTCGCCCAAGGGCTGGCACTCCGGCGGCGCTTTGCAGACGCTGGGGTCGAGGCCTTGGGTGTAGGTGTCGGGGTCGTGGGTGGCCACCGGGGTGTTGCCCGTGCCAAAGGTGATGTTCACCGAAGTGGTGGGATCCATGGTGACCAGCACGCGGCCCTGGGGCAGGTTGGTGTACTCGCCGCTGGAGACGCTGGAGATGGTGGTGTCCGCCGGGCCTTGGAGGGCCACGGTGACCGGTGTCGCGTACTTTTGGCAGTCGGCGCTAGAGCCGTTGGCAAAGGAGAGCGTGGTGCCGGAAAGTTGGGGCGCTCCGCAATGGGCGCGGCTGCGGCGATACTTGATGAGGTCGACGTTGCTGGCCATCCACACTTGGCGGGCCGCGATGCGGTCGACGACGTTGTCGAGGTGGCGGATGTACAGCTCTTCGGTGACCGCGCCCCAGCCGTGGCCGGTGATGCCGCACGAGGGGCGAATCGAGTGGAGCTCGCGCAGGGCCCATTTGCCGTCGCGCACGGCGGCGTTGAGGTACTCGGAGAGCATCTGGTCGGCGCCCTTGTCCATGTGGCGGGAGGCCCACTTGGTGTCCTCGTTGTAGGCGTCAAAGGTGATGCGGAAATCGGCCAGCGGGTCGTTGAGGTCGACGTCCCAGCTATTGAGGGTGCCCACCATGTCGCGGTCGCCACCGCGGGCGCCCCAGTAGTTTTGGCCCTTGAGAATTTGGAACATGTTGTCGTCGGCCACGTCGAGGGGGAAGACGTAGAAGTTGAGGTCGATGCCGGATTCGGCCTTGGTGTCAGCGCCGGAATCGATTAGCTCGACATTCACTTGGTTTGCCGACGCGTTGTTGAGCACGCTGATGTCATAGGAGACCAAGTCGCCGCCGATGTCGCGCATGGCGGAGGGACAAACCTCGTTGCAGTGGTCTACGCTGGTGCACTTGGCGCACTGGGAGAGCCCACGGATGTCTGGGTGGGTGTAGGAGTGATTGGCGATCTCCTGGCCGCCGGCTTGCATGTCTTTGACCAAGTTCCAGTAAGGCGTGGTGTTGGTGCCAGCGGGGTCGCCAAAGCCCAGGCGCTGGCAGCGGCTGACGATGATGCCCCAGCCCACGGGCAGGCTGCGGTCGCGGGCGAGTTTCCAGCCCTCTTCGGTGCCAGTCATCTGGTAGTCGCAGATGTCGTCGTGGACGATGGAGTAGGCCGCGCGGGAACCGTAGCGCCAGTCGGTGGTGCCTTCGACTTCAACGGCTGAGGTGGGGGTGGGCATGACCATGGTGCCATCCACGCTGATCGCGCCGTTGTTCAGTTGTTCTTGAATGTTCATGACCTTGCTGTCGGGATCCGGGGGGATGCCGATGTCGGGGTTGTCGTTGTTGTTATTCCCGGAGTTGTTGTTGTTCTCGGAGTTGTTGTTGTTGTTATCCCCGGAGTTGTTGTTGTTATCCCCGGAGTTGTTGTTGTTGTCCC
>LSQX01291252.1_pt1 | contig 18850 bp, 22 predicted proteins | sample 654561 | NCBI WGS metagenome assembly LSQX01 (sample SAMN04489861, study PRJNA283612) | anaerobic digester metagenome | isolation source: 4 biogas reactors fed with cattle manure at either 37C or 55C with and... | place: Denmark: Kongens Lyngby | collected 2014
CTTGTGGTGATATGGAATGGGGTGCTGAGGTTTACGGCTGTGCCTCCGACCGTCAGCAGGCATCCATTGTTTTTGATGTGGCTGTGGAAATGGTCGAACAATGCCCCGCACTCAAAAAAAGAATTAAACCGATTATGTCGGTAAAACGGCTTGTATATAAACCCACGAGCAGTTTTTATCAGGTCCTGTCAAGCGAGGCGTTTACCAAGCACGGACTGAATATTCACGGCGTTATATTTGACGAACTCCATGCACAGCCGAACCGTGATTTATATGATGTTATGACAAAAGGCTCAGGGGACGCCAGAACACAGCCCCTCTTTTTCCTCATCACCACAGCGGGAACAGATAGAAACTCCATCTGCTGGGAAGTGCATCAAAAGGCGATTGATATTTTGGAAGGGCGCAAAATAGACCCTACCTTCTATCCCGTTATTTACGGACTTCCCGATGATGAGGATTGGACGGATGAGGCAAATTGGTATAAGGTCAATCCGTCCCTTGGACACACGATAGATATTGAAAAGGTCCGTGCCGCATTTAACTCGGCAAAAGAAAACCCTGCCGAAGAAAATCTGTTTCGCCAGCTTAGACTCAATCAGTGGGTAAAACAATCCATTCGGTGGATGCCTATGGATAAATGGGATGACTGTGATGAAACGGTTAATATAGATTTGTTTGTAGGAAGAGAGTGTTATGCAGGACTTGATTTGTCCACTACCCTTGATTTAACAGCTTTCGTATTGGTGTTTCCGCCAAGAAACGAAACTGAAAAATATATCATTGTTCCGCACTTTTGGATTCCCGAGGATAATCTGAAAAAGCGAGTGAACCGTGACCATGTTCCCTATGATGTTTGGGAAGTGCAGGGGCATATACGGACTACTCCGGGGAATGTGGTTGATTACCGCAGGATTGAGGCTGATATTAAGGAAATTGCAAGTAAGTTTGTTATTAAAGAAATTGCATACGACAGGTATAACGCCACACAGATTATTTTAAACCTGCAAGACGAAGGTCTTATAATGGTTCCATTCGGACAGGGATTTAAGGATATGTCGCCTCCCACTAAGGAAATATTTACGCTTGTGCTGAAAAACAGGATTATACATAACCATCATCCGGTGCTTAGGTGGAACTTTGATAATGTTCATATAGAAACAGATGCCGCAGAGAATATAAAGCCGAGCAAAAAACATAGCACAGAGCGAATTGATGGTGCGGTAGCAAGTATTATGGCACTTGACAGGGCAGTAAGAAATGGCGGTTATACAGGAAGTGTTTATGATGAAAGGGGTTTAGTCATTATATGACCCCATTGTTCCGATAATTGCAAAAATATTGTTCCGAAGGCATTGATATTGTTCCGATAATAATTTTATTTGTGTTCAGATAAATACATTATCTGAAGACGGGAGGTGTAGTTGTGAAATGGTTTAATAAAAGCAGGAAAATAAAGAACGATATATCAAGGCGATATGCAGATTTTATTAAAGGCGAGGACCTTGACGGCAGCCTTTCGTTATCCGGGATGTATGTGTCCGAGGAAAACTCCATAACGGTAAGCGGTGTGTTTGCCTGTGTGCGGGTAATCGCGGAGGATATTGCAAGCCTGCCCCTGGCCTTATACAAACGCCTGCCTCGCGGCAAGGAAAAAGCTGTGGAACACCCATTATATTATCTGATTCACGACAGCCCCAACGAGGAGATGACGGCTTTTGCTTTTAAGGAAGCCATGATGACAAACCTTCTACTTTGGGGCAATGCCTATGCACAGATTATACGGGATAAGCACGGACGGGTTGTAAGCCTGCATCCCCTTTTGTCCTCGCGCATGTCTGTGATGAAAGACCAAAACTACGAGCGGGTATATGTCTATACCAATGACAAAGGTGAAACTTTCACTTTAAAACGGGAGCAGGTTTTGCATATCGGCGGTATCGGTTTTGACGGTATCACGGGTTTGTCGCCTATCAGTGTGGCAAGAGAAGCCATAGGTCTTGCCAAAGCAACCGAGGTTTACGGAAATAAGTTCTTTGCAAACGGTGCAAGACCGGGCGGTGTTTTGGAGCATCCCGGCACCTTGAAGGACCCGAGTAAGGTCCGGGAGTCATGGGAGGCTGTTTACAAAGGAGCAAATAACGCACATAAAATAGCAGTGCTTGAGGAAGGCATGAAGTATCATGAAATCGGTCTTCCCCAAAAAGATGCGCAGTTCTTGGAAACAAGGCAGTTTCAGCTTAATGAGATTTGCAGGATATTCAGGGTGCCGCCGCACTTGGTGGGCGATTTAACAAGAAGTACATTTTCAAATATAGAGCATCAATCCATAGATTATGTGGTTCATACATTAAGGCCATGGCTTGTTCGTTTGGAGCAGGCCTTTAATTTATGCCTTTTAAATGAGTATGAGCGAAAGGAATACTTTACAAAATTCAATGTTGACGGGCTTTTGCGTGGGGATTTTGCAGCACGAATGAACGGCTATGCCGTAGGCAGGCAAAACGGATGGTACTCGGCAAACGACATACGAGAACTGGAGGATATGAACCCCATCCCGGAAGATCAAGGAGGAGATATATATTTGGTAAACGGAAATATGGTAAGCGCAACAACTGCTGCGCAAAACGGAGGTGGTGAAAACAATGCGTAAGTTCTGGAACTTTAGCGAGGAAAATGGTGAAAACATCCTGCGCCTTGACGGCGAGATTGCATCGGAAAGCTGGTGGGGTGATGAGGTTACGCCAAAAATGTTTATGGGTGAACTTGCGGAGTGTAGCGGTGATATAACCGTTTGGATTAACTCCCCCGGCGGCGATGTGGTGGCCGGAAGTCAGATTTATACTGCGCTTAAGGAACATAATGGACAGGTTACCGTAAAGATTGACGGCATTGCCGCAAGTGCGGCATCGGTTATTGCAATGGCGGGGGATTTCGTGTATATGTCTCCCACCAGCCTACTAATGATTCATGACCCCATGACCATTGCGATGGGTGATGAAGGCACAATGGAGCAGGCGATTGCAATTCTTCGTGAATGTAAGGAAAGTATTATTAATGCCTATTCCTTAAAAACAGGTATCTCACGGGCAAAAATCTCAAGGCTTATGTCGGATGAAACATGGATGAATGCTAAAAAAGCCGTAGAACTTGGGTTTGCCGATAAAATCTTGTACACCGACAATGAGATAAAAAATGATGCAATTTTGGATTCATACATTTTCGGTCGCCGCGTGGTATTTAACTCTCTGCTTTCAAAACTGCCGAAAAGCGAAGATCCACTGCATGAGGATATTGAGCCTGTTGCTGAAGATACTTCATATATTAACGAGATAGAAAACCTTAAAACCGAGTTTGAAATTATTTGATAGGAGGATTGATTTTTATGAACAAAAAACTACTTGCCATGATGGGCAAAAGAAGCGAACTGAAAAATCAAGCACAGACACTGCTTGATACTGCGGGAAAAGAAGGCAGGCCGTTGACAGACGAGGAAAAGACAACATTATCTGATTTAAAAGCCAAAATTGCTAACTGGGATGAAACCATTTCCGAAATGGCGGAGCTATTGGAGGACTCGGCACCTGTAGATGTACCCGTTAACAAAAGTGACAAACCTGCAGGAGGACAGTCAAATAAGTTTTCTAACCTTGGGGAGCAGTTAAAAGCGGTATACAATGCCGCACAGCCGAACCGTCCGGTCATTGACGATCGTCTGTTAAATACCGCAAGCGGAGCCAATGAAAGCGTTCCGTCAGATGGCGGATTTTTGGTGCAGACTGATTTTGCAAGTGAATTACTAAAACATGCCTTTGAAACAGGGATACTTGCTCCCAAGTGCAAAAAGATACCTATCTCAACGGGTGCCAACGGCCTTAAAATCAATGCCCTTGACGATTCATCCCGTGCAAATGGGGCAAGATGGGGCGGCATACAAACCTACTGGGAGAATGAAGCGGATCAGTTAATCGCTTCAAAGCCGAAGTTTAGAACCATGGATTTGTCCCTTAAAAAGCTGACGGGACTTTGCTATGCAACCGATGAGCTTTTGCAGGACGCAGCAGCCCTGCAAAGTGTGATCACTCAAGGGTTTGCAGAGGAATTTGGATTTAAAATTGATGACACCATACTAAACGGTACCGGCTCGGGTCAGCCCCTTGGCATATTAAACTCCACGGCACTGGTAACGGTGGCGAAAGAAACTGATCAGAGTGCGAAGATAACAGTAGAAAACCTCATCAAAATGTGGTCAAGGTGCTGGGGGCGCAGCCGTGCAAATGCGGTATGGTACATAAACCAGGAATTAGAACCATATCTGTATACCTTACAGGTAGGAGACAAACCTGTATATATTCCTGCAGGCGGTCTTTCCGAAAAACCCTACGGCACCCTGTTTGGCAGACCTGTTGTTCCTATTGAGCAGTGCAGTGCGGCAGGAACAGTGGGAGACATTATATTAGGGGATCTGTCGCAGTATCTTTTAATTGACAAAGGCGGAATCAATTCTGCAAGCTCCATACATGTTAGATTTTTGTATGATGAGAGCGTGTTCAGATTCATCTACCGTGTGGACGGGCAGCCTATTTGGAACAAACCCATTACACCGTACAAAGGCTCAAGTACTCTGTCGCCTTTTGTAACCTTGGCGGCAAGATAAGGAGGTAAATTATATGCGTATTGATACTTTAGGAAAGATAACACCCATATCCGTGCCGGGGACAATTTTCGGTGCGGCAATAACGGGAGCATTTGTGGAGCTTACAAACTACCAGCAAGTAACTTTTATTGTTGCAAGCGGAGAGGGCGATGCCGGGGAAACCACCATTACGGTTGAAGGCAAGCTTGGTGCTGACGGAACGGCGGCTGCAATCCCATTTATGTACATGGCAAATGGGGATACAGAGTTTACAGAAAAAGATGCAACGGGAGCTACATTTTCTATCGGCGGCGCGTCGGGCAAGAGCAAGTATGCGGTCATTACGGTGACAGATACCATGCTTGCAAAGGCGGGATATGACAGGGTATGCATCAAAACAACGAAGGTGGCAAACTCCACTGTTCCCGGTGCCATTTACGCCATTCAGACCAAGCCGAGGTATTTGGAATGATAACACTTGATACGGTTAAGGAATTCTTAAGGATAGACCATACCGAGGAGGATGGATATTTAAATATACTCATCCTCCTGGCAAGTGAGATGGCAGAAAATTATGTTAGGGCATCACTCCCGGAAACACTTCCTGAGAGCATACGGCAGGCAATGCTGATAACTATCGCCCACTTTTATGAAAAGCGTGACGGAGAGCCGGTACCCCAAGTTGTGTATCGGCTTTTGGACACTTACCGGAAGGAGATGTTTTAATGGATTTTTCAAAACTTCGGCATAGGATTATATTCCTTCGACCAACGGATACGGTAACTAACAGCATGGGCGAAACGGTACCGAGATACAAGCCGTTTAAGCCGTACCTTCCCCTTCCCTTGCAGGTTCAAGGCGAGGATGTGTATCTAAAGCATGACTCTGACGGAAATGCGGTGCTTGTGTATTCTGACGGAAGACCCTACGCACATAAGCTTGCATTAAAAGAATATTCCGTTGCGGGATTTGTTTCTCCAATGAGTGGACGGGAGTATGAGGAAAGCCAGAAACTACGGGCTGAAACCACATACAAAATATCTACCCGCTTTTTTAGGAACATTACCCCTGAAATGCGGATTTTGTATGACGGACGGGAGTTTGAAATTGTGTCGGTACTGGATTTAAATGAGCGGCATGAGGAACTGCAGATTATTGCAATTGAGCGTGATAGACATTCATCGCAAGATTTCAAAGGTGAAAACAATGAGTAATGACGGTACTTTCGGTTTTGAAGAACTTCAAAAAGCATTTAACCGCATAGAGAAAAAATATCCCAACAAAACGGATGCTATGCTGATGGCACTGGGGCGAGTGGCTACAAGCAAAACCAAAGCCAAAACCCCTGTTGGTAAAACAAAAAAGCTTAGAGGAAGTTGGCGTCTTAAAAAGCCCAAGCGGTACGGTAAAACCCGTGTGGTCCGTACACAGTCGCAGGCTCCCCATGCTCATTTGGTGGAGTTGGGTCATGAAATTGTTCGAGGCGGTAAAACGAGAAAAAGAGGGCGCTATCTTAACACATTGGAGCGGCAGGTGCGAGGTATTCAGTCAAAAGGCAGAGTCGAAGGCAAGAAAATGCTCGAAACTTCTTTTAAAGAAATGGAAAGTACATTTAACAAGTCCGTTGAAAAGCTGCTGGATGATTTAACAAGTGAGGTAGAAACATGATAGAACTGAAAGATATACAAACAGCGATTGCCGATGTGCTAAAGAAGAATAGCTACACGGTTACCGCATCAGAGGTGGAACAGGGTTTTCAAAAACCCACCTTTTTTGTTGACGTTTTGCCTGTTTCAGTACAAATCCAAAACAAATACTCTGAACTTGTGACTGTCAGCGTGGAACTTTCCTATCATCCGCTGGTTGAAACCCGAGAGCATTTGGTTGAAGTATCAGATAGCATAAAAAATATGTTCCTGTATACTCCCATTCTCGTATGCGATAGGTTTTTATCCGCTGACGAGATTCTCTTTGACACAGATAGATCCGCTTTGGTCACGTACTTTGAACTTACCTTTATGCAGGAAACAAATATTACAGAAAAAGAATATCCAAAAATGAAGAATTTACACACGGAGGTGAAACAAAACAATGGGACTGCCGCAGATAATAATTCAGTTTAAGACATTAGCAGAGACTTTGGTGTCAAGAAGCGAAAGAGGTATTGTTGCGGTAATTTTAAAAGACAATACTTCAACCTTTGACACCAAAACCTATAAAAAGGAAAGTGAAATCGTCAAAAGCCATTATACCACAACTAACCTTGCATTTTTGTCGCAGGTATTTCAAGGGAGCCCCTCGGCAGTTATTGTAGAGAGGATTGGTACAGATGGCAGCCTTGAAACAGCTCTTGAAAGGCTCAAAAACAAAAAGTGGAGCTGGCTGACGGTACCATCTGTGCAAAGCGGTGAAACAGGAGCCATTGCAGACTGGATTCGCGAACAGCGCAGTACTTATCATAAAACATTCAAGGCCGTACTGCCCGATACTGCTGCAGACAGCGAGGGTGTTGTAAACTTTGCTACGGACGGCATCAAGGTGGGTGCAAAAACATACACTGCAGCCGAATACTGTCCGAGAATTGCGGGTATCCTCGCAGGTTTGCCCTTAAACCGCAGCGCCACATATTATGCCCTGCCGGAGGTGGAATCTATAACCGAAAGCGAAGCCCCCGACTCAGACATTGACGCAGGTAAGCTGATACTAATCAATGACGGCACAAAGATAAAAATTGCACGGGCAGTAAACTCTCTTTCCACTTTAACCGATACAACGGGTGAAGATTTTAAGAAGATAAAGATTGTGGAGGCTGCGGATATGATTCGTGATGATATCCGCACTACCTTTGAGGATGAGTTTATCGGTAAAATTGAAAACAGCTATGACAACAAGGTTATCTTCCTTGCGGCCGTGAACAAATATTTAAAGGACCTTGCGGATTCGGGGGTTTTGTATGACAAGTTTGACAACAAGGCGGAGATTGATATTGATGCAACTGCCGCCTGGCTAAAGCAGACAAGGGATATATCGCTATGGGATGAGGAACGCATAAAAACGGCAAACACAGGAACAAATGTGTTTGTAAAGGCAAATATTCAAATCCAGGACGCTATGGAAGATTTGAAGTTCACAATCTATATGAATTAAAGGCGGTGAGATAAATGGCGCAAAAACCTACAGCGCCCCGTGTGATGAATGGCAAATGGGGTATGCTTTACTGGGACGGAGAGCCGGTGTTCGAGGTTTCAAAGTTTGAGGCAACGCTTAAGCTTGAGCGTGAGGATGTGGATTTTGCCATGCAGATGAGCAAAGATTCCAAGCTGACAGGCTATTCGGGTGAGTTTTCCTTTACCATAAAGAAAATCTTTTCAAGAGGACAAATCAAGCTTGCAAATGTAATCAAGCAAGGTCGGGATATACGTTGCCAGTTAATAGGAAAGTTGGATGACCCTGACGCTTACGGCAGTGAACGTCTTGTTTTAAACAACTGTTGGTTTGGAGATTTAGTGCTTATGAGCTTTGAAAACGCCAAAGTGCTGGAGGAAGAATACAGCGGCGGGTTTACTGATTTTGACTTCCCTGATACTGTGAGAGTGAGGTAGGATTATGAAAAAACATACCAAAATTACCGTTGAGGAGCTTGTGCGCCGTAAGGAGCAAATGCTGGCGAGCAAAAAACAAAAGAAAACAAAAGAGTTATATGTTAAATCCCTGGACGGTACAATTACCATAGAGGAGCCGGATGCAGCTCTTGCTCGTGATGCACAGGAGATGGAAGAGTCCGGCGATGCGTATATTGTGTATTCCTGCGTGATAGAGCCGTGTTTGAAATCAAAGGAATTGCAGGAGGCATTCGGCTGCGTTGAACCTATGGAGATTGTAGAGAAAATCTTCGATGTGGGTGAAATTCCGCAGATAGCCGTTGAATGCATTAAACTTGCGGGATATATAGATGGTGTTAAACCCATTGATGATTTAAAAAACTAATCGTTGCAGATAGTGAACTCTACATGATGCACCATTATCTGCAGCGAGGTTGGAAATTCAGTGAATTTATAGGTCTAACCCTTTTGGAAAAACAATTCTTAATGGCAAGCATGGCGCTGTATATTGAAGAGGAAACAGAAAAATATAAGGCATTGGCAGGTGGAAAATAAGATGGCTAAAAAGCGCAATATTGGTGCTACCCTTTCACTAAACGAGGGAAATTTCTTTGTAAATATTAAGAAGGCAACCTCTGAACTGGGCGGTCTTAAGAAATCTTCTTCCTCTGCCGTGGGTTCCCTTAAAAAGCTAGGCGGTGCGGCATCTGCCGCCGGCAAGGTGTTCCTGACCGCCTCTGCCGCAGGTGTTGCGGCAATGACCGGCTTAACAATTAAATCCCTGAATATGGCGGGCGAGTTGGAGCAAAACATCGGCGGCAGTGAGGCAGTATTTGCTGACTTCGCCAAGACACTACAGGATACAGCCGGCAGTGCTTTTGAAACAATGGGCCTTTCCATGTCGGATTATTTGGCCACGGCCAATAAAATGGGAGCACTGTTTCAAGGCTCCGGCTTTACCATTGAAGAATCACTTAACATGACCACAAGCGCAATGCAAAGGGCGGCGGACGTTGCATCGATTATGGGTATTGATGTTGACGCTGCGATGGAAGCCGTGGCAGGCGCGGCAAAGGGCAACTTTACAATGATGGATAATTTGGGCGTTGCGATCAACGATACGGCAATTAAGTCTTATGCCGCAGCTAAGGGTATCAAAACTATGGGCAAGACCATGTCCACACAGGAGAAAGTCGGCATTGCCATGCAGATGTTTCTGGAAAAGACATCGTATGCAGCCGGGAACTATGCAAAAGAAAACGATACTCTTGCCGGTTCTATTAATACGGCAAAGGCGGCGTTTAAGACATTTATGTCCGGCACCGGAAGTGCTGAAGGGATTGCATCCGCATTTATTAATGTTGCAAAGGTGGTGTCACGCAATGTGGGTGAACTCCTGCCAAGCCTCACAAGAGGTTTGACGGAGATTATAAAGCAGATCTCTCCAAGGATACCTGAACTTTTTAGAAGTATTATGCCGCAGATAACCACAGGTGCTATGTCGCTTGTCAATGGTCTTACACAAATGATGCCATCATTCATAGGTGTTTTAACGGATACCCTGCCATCAATGCTGCCGATGCTTATCACAGGGTTTACGGAAGTAATAAAGAAACTGGCAACAGCTATCACGACAAATGCACCTGCCCTGCTTAGCGGAATCGGTGAAGGTATCAAAACTGCACTTGCAGGAACTGACCTTGAAGGAATCGGAAATATCCTCGGCGGAGCCTTCAGCGGACTTGGTAGCACTCTTAGCGGAATACTTAATACGGCAACCTCTGTTTACAACTTCTTTGTAAACAACTGGGGATGGCTTGCACCTATTATTGCAGGAATCACAGCTTCGGTAACTGCATGGAAAGTTGCCATGACTGCGGCAAATGCGGTACAAACCATAGCGATTGCATTAAACAAATCCCAGAAGAAAGAAATCGTAGCCATGACCTTTTCCCAGCAGCTTCAAGCTATCATGACAGGGGTTCAGACAGCGGCAACCACTGCATTTAATACGGTTCAGGCTATTACAAATGCCTTATTTGTGGCAAGCCCCATCGGGTGGATTATCTTAGCCATTGGTGCCCTTGTTGCCATCGGCGTGGTTTTATGGAAGAACTGGGACGCTGTCTGCAATGGCATCAAAACTGCATGGGAGTGGGTAAAAACTACGGCGGCGACTATCTGGAACGGCATAGCAGACTTTTTTGTGGCATACTGGCCTTGGATATTAGGTATTTTCACAGGCGGTATCGGACTGGTTGTAGGATACGTCATTCAAAACTGGGATAGCATCAAAGCAAAAACCGCTGAGATTTGGGAACGTATCAAGGAGATATTCTCAAAGTTTTGGACAAGTATCAAGGATACGTTTACAAAGGGCATTGATAAAATTAAGGAACTGTGGGAAGGCTTAAAAAACTTTCTTAAGAACCCCATCAAAGGCGTTGTAAAGCTGTTTAAAAGGACGGATGAGGACAGCGGCAGCATTGACGGCTCTCACGCAGGCGGTCTTCCCAATGTGCCATTTGACGGGTATATTGCAAAGCTGCATAAAGGTGAACGTGTGCTGACAGCCGCAGAAAACAGGAATTACAGCAAAGGGCAAGTCGGGTCTGTTACAACAAATAATAATGACATTAAGATATATGTCAACGCAAACTACAAATCAGCAGATGAGGTTGTCAATGAAATTGTGCCAAAGCTAAAACTGGCGCTGGCAAATATGTAAGGAGGGCGGATGTGGATATTTATTTAAGTGTGAATAACAGAGAACAGGTTATCTGCCTNNCCCGTCCTCCCTGCAGAGTTTACCATATCAAAGCCGCAGAAGAATGAAGTTTTTGAGACGGTTAACCAAGGGGAGTTAAAGCTTATCGGCAAGGCAGGGCTAAAAGGCATTACCATCAGCAGCTTCTTCCCCATTCGTGACTATCCGTTTCTAAAAGACAGGTCATATAAAGGATTTGAGTATGTGTATATCATAGACAAATGGATTGAGGCAAAGTACCCTATTAGGCTGATAATCACCGAAACGCCGATTAACATGGTTTGCTGTGTGGATGATTTTCAGTATTCCATAAAAAAAGACGGAGACTTATATTTTGACCTTACCCTTTCGGAATTTAGGCTGGTGAACACGAAATGAGGATATTTGCAGACAGGATTGACATAACCCCTGCGGTGGGAAATCTGTCATGGCAAAACAATATAGCGGAACTTGCCACAACCATGAGTTTTGATGTGGCAAAAACTGACGCACAGCACACAAGCATCTATCTGCCAAGGGAAGGCAGTATTATTCAGATGTATACTAACGAAGAAATATTTCGAGGTATAGTGCTGACGGTTGATGACGGCAGCAAAACTGTAAATACATATACCGCTGCCGACTTTGGCTGGTATTTAAATAAATCCAAAGAAACCTATCAGTTTAACAATATGCCTGCATCAAAAGCAATCCGCAAAGTTTGCGCCGATTTTAATATTGATATTGATAGTATTCCGGCTCTGGAAACGAAGATTACAAAGATTTACTTTGATAAAACCATCTCGGAAATATTAGCTGATATTCTGGAACAATGTGGCGGCGGTTACAATCTTGATATGACACCCAAGGGACTGAGGATATACAAAATCGGCAGTATTTATGCCTATCCCGAATTCAGGCTGTCTCCAAACACACAGCTTATTTATTCCCCTAACCTCCGAGGGAATGTATCCCACTCGATTTCCATTGAGGATATGAAAAACAGTATCAAGGTTATTACGGAAACAGACGGCAGCTATTCTGTGAAAAGGGTGGTTCAAAATTCAGATTTAATCAGCAAATTCGGTTTGTTGCAGGAAGTTGTAAAGATTGACCCCGAAAAGGAAAATGCAGATATCGTCGCCCATCAGCAGCTTTCCGAACTCTCTAAGGTAAAGGAAAGCTATTCTTTTGAAATATTAGAGGCGATGGACAGCTATACCAGAGCGGGATATATGATTACCGTTGACGGGGTGGATTATATTATTGAAGGCAGTTCTCACAGCACCAAGAACGGTGTGCATAATGTCAAACTGGATTTGAGAAAGTTTGGTTAATTTTCAAATGGACAAATGGCATATTCTGTGATATAATTTTTTATATGTCAACTGATGAGTGTTTGTACACAAAAAGTAATCGGGGGGTGTTTTAATGTCTATTGTTTCAAAAATCTCTTGTAAAGTAGTCGGACACAACTGGTCTGGATGCAAATGCTCTCGTTGTGGTGAAACACGAGACGAAGCACATGAGTTTCAACTAATTGAAGGTAAGTGTAAACAAAAATGTTCTATTTGCGAGAAAACCGAAGCCTTCCCCCACCAGTGGAGTGATGATAAATGCACCCGGTGCGGGATTACCAAAGGATTTGCAAGCAAACATTTGGCTTTTTTACATTTAGAGAATGCAAAAAACAGAACTCTTTTAGGTCTTGGCGGATTCTTGGTTATACTTTTTGTTTTTATTGGTATAATGGCAACGTTAGAAGAGAAACCGAATAGTAATGATGAAATGGACACAACACTCTCGGCGGTTGTCCATGAAAATGAAAGGGAAATAGAAAAAGAATCGGAGATCGAAGAGAGTAGAGTTCAGGCAATATATAACGGAGCTGTCGGGAAACCCGCAATTGATGTCTACAACGAACTGAAAAACTTTGGTTATACGGTTAATTTTAAACATGCCGTATCTAAGATGGATTTTACTGACTCCCTGGTATATTCAAGCGACCCAACAGATACAGAGTCATATATACCATGGATTATCTCCGACCTTGATTCTCACAATGAGGCTTTAAAAACAGCATCATTCTTAATTAATACACAAGAGATGCTTGACCAGGAGCAAAAGAAAAAAACAGTAGAAGATATTTTACAAGCTAAATTAGATAGACAGTATGCTTGGCAAGCCGTCGAGAGTTATGGAAAACGTGAGTATCCGTATGGATTTAAACTACGCTGGATAGCAGGAAAACTTGCTGAGACTGTGAAAGACGAGAATACATGGTTTCTCAAAGCAGAATGTGAATTTAGGAACGAATATGGAACATGGCTAAAAAATCTAACATGTGAAGCGCTCGTCTCAGGCACCACCGAATCCCCCCGTGTTATTGACTTCACCGTTTATTAATGTAGTTATATAAATTTTAACAATGCATTTTATATCTATGGAGTTTTGCGAGAATACGCAGATAAACAGGAATTTGAAGGGGGAAATCTTTATGGAGAAAATTTCAAAATACATATTGGGATTAGGCGGTTTAGCAGTTGCAGGGTTAGGAGTATACATAGGTCTATCCAATAAAGAACATTCTAAATACAGTCTTGAATGGATAAAAAAATTGACAGATAAAGACTGGGAATCCGAAAGAGAAATTATACACCAGAAGTTCTGCAATCCTAAATATGACGAATCTACAAGAATTAGCTTTCATAATTTTCTGAGGCTGTTTGATAAAGTGAAAAGCGATAGGGATTGGGCTGGAATAAAACCACAAGGACCAGCTTATCATCGGGAACATGGGTTTAATCTTTATAAACCATGATTTCTATTTGATAAATTCCAATTTGCCGGTTAGATTAATTCAATATGAATTTTGAGACGATTACTTCCGTACTCGTCTTTTTTCATGCCCTTTTGGAGGTGCTTAGGATGAGCGGAATAACGGAACTTGCAAAATTATTAAAGGAACGGGAAAACACAAACGGCTATTCTCCCATGATGGGCAGAATTATTGAATTGCCAAACATTAAAATCCGCCTTAATGACAGAGTTATCTTAACCTCTGTCCATTTAAAAAGCTGTATGGATTTAACCGAAATCGACGAAAACGGCATATATATTAATCTCGGCAAGGAAGTTGTCCTTTTGCCTTATGCAGATAATCAGAAATTTATAGTGGTTGGAGTGGTGCAGTGATGTTTCCTAAAACACAGGACTTGAGTGTGATTGCCGCCAAAGATACGGCAGCGTCCGGCAAGTCCTTTTTGTTTGACTTTACGGCAGACGATTTCATAATTCGCGACGGAAAGCTTGTAGAATGTAAAGGCATAGATGCAAATAAGGTGTGGATTGAGAAAATACTACGAACCGAAAAAGGAAGGTTTAGAATATATAATGACACGGACTACGGATGCAGGATTGAGGATTTGCTGATCGGCAATAGTTACCACGTTGCATTTATTGAAGCGGAACTAAAAAGGGAAATTGAAGATGCGCTGATGCAAAATCCTAATATATCGGCAGTTTCCAATTTCAGCATAAAACGTACCGCAAGCGGGATTATTGTCAGCATGGAGGTGAGCACGGTTTATGACACAGGAGGAAATCTTATCAAGGTTGCTCTCTAATATTTCATCGGAGTTTGACAAATCTGTCGGCTCCTTTTTTTATGACACGCAAAAGCCTCTGGCTATTGAGCTTGAGGGTATTTATGCAAAGCTAGAGGAAATCCTTTTAAACGGTTTTGCCGCAACGGCAAAGGGTGAATACCTTGACAAAAAAGTTGCCGAACAGGGCTTAACACGCAAGTCCGCAACCTATGCGTCCGGAACGGTAGTTGTTTCTGGGACTGTCGGTTCCGTCATATCCAGTGGCGATAAGGTTGCGTCTGATACTCTTGTATTCACTGTCACGCAAACAAAATATATAGAATCTTCGGGAACTGCAACGGTAAGCGTTATTTGTGACACACCGGGTAAGCAAGGGAATGTGCCGATTGGTGCAATCAACAGGTTTCCTGTAACCATAAGTGGGCTTGTGGCGGTCACAAATACCGAGCCTACAAGCGGAGGTTTTGACGAGGAGAGCGATGATGAACTGCGAGAGCGGTATTTTGAAAAGGTATCACTTCCTGCAACATCCGGTTCAAAATACCATTACATTATGTGGGCCAAAGAAGTGGAAGGTGTGGGTGACGCTAAGTGTATTCCCCTTTGGAATGGTGCCGGTACGGTTAAGGTCATCATTATCAACGCTGATAAACAGGCGGCGGACGAGACTCTTATCAATGCTGTGAAAAACCATATTGAAACTGAGCGCCCTATCGGTGCGGAAGTTGCTGTCGAAAGTGCTGTTCCGTTATCCATAAACATATCAGTTTCCCTTACCTTGGCAAACAGTGTGACAACAGATATGGCAAAACAAAAAATATCGGACTCCGTATCCTCATATCTAAAGAAAAATGCCTTTTCGGGAACATATATTTCCTATGCCCAAATCGGTGGGTGCATATTGGCGGTTGATGAAATTTTAGACTACAGCAATCTAAAAGTGAATGGCGGTACTGCAAATGTACCTATACCTGACAATGCTGTACCTGTGCTGGGGGTGGTGACTATTGCGTGAGTATTTACCTTCATATTATCGAAAATCCAAGGTAATGAATCAACTAATAGATTCACTTGAATCGGAGTATGAGAAACTGAAGCAGGAAGTTCAGCTGACGGAAAATCAGTTTTTTGTTTTACTTGCAGATAAAAATATATCAAATCATGAAACTGACGTTGGGATAGTCCCTAACCCGTCGGAGGATTTAGAAACCCGCAGAGGACGAATTTTGTCAAAACTTAGAGGAACAGGAACCGTTACCAAAACCATGATGAAAAACGTGGCGGCGTCCTTTGTAAACGGTGAAATTGAGATTGTAGAATACGCGTCCGAGTATTTGTTTGCCGTCAAATTCATGAGTAAACAGGGTATTCCCTACAATCTTGCCGACATACAAAAGGTGATCGAGGATATAAAGCCCGCTCATTTGGCAGTGGAATACATCTTCACTTACCGCTTGTGGCAGGATGTCTTAAACACGCTGGCTGACTGGAACGAAACCAGAAATTATACTTGGGAGAATTTAATGACGTTTGAAGTTATAAAAAATTTAAGAATTGTAGATTGCGTTCCATACTACTGCGGCAGCGGCGGCAATGGCATCGTGGTATGGAACGAAAGCAGAGCATATGCGAGGGAGGTCGTTTAAATGGCGGAAATATTACCGAGTGACATAGGTCTTGCTACCTTTGCAGATGTGGGTGATGTAACGAACCTACGGACTAATGCCAAAGAAGTAGTGGCAGCAATTAATGAGGTCTTGGCAAACAGTGAAGGTACTATATCAGGCGAGCAGCTTTTTATGGAAGGAGAAGACAACACCGTTATCGGCGGCGGTAATATAATCCTCGGAAACGGTAACAGGGTTATAGGGTCAGGGAATCTGATTGTTGGTGATAATCACCTTGTTATCGGATCAAGTAAAACCATAGTTGAAGATATGGGAGAAGTATATTTTGACTGGGTGGATTTTTCTCTCAAGAGAATCTACTTTTACATCTACGATGATGATGGAAACTTCCATCTTCAGGCGGGAGACAAAGTAGTCATAGACATCTCCCAATCCTGGTGTGACTCGGACTGGGAGAATTGGATTAGCATCTACACCGGAAAATATCTTACCACTGTTACTGAAGTGAATATGGAAGGCGGATATATCACCGTAGCAGATATCCCCTTGTCAAATGACCCACCCGATGATGTACATACTATCTTGGACTATACATATATTTCAAGCTTTTATGTACTACGAGATGAGTATAAGATAAATGGCAACGCTTCGGTCACCATGGGGCGTAGTTCAAGCGGAACAAACAGCTTTACTGCAAATAATGGCAATGCTTCCGGCTCATCAAGTATGGCGGTAAATGGTGGAAATGCAAAAGGAATAAATTCATTCTCTTGTAACACTTCAACAGCATCTAGCTATAGTAGTTTTGCAGCCAACTCGGCATTAGTGGATCAACAGTATTCAGCTGCTTTTAATTACAGTAGTTGCTATGGATATAATTCCGTTTCCTTTAACTACGGACGAACTGCGGGAAGGGCAATAAAGTGTGTTGCAATGTCTGCTACTGCAAAAACACTTACTGCTGCAAGCGGTGAAAATCTATCCGGGCTTGTCGGAAATAAGATTCTGATACGATATAAAAATAACGGAAACACCATCATTTACAGGGTGGCGGATGTGACAGGTGTATCCGGTCAGACAATCTACCTATCAAGCGACACTAATCTTGGCTGGGGCGGTTATGGTGAGGCTTTAATCAGTGATGGATATGTGTTTAGGATAGAAGGCTCAAACGGATATAACCTTGCCAGCGGATATGGTATGGCAGGGGGTTCTTATACACAGGCCCACGGACTATACACTATAGCTGCTCATACCGGTGCTGTAACATACGGAAAATACGGAACAAGCCCGGAGGAATATTCATGGAGTCTTGCAAACGGCACATCTTTAGCGGCACAGGGCCTTGCGGTAAAAATACTGCAGAACGGAGATATCCATGCAGATGGAACTCTCTCATCTCCTTGTGCTGACTATTCAGAAATGTTTGAATGGCAGGACGGAAATCCAAATAACGAGGTCAGAGCCGGATATTTTGTTAAGCTTGTGGGCGATAAAATAACCATTGCGGAGGAGTTTGACACACCTCTTGGGATAATTTCAGCCATGCCGGCTATAATCGGTGACAGCGGCGAGATGCATTGGCAGGGCAAGTATTTAACCGATGACTTCGGACGGATAAAATATCATGATGTGGTTATTCCCGAAGAAAAAGATGACGAAGGAAATATAATTGTTGAAGAGCGTATAGAGCGCCAGCCAATGCTCAATCCCGAATGGGATAGTACGCAAGAATACATCCCGAGGTTAAAGCGGCCAGAATGGGCAACGGTGGGTGTGCTTGGAAAGCTGATTGTTTATGATGATGGAACACTGCAAAGCGGAGATTTATGCAGGTGCGGCAACGGTGGAAAAGCAGTAAAATCTATAAGTAACGGATATCCAGTTTTGAAAAGAGTATCAAATGACAAGGTTTTAATCTGGTTCCGGGGGTGATTTAAATGCCTAAAACAACGGAAAATTACGGCTTTAAAAAGCCACTTTACAATGAAAACGCGGATGTGGCCGTGCTGAATGAAAATATGGATTCTTTGGACGAGATTTTGACTCCATCCATTTCCGCAAATACTGCCCCTACTTCTGTTTCAAAAGGCAAGCTGTCTACAGTTCTTGGGTGGTTTGCAAACCGAATCAAAGCGATTACGGGAAAAAGCAGCTGGTACACAAATCCTTCAGTGACGCTGGAGGACTGCAAGAATCATATCCAAAATGGTACTCATGCAAATGCTACCGTGGCTTCAAGCGGCTTCATGAGTGCAGTGGATAAACAAAAGCTTGATTATGCCACGAGTGAATATTCCGCGAACAGATTAATTTTGAGAGATTCATACGGCAGGGCTAAAGTACAGACTCCGTCTGGCTCATACGATATTGTCAATAAAAGCTATGTGGATAATAACTTTGTATCCAAAAATACGGATACTACCATGTCGGCAAAGCTTACAGCACAGTCCAACACAGCATACTCGACAAAACAGGTGCGCAATATTGTCATATGGACTTCAGGAGACACTCCCCCTTCCACATCAAGCGGTGATGTTTTGATAAAGGTGTTTTAGCTATGAGCAGAACAATTTCTTTTAAATATAATTATCCCTATTGTGGCTACAGTGAAGTGGCAAAGTACGGCA
>LSQX01402953.1_pt1 | contig 18847 bp, 18 predicted proteins | sample 654561 | NCBI WGS metagenome assembly LSQX01 (sample SAMN04489861, study PRJNA283612) | anaerobic digester metagenome | isolation source: 4 biogas reactors fed with cattle manure at either 37C or 55C with and... | place: Denmark: Kongens Lyngby | collected 2014
AGCTGCATAGCTGTAACAACCACATTCTCGTATCTTTCTGGATTCTGCTGACGCTTTACCTCTGCATAATCCTCTGCAGCCTTTACTACAGGTCTTGTATATCTATTGGCATCTACTTCCTCCATAAGAAGCAATGTTCTCTCTAGACAATCTTCACTGAGCTTGCCCTTCTTGTATTGAACCTCTGCAAGCAAATATCTTCTTACAATTTCTTGTATTGCTGCATCTTTGCAAACTTCGTCATCAGTAATAGCAAAACCCGCTCTGTTAACGCCCATATCAGTAGGTGATCTATAGCCATCCTCATTTCCAGTAATTTTTGTCAGAATTCTTTTTACAACTGGGAAAGCATCAATATCTCTATTGTAGTTTACTGCGGTTTTACCATAAGCCTCAAGGTGGAATGAATCAATCATATTAACATCCTTAAGGTCAGCTGTAGCTGATTCATATGCTATGTTTACTGGGTGCTTTAGAGGCAGGCTCCAAATTGGGAAAGTCTCGAACTTAGCATATCTAGCCTTATTGCCTCTTTCAAACTCGTGATAAACCTGCGACAATGCTGTAGCAAGCTTTCCTGATCCACCGCCAGGACCTGTAACAACAACTAATGGTTTAGTAACTTCTATATATGGGTTTGCTCCATAACCTTGCTCACTTACAATTGTGTCAACATCAGTTGGGTATCCCTTTGTAAACATATGCTTATATGTGTTAATTCCGCGGCGTTCCAGCTTATCTATGAACATATTTACTGGGGCAGAATCTTCATATCTCGTTACTACAACTGAGTTAATCTCTAGGTCGTATTCTCTAAAAGTATCAATAAGTCTCATTACTTCCAAATCGTAAGTGATTCCGAAATCCTGTCTAGTCTTACTTCTGATAATATCGCCTGCATATATGCAAATAATTATCTCGGTCTTGTCTTTCATCTTCTGAAGAAGCTTAACCTTTGCATTTTCATCAAATCCAGGAAGAACTCTTTTGGCGTGCTTATCTTGCACAAGTTTTCCTCCAAACTCCAAGTATAATCTCCCTTCCCCTGACTGAATCCTCTCTAGGATATACTTTGACTGTTCCTCAATGTACTTCTCTGCGCTAAAGCCCGTGTTCTTCATCTCTCTTCCTCTCCTCTTTCTATATATAAAAACAATTAAACCTATATCAAGCGCTATATGCCCCTCTGTCGTAACACTGCGCGTCTTTTACATTTTATTACACTACTTGGCTTAGTTCGCTGGAATTACCTCTACATCGAGAATATTTCTTCTTGAGAATGATTCTTCCATTGTTAATCTATAATCGACCATCAACCTGCCTTCTCCTTTGTCATTAAGCCCATTTTCATACTTATTAGTATATATTTCAAGCTCCATAGCCGGTAACATTGGCAGTTTGTATCTAACGATTTGAGCAACTCCCGGTTCAAGCTTCATATCCATATCAGTTGTGCTATTTTTGCCATAACGAGTTATCTGGATTTCGTCAGCCTTAACCTTCATCATAACTTTCGCATTACTCATTCCCATCTCTTCAGACTCATTATAAACGAGGTAGACTGCATTTGGTTTAAAATACAATATCCCCTCTGTAATAATTTCAACTGAATCTTCTAACTCAAGATTTCTCTCAAAAGAGTCCCCTTTAGGGATGAGATTTTCAGAATACTGCTTGCTATTAATCTTTAATGTTACTTCACTTCTCATAATTATTTAATTATACTATTTATACGCTTGTTCACAATAACGAAATAAATTTTTTTCAAAAAAACACAATAAATACACTAAATTTTTCTCTCACTATCTATAATCAAATTATCTATTTAAGGAGGACTGTTTTATATGGAAAACAACAATATTAACCCACCTGAAGAGCATTCTGAAGAACAGTTTCAGGAACACGAAATAATCCACAATAATGACTCTGTAATCATTATTGACCCAGATTCAGACAAGTCTTCTGATGCGGGTTTCTCCAAGAAATTTAAAAGACATCACAAAGACAAGTTCAAGAATGAGTCCCCTTATATAACTAAGAAGTTCTTTGCTATCTGTATGATAATAGCTGTTTTCTGTAGTGCCGCTATAGGTGCTCTCGTATCGGTGCTATTATCTGGTACCAATTCATTTGGCGCTTATGACAACTTAGCTACATCCTCACTTGAAGAAGCCACTGGCTCTAAGCTTACAATACAAGAAATCGTTGCGAAGAATGCCAACTCTGTCGTGGAGATTACCACCGAGACTGCTAACACTGGTGTCTTTGGTCAAGCTACCGTATCAGAGGGCGCTGGTAGTGGGGTAATAGTACATGAAGATGGATACATCGTTACAAATAACCATGTTATTGAAAATGCTCAATCCATTACTGTAACCTTATACAACGGCAACGAACTATCTGCTGCTCTTGTTGGCAACGACAAAGATAATGATATAGCAGTATTAAAAATTGCTGGCAGCGACTATGATGCTGTTGAGATTGGTGATAGTGCAAAGCTGTCGGTTGGTGATCTTGCTGTTGCTATAGGCAACCCTCTAGGTACTCTTGGAGGAAGTGCTACGCAAGGAGTTATCAGCTCGCTAGAAAGAAGGCTTACGATTAACGATACAACTTTAAGCCTATTGCAAACTGATGCAGCTATTAATCCAGGAAACTCCGGTGGTGGACTCTTCAACGGCGCTGGAGAACTAGTCGGTATAGTAGTAGCAAAGAGCACCGGAACGGGAATCGAGGGTCTTGCTTTTGCAATACCAATTTCTAATGTTGCCTCAATAATCGACGATCTCATTGACAATGGTACAGTTTCATCCAAACCTGCAATCGGGGTTACCGTATATGATATAACCAGTGAAACTGCTGCTTACTACAAGCAAGCTGAAGGAGTTTATATCAGCGAGGTAGCTGGGGCCACTGCAAAAGAAGCTGGTCTTAAGGCAGGCGATAGAATAATATCTATTGATGGCGATGATGTTGCTTCATCAAGTGATTTGATTTCAAGAGTAAGAGAACACAAGGTTGGAAGTGAGGTTACCTTGGAAGTAGAGCGTGATGGTCAAACCATAACCATCAAAACCGCCCTCGAAGAGTCCGTTACTACCAAATAGGTAATAGCGCCTTGCTGCCATCCCTCTTTAGGCAAGTCGCGTAATATTTAATCAAAAAACTAGCAGCCCCTGTATTGATTTCCCAATACAGGGGCTGCTAGCTATTGTAGAAGTTTAAATTTCATCCTCTAACTTAATAACAAATTGCTTTAAATCATGGATATGTTCTTCTGCCACTATTCTTGCCTGATGTGCATCGCCTGATGTGATTGCTTCCATTATTCTGCGGTGCGCTGCCGCTGTCTCTAAGTAGAGAGAGTACTTGTCATAGTATAAATACCTAAACCTCAGCGCAAGCTCCTGAACAAACTTGATCAGAGTCTTTAGCGTATCATTATCACAACATGATACGATGAAGTTGTGGAAGTTCTCATCTAATGCAATAATTACATCCTTATCCCTAGCTGCGGCAGCTGCATCATAAGCTTCAATAATCTTGCGCATCTCAACCTTTTGTTCTTCAGTAATTCTTTGGGCGGCAAGGTATGCCGTAAAGCCCTCCAAATCTGCTCTTGTCTCAAATACATCCAGCATGTCTTTTATTGAAATATTTGAAACAAATGCGCCTCTTCTAGGCTCAACCTGTACAAGACCATCCTCTGCTAATCTTCTAATGGCTTCTCTGATTGGTGTTCTACTAACATTCATCTTGTTGGCAAGCTCAATCTCCATCAGTCTAGTTCTGCTTGGAATCTCACCCGTTAGAATCTTTCTCTTAAGATCTTGGTACACCAAATCATTAAGTGTCTTCTGAACCTTAATCTTAAATTCCATACTTTATACCATAACCTTTCCTGTTTCAGTAATGTAAACCTTCCAACTTGAGTCAGTCCAATTTCCCAAAATAGCCTCCTGGTAATCTTTTTCTGCCTGCTTTTTATCTATATAATATGCTACTATGGTTGGTCCGCTCCCTGACATCAATATTCTATCTGCCTTGAGGTGCTTCTTCATAGCATCAGCCATCTTACTAGCTTCATCATAGAAGTTTAAGGTATATTCTTCCATTATATTAGTCCACAATCCAGCCATTCCATTTTGTCTCACCTCCGAATTGTATCTAGGAAGCTTGTCTATTGCTTCATACACTTCTTTGGTAGATACCGCAATCCCTGGATTCATTATAATAACAGTTCTTTCAATGGGCTGAATCGGTGTTACAACATCTCCAATGCCTTCCATCAACGCCGCCACACTAGCAGCTTCAACTCCATTAAGTTCCCCCAGCTCACCCTTGTTCATAAGAGCATTCATGGAAATCGAGAACGGGATGTCTGCACCTATGGTTGCTCCTGTCTCCATCAACTCTTTCAGATTGAACGGATTCCCACAAATTTTATTAATACCAAGCATGGCAACTGCTGCATTTCCGCTTCCACCAGCAATCCCTGCCGCTATAGGTAGTTTTTTATCCACAATAATAGATATGGTACTGGGGACGCCTAGCAATTTTTCATCCGTCACCTCAAGAGCCTTTAGCTTTTGCAAAAAAGTGGCAACCGCCTTTGTAACAAGATTCGACTCAAGCGGTGGCAAACTCTCGGGAGTCTCCGAGTCGAAGTGAACTCTTAAAGTAATTCCTTCTAAATCAATCTCGTCCCATGCAACTTTTGGATCTAGGACACCGCCAGAAATTGCAAAATCGTCATGTAATCCAATCCCCTGCATCACAGACTCAATATTATGATAGCCGTCCGGCCTGCGACCGATGACATCAAGCGACAGATTTATCTTTGCATATGAACCTAATCTAATCACTGTTAAACCTCATATAGTTATATCTTATTTCTTAGAAAAAGGGGTGTCTTGGTTTAAGACACCCCTCAAATATACTACTTCTTCTTGCCCTTCTTTGCAGGCGTTTTTGCTTTTGCTACCGGCTCAGCAATGTTCTTCTTGCGAGATGGTGCAGGTGCCTTAACCTTATATACATTTGTTAGATAATCAGCACATATGATGTTCTTCACATACTCAGGCTCGGACTTAGATTTCTTTGCTCTCTTCTTTGCAAGCTTTGCTTCCGCCTTCTCGTGCTCCTCAGTTACTTCTTCAATTGTCTTGCCAGTTCTCTTAGCTTCCTTATAAGGATTAAACTGCTGTGGTTCAAGGTTCTTATCCTTCTTATCTCCACCCATCTTATCCTTCTGCTGCTTAACCGAGATAACCATGATTACTCCCATCATGACAAACATCATTACCATGTTTACTGTTGTCATCATCTTCTGATTAATCGTTGTAAAAGAAATTTGAACAGGCTCTGATAGTGTTGATCCGTCTGCTGCTGCAAAGCCTTCATTAATTACTAAAGTATACTTTGAATTATTCAAAGCCTTATAGTCTGATGTAGTATCAGCTACTACAAGAATCATTCCTTCTTCCGTAGTGCTAACATACAAATCAATAGGAACCTTATTTCCCTCAGCATCAACAAGCTTTACTGCCTTCGCTGGTTCATTATCAATAAGAGCCTTATTGAAATACAGCTTCACACTCAAGTTGTCAATAGAGGTGTTTGTCTGCCCATCTGTAGGGAACGATTTCTCTAGCTTAAATTCCCCATCATCTGCAAAACAAGCTGCCGCACTCGCCATTACCATCATTGCTGCTAGTACAGCAATAAGACCACGTTTTCTCATTAGTCTTCTTCCTCCAATTGTTCTAATCTCTTGCGCTTAAGCGCATCTTTATCCTGTCGTTTACTGCGAAAAAATGTCCTTAACAATTCGCCACACTCTTCGCCAAGAACTCCAGTTGTAACCTCCATCTGGTGGTTAAGTCTCTCATCACAAACTACCTTGCAAAGGGAACCACAAGCCCCATTCTTAGGGTCCATCGCGCCAATTACCAGTCTGTCCATTCTCGCAAGAACCATTGACCCCGCGCACATAAAGCACGGCTCAAGTGTTACATACAAGGTGCATCCCATCAACCATTTTGCATTAAGAGCCTTCTCTGCAGCCCTTATTGCAAGCATCTCTGCATGTGCTCCCGAAGATTTATTCATCTCTACGAGGTTGTGCGTTCTTGCGATAATTTCACCATTTCTCACGATAACCGCCCCAACAGGAACCTCGTCAAGCCCTGCGGCTTTCTGAGCTTCACATAGCGCTGCTCTCATGTAATTTTCGTCTTCGCAATTTATACCCAAATTCTTGCAATCCATTTTAGCATTTTATCATTTTACACTTGTATTTTCAATAGTTATTCGCTACATTGCCGCAGTTCTTGCCGCAGTTACAAGAGTTTATTAACAAAAGATATTATTGGGTTAATGTCGTAAATCCAACCAGCAATTATTGATGAATCGAGGAGATTCCCAATATATGTCAAATGCTCGGGTGCAAATACTCCGCAAAGAGGTACAATGCTCGCAAGTAAGAGCATAATAATGATTACCCCTCTGAGGGCTCCAAAGAACACCCCTAAAAACGAATCCACTGACCCAATAAGCCCCTTTGACCGTCTGCTTCTTTTTATCATGTTCAAAAGCCACAAAGCAATTATCCATGCAACTATTACAATTATCAGAAAGGAGAGTATAGTCATTGATACTCTTACGAACATCAAAACTAGCTGTGTTTGGGTCTCGAGCACAACAGTCTGTAGCGAGTTCTCAATAAAGGCTGGTAGGATTCCTACTAAATCGATGCTCTCACTTGAAACTAGATTCGTTATTCTTTCTACTATGAAAGTCTCTATCGGCGTATAGCTTAGGAACTCACTCAGAGGCCCTGCAAAAACGACTCCGGCAACGACTCCTCCTGCGATTGCACATAGTCTTATTAAGGTTTTAAGGCATCCGTTTTTGCGCCCTAGAAGTATTGAAACTATCAATATTCCTAGTATTATTATGTCTAAAATCATATCTTACCTGTTAATGAAATATCTTTCTTGTTTCTAATTTAATTCACATTCTTTCTATGATATTATTATATAGATTTATATAGCAACTGTAAAACATTTAGGAGGTTTTGAATGGATAAAAAGACTCCATTATACGAAACACATATCGAATACGGTGGAAAGATTGTTCCTTTTGGTGGATTTCTTCTCCCTGTACAGTACGAAGCGGGAATCAAGGCTGAGCATATGGCAGTACGTACAAACGTTGGCCTATTCGATGTTTCTCACATGGGTGAGATTTTAGTCCAAGGCGAGAAATCTGTTGATTTTCTTAACCATATTCTAACTAACGATTTCACTGATCTTGAGCCTGGTTTTGCAAGATACAGCCCAATGTGTAACGAGGCTGGCGGAACAGTCGATGACCTTATAGTATATATGAAGGCTGAGAACGACTATTTCGTAGTAGTAAATGCTTCAAACATCGAGAAGGATTTTTCTTGGATGCAGGATCACAAGATAGATGGCGTAGAGCTTGCAAATGTATCTGACGACTATGGTCAGCTAGCTCTTCAAGGACCTAATTCAGAGAAGGTTCTATCAACAATTTGTGATGCTAAGTTCATCCCTGCTGATAACTATACTTGCATTTTCGGTGCTGAGATTAAGAGCATCCCTGCAATGATCTCTAGAACAGGATATACTGGTGAAGATGGCTTTGAAATCTATGTTCCTGCAGATAGAGTTGCCGAACTTTGGAACCTTGTTATGAAAGCAGGCAGCGAGCTAGATATTCTTCCTTGCGGCCTTGGTGCAAGAGATACTCTTAGAATGGAAGCTGCAATGCCTCTATATGGACATGAGCTAACAGATGAGATTTCTCCTAAGGTATGTGGTCTTGGTTTTGCCATTAAGATGGATAAACCTGACTTTATTGGAAAGGAAGCTCTTGAAGCATCTATGCCTCTTAAGAAGAGAAGAGTTGGTCTTAAGGTTACAGGTCGTGGCGTAATCAGAGAGCACCTTGATGTATATAGAGATGGCGAGATAATTGGACAGACAACATCCGGAACATTCTTCCCATTCTTTGGCGGTTCATACGGAATGGCTGTTATTGATGCAGACAAGCGTGAAATCGGTGCACCTTGTCAGGTAGAAGTCAGAGGTAGAATGGTTGACTGCGAGATGGTTAAGACACCTTTCTACAAGAGAGAGAAATAGACATTATCGTCTTAAATTGACGAACAATTTATAACTAATTATTTTTCAGGAGGACTATTAAAATGAAGTTTACAAAAGATCATGAGTGGCTAAATTACGAAGGTGATGTTGCTGTTATCGGTATTACAGACTATGCACAAGAGAGCCTTGGCGACCTAGTATTTGTTAACCTACCAGAGGTTGGCGATGAAGTAGTTGCAGGAGAGGTTTTCGGAGATGTAGAGTCAGTAAAGGCTGTATCAGACATTTTCTCTCCAGTTTCAGGAACAGTATGCGAAGTAAACGAAGAGCTTCTTGATGCACCTGAAAAGATTAACGAAGATGCTTGGGAGGCTTGGTTCATTAAGGTTGAAAATGTTACAGACACTGATACTCTACTAGATGAAGCTGAATACAACGCATTTGTTGAGGAAGAAGAGGCATAGAAGATGATTGGATATATTCCAGGCACAGATGAAGAGCAGCTTACTATGCTCCGCGAATGCGGGTTTGAAAAGCTAAGCGACCTCTTCAAGAATATTCCGGACGAGGCAAAGGTGCAAGGTAAGCTTGACCTACCTGATGCTAAGTCGGAAGTTGAAGTTACAAAGACTGTAACTGATATGGCTAATAAGAATGTCGTTTTTCGTTCAATTTTTAGAGGCGCTGGTGCTTATAACCATTTCGTTCCTGCTACAGTTGATGCTATTGCTAATAAGGAAGAATTTCTTACAGCATATACACCTTATCAGGCTGAAATCAGCCAGGGTATTCTTCAATCAATATATGAGTACCAGACAATGGTTGCTGAACTAACAGGAATGGAAGTTGCTAATGCTTCTCTATACGATGGTCCATCAGCGGCTGCCGAGGCTTGTTTTATGACTAAAGACCGTAAACACAAGACATTCTATGTATCTGGTGCTGTTGATGAAAGAATCCTAACAGTAATTAACACTTACTCTTTTGGTCGTGAAGATGTTGTTAAGGTTGTTCCTGTAGCAAATGGCAAGACAGATATTGAGGCTCTTAAGAAGGACCTTGCTGCCGACCCTGAAGCTGCTTGCTTCCTAATGCAATATCCAAACTTTTATGGAATTGTTGAAGATGCAGATGAGATTGCTGAAATTGTTCATGCTGCGGGTGCGCAACTTATCATGTATGCAAATCCTATATCATTAGGTTTGCTTAAGTCACCAGGTGAAATCGGCGCTGACATTTGTGTTGGCGAAGGTCAGCCTCTAGGACTAGGTCTTGCATTTGGAGGCCCTTACCTTGGACTTCTTGCAACAACACAGAAGAATCTTCGTAAGATTCCTGGTAGACTTGTTGGTGAGACTGTTGATACTAATGGAGATAGAGGTTTTGTCCTTACTCTTCAAGCAAGAGAACAGCATATTAGAAGAGAGAAAGCTTCTACAAATGTTTGTTCAAACGAAGCTCAATGTGCACTTAGAGCAGGAATCTATCTTGCAACAATCGGGCCAGTTGGTCTTGAGAATGTTGCAACACTTTGCACATCAAAGGCTCACTATCTTGCTAGCGAGCTAGCTAAGGCAGGACTAAACCTAGCATATAACGAAGAATTCTATAATGAATTTGTTACAAGTTGCCCAGACGCAAAGAAGCTTCTTCTCACTCTTGAGGAGAAAGGTATTCTTGGTGGTCTTGAACTTGAAAATGGCGATATTCTATGGTGCTGTACTGAGCTTAATACTAAAGAAGACATTGACGAGCTTGTGTCTATCGTAAAGGAGGTGTTCTAATATGAAATTGATTTTTGAACAGAGCTTCTCCAACAGAGGACAGAATGTATTCCCAGCTTGTGATGTTGAAATTGTTAAGCCTGCAGTTGCCCTAAGAGAAAAGAAAGCAAGACTTCCAGAGATTCCTGAGAATGAAATGGGTCGTCACTACACTGCTCTTGCAAAGAGATCTCATGGTGTAAACGATGGCTTCTATCCACTTGGTTCTTGCACAATGAAGCATAACCCTCGTGTAAACGAGAGAATGGCAGCACTACCTGGTTTCAACGTACATCCCCTACAACCTCTTCATACAGTTAAGGGTTGCACAGATGTAATTAACACACTTGAGAAAAACCTTTGTGCTATTACTGGTATGGATAATGTTACTTTCCAACCAGCAGCAGGTGCTCATGGTGAGTTCACTGGTATACTTCTAATTAAGAAGTACCACCAAGAACGAGGCGACTTCGAAAGAAAAGAGATTCTTATTCCTGACGCAGCTCATGGAACTAACCCAGCATCAGCAGTTATGGGTGGCTTCAAGGCTGTTCAGATTAAGTCTAATGACAAGGGAATGGTTGATATTGATGACTTAAAGGCACACCTAAGTGAGAAAACAGCTGGTCTTATGCTAACTAACCCTAACACTGTTGGTCTTTTCGATGAGAACATTCTAGAGATTACTAGATTAGTGCATGAAGCAGGCGGTCTAAACTACTATGATGGCGCTAACCTGAACGCTGTAATGGGAATTGTAAGACCTGGAGATATTGGATTTGATGTAATCCATCTTAACTTGCACAAGACATTCTCCACTCCACATGGTGGCGGTGGCCCAGGTTCAGGCCCTTGCGGTTGCAAAGCAATGCTTGCACCATACCTACCTGGACTAGTTTGTAAGGATGGTTCAGATGAGTACACAAGAGCTGAAAAGTCAGTAGGAAATGTTACTGGATTCTACGGAAACTTCCTAGTACTAGTAAAAGCTCTTTCATACATTCTTTCACTTGGTGCAGAAGGTATTCCTCTAGCTTCAAGCAATGCTGTTCTAAATGCTAACTACATGATGAACAAGCTAAAGGATATTTATCCTGTTGCATTTGATACAATTTGTATGCATGAGTTTGTACTCAGCCTTGAGTCAATTCAGAAGCAGACTAATGTATCAGCACTTGATGTTGCAAAGGCTCTTCTTGACTACGGAATTCATCCACCTACGATGTATTTCCCACTCATCGTTCATGAAGCTCTAATGATTGAGCCAACTGAAACTGAGTCTAAAGAGACACTTGATGAGGCAATTGAAGCATTCCGTAAGATTTTTGAACAAATCCAGAATGCTCCTGAGTCAGTTCAGGCTTGCCCTGTATCAACTCCTGTTCTTAGACTTGATGAGACAAAGGCTGCAAGAGAACCTCAGCTAAGATATGAATTTTAATGTTCGTAACTTTTACGCATAAGAAATTCTAAATATTGATTTTTGGAAGCCTGAGGCCCTGCGCTTCAGGCTTCTTGTTGGTTATTGTTATTAGGACAGTTCATTTTCTACACGAAATGAATTATTAAAAAAATAGGGATATAGGTATATAAGAATGAAGCTTAAATACATTATTACAGACAACAAGACTCAACATGTTAATTTGGCTGTTGAAGAATTCCTAACTCGTAATGCAAAGGATGATGAAGTTATCCTTATGCTCTGGCAGAACTCTCCTTGCGTTGTAATCGGCAAGAATCAGAACCCTTGGGCAGAATGTAATGTTGAGAGAATGAAAGAAGATATGGTTCCTCTAGTAAGAAGAGTTTCTGGCGGAGGGGCTGTGTATCATGACTTAGGAAATCTGAATTTCACCTTTGTTGCAAAAGATAATCTTTATGACAAAGAGAAGCAGACAGAAGTAATCCTTCAGGCTGTTCGACTTCTTGGTATTGATGCAATAAAGAACGGAAGAAACGATTTAACCGTTAACGACAAGAAATTCTCAGGCCACGCGTATTGGTCCAGTAATGGAGCAAGTTATCATCACGGGACGATAATGATGCAGGTTTTCTTCGATAATATGTCCAAGTATCTTAGCCCATCCAAAGCTAAGTTGCAATCAAAAGGAGTTAGTTCAGTGAGAAGTCGCGTTACTAATATTGTTGACTGTCTGCCTTCTAACTCAACCCTTTCAAAGGATAGATCAGATCTTATTGAAGCAATGGAAACTGCCCTCATCTCTGCTTTTGAGCTAGTTTATGGTCAAGAGGCAGAAGAGATGGCTTGGCCTACTGTAACTAATTCGCCTGATTTAATACCATATGTTCTTAAATTTGATTCCGATGAATGGATCTATGGCGCCCGCATACCATTCGATGTGAATCTAGAGAATCGATTTGATTGGGGAAGTTGTGAAATACAGCTTGGAGTAAAGTCTGGAATTATCAATTGTTGCAAAATCTATTCAGACTCCTTGGAAACAGAAATTTTTGATGCTCTCTCGCAGAACCTCGAAGATTGCAAGTACGATAAAACCGCGATTCAGTCACTTGAAAGTCAATTTAATGACAAAGGTGGACAAATCGCTACAGATATATTAAAGTTTATTGCTGACAGCATCTCTTAGTTCATAGCAGATGCTTTACTGAAACGGAAAGGAATAGTAAAGATGAATAAATATGATCTACTAATTATTGGTGCAGGACCTGGCGGTTATGAAGCAGCTTTTGATGCAGCTGATGCTGGAATGTCTGTTGCTCTTATTGAGAAAGACAAGCTCGGTGGAACTTGCCTAAACCGCGGATGTATCCCAACAAAGGCCCTTATGCATTCTTCAGATGTCTATGCAGCAACTAAAAACGGTGCATCTGTAGGAGTTGAAGTAGAGGGACTCACAGCTAATCGTGAAGCAATAGGTGCACATAAGGACCATGTCCTAGAGACTCTTCGTACAGGAATCGCAGCACAGGCAAAGAAGAAAAAAATTGCTGTCATAGAAGGTTCTGCAACGATTGCAGATGATAACCTTGTTTCAGTTGTTCACTCGGACGGAGAGAAGGAAGAACTAAGTGCAGAGAGAATTCTCATTGCAACTGGCTCACATCCTTGGGCTCCACCAATCCCAGGTTCAGACCTTCCTGGAGTTATTAACAGCACTGACCTTATTAACATGGGTGGTGCAGATATTCCAGAGTTTATTATCGTCGGCGGCGGAGTTATTGGAATTGAATTTGCAACAATTTATGCTGACCTTGGTTCAAAGGTTACTGTTATCGAAGGTCTAGATAGGCTTCTTCCAATGATCGATAAAGAAATCGGAAGATCAATCAAAATGACTCTTTCAAAGAAAGGTGTTGATTGCCATACTTCAGCAAAGGTTGAAAAAATTGAGCAAGACGGGGACAAGCTCGTTGTTACATTTAACGAGAAAGATCAGCCACAAACTGTATCTGGCGATAAGGTTCTTTTATGCGTTGGCAGAAGACCTACAGTTGAAGGAATTTTCGCCTCAGAATTTGCATCCAAATATGATGGTCTTACAGACGGAAGATTTATTGTAGTAAACGATAAGTATCAGACTGTTTGCCCAAGTGTATATGCTATCGGAGATTGTATCGGAAGAATCCAGCTTGCACATACTGCAGTTGCAGAAGGCCGTAATGCGGTTTCACTTATGAACGGAGGTAAGATTGTATCTGATCTTTCAACTGTTCCTAGCTGTATTTATACAAACCCTGAAATCGCTGTTGTCGGCATCACTGTTGATGAAGCTAAAGAACAAGGCCTTGATATTATTACAAAGAAATTCCCTATGTCAGCTAACGGCAAGACAATAATCGCGGACCTTGACCGCGGTTTTATAAAGCTTGTAGCTAGAGCTGATGACCATGTTCTTGTGGGAGCACACCTGCTTTGCGGACGCGCAACAGACCTTATTGGAGAACTCGCACTCGCAATTAGGAACAATCTTACTTTAGAGGATGTTGCTGAGACAATCCACCCTCACCCTACTTTCTGCGAAGCAATTTTTGATACCGCTAGATCATAATTTGAGACGAGTAATAGAAAAATAAACATTCGAACTACTTGACATAGTATTGAGAACCACATATACTAGTTGCATGCACTATTGGCGAACTATTATATGGAGGTTCTTTTTATTATGGCTTATACAAATAATTTTAGACTCAAAGATCCAGGCAGCGCTATTACTCATTTCATTGGATTTGTTGCAGCGCTTGTTGCTGGTTTTTTCTTAATAATGCACGCTATTACTGACAACGGTTCAGCTAAGACTATTGCTTCTTGTAGCGTCTTCATTGCTAGCGCTTGTCTACTTTATGCAGCGAGCACTTGTTACCACAGCTTCAACGTTTCTGAGAAAGCTAACCTTAGATTTAAGAAGGTTGATCACATGATGATTCCTGTACTAATCGCTGGCACTTACACTCCCGTTTGTCTATTGGGTCTTCAAGGACGACTTGGTGTAATTTTGCTTATTGTTGTATGGTCAATTGCTATCCTTAGCATGATATTTAAGCTATTCTGGGTTACATGTCCGAGATGGATTTCATCTGTTCTTTACATTGGAATGGGTTGGTCTTGTGTATTTGCAATTCCTACGCTCTTTAGAACTCTTCCTTTGGCTGGCTTCATGTGGCTACTTGTAGGAGGCATTCTATATACAGTGGGTGGTGTAATATATGCGCTTAAGCTTAAGGTCTTCAACAACCTTTGTCCAAACTTTGGCTCTCACGAGATTTTTCATGTATTCGTAATGGCAGGTACTCTTTGCCATTTCAACTTAATTTATTTTTATTTAGTATAGCTTATATACTCTGAGTTTTAATTAAAATACAAAGCTTAATAAATCCTAAACACAAATAATTGTGTTTAGGATTTATTGATTTTTTCAATACTTTTGTCGTTTTTTTAAACCCTTTACTATTGTATTTATGATATAAAAACGGTTAAAATTATTATATTAAGGGGGATTTTCCCTATTATTTACAGTTTTGTAAATGCTTTTTATTTAAAGGAGGCAATACCAATGGCAGATAATCATAAGATGTGGACCGACCTAGGAATGGATGTTGAACTTCATGATCAGCTATGTGAAGTTCTTCCAACAGCAGTTGGCGATGTATTCATGTCACAGAAGAACAGACCTGAGAAGATGGACTTTTTTGATATGGTTCTTGCAGATGTTCATGGAATCAGACCAGCAGAGCTAGTAGAGTTCCGTAAGGACGGCGGTAAGGTATTCGGTACTTTCTGTACTTTCGTACCAGACGAAGTAATTTTCGCAGCTGGCGGAATCGCAACAGGTCTATGTGCAGGTTCTCAGTTCTGGGTTCCTGGCGGTGAGAAATATCTTCCAGCAAACACATGTCCACTAGTTAAGGCAATGCTTGGGGCTAGATTCGAAAAAACATGTCCTTTCTATAGACTAGCTGATATGTACATCGGAGAGAATACTTGCGACGGAAAGAAGAAGGCTTACGAAATTCTTGGCACAGATATTCCTATCCATGTAATGGATCTTCCACAGATGAAGAGACCTAAAGACATTGACAAGTGGGCTGACGAGATCAAAGACTTACTTGCAGTAGTTGAAGAGACAACAGGTAACAAGGTTACAGCAGAGAGTCTTGCTGAGTGGATTAAGGTTATTAACCTAAAGAGAGCAGCTCTTGAGAGACTTTACAATCTAAGAAAGAATGACAATTCCCCTATCAGCGGAACAGATTCACTTCTTATCTCTCAGATTGCTTACTATGATGATCCTAAGAGATTTACTCAGATGCTTAATGTTCTTTGCGATGAGCTTGAGACAAGAGTTTCTAATGATGTTAATGTTGCTCCTGGTGCTAAGAGAATCATTATCTCAGGAACACCAATGGCAATTCCTAACTGGAAGATGCATAATATCGTTGAGACTTCAGGCGCTGTTGTTGTATGCGAGGAGACTTGCACAGGAACTCGTTACTTTGAGAACTATGTTGATGAGTCAGGTAAGACTATCGACGAGATGATTCATAATATTGCAGACAGATATATGAAGATTAACTGCGCATGCTTCACTCCAAATGAAGGAAGATTTGATGATCTTATCAGACTTGCTAAGGAGTATAAGGCTGATGGCGTAATTGATGTTAACCTTAAGTTCTGCCAGACATATGACATCGAAGGATACACTCTTGAGCAAAGACTCAACGAGGCTGGCATCAAGGTTCTTGGTCTTGAGACTGACTACACAGATACAGATACTAGCCAGCTAAAGACAAGAGTTGAAGCTTTCATCGAGACACTTGACTAAGCATGAATAATCAAATAGAATTTTAGTTGCTAATTGGTGAGCCAATCTTTGGCTCACCATCTTGTCAATTAGGAGAAAAAATGCACTATTATATTTTGTTCAAGAATCATACAGACAGTACTGCAATGTATTCTGCCCTTAAGAAAGAGGGCTTTAATGTTAGAATTTCCCCTACTCCTCGTGAGCTCAGTGTATGCTGTGGAGTATCGCTTCTTATTCTTGAAGAAGAAGTTGCAGCAATCAAGGAATCTATATCTACGTTGAATCTATCTTATATCAAGATAGAGGGTCTAGATAATACCTTCGATAATGCACGAGGAAAATATTGCTAAATAATTGGTAGCAGATTTAAGAGGATATTTATATGAATTATATTGGAATAGATATAGGCTCAACCGCGTCTAAGGTATGCATATTAAGCGAAGATCAACCGCCATTTTTTGAGGTACTTCCTACTGGATGGAACAGCAAGATTACTGCTGGAATAATCAAGGAGACACTTGAATCAAGGATTGGACCAGTTAGTGACTCAAAAATTGTCGCTACAGGATATGGTCGTATTTCTGTTGATTATGCAGACTCGGTTATTACAGAGATATCTTGTCATGGACGTGGTGGCTATGAATTGATTGGTAAAGATTGCGCTATAGTTGACATTGGCGGACAGGACACTAAATATATCAATGTAGTAAATGGAAAGACAGTTGACTTTCTTATGAATGATAAATGTGCTGCAGGAACTGGCAAATTCATTGAAGTAATGGCTAATAGACTTGGCCTAACAATCGAAGAGCTCTTCGAAGATGCTACAGTTGGCAAACCCATTCCAATCAGCTCGCTATGTACAGTTTTTGCTGAGTCAGAAGTAATAAATTATATGGGAGAAGGTCGATGTCGTGAAGATATCGCAGCTGGCGTAATTGACTCTGTTGCTCAGAAAGTTGCAACACTTGTGCAAAGAAAGCCTCTACCAGATACAGTAATTATTACTGGAGGTCTAAGTGCAAATGAGTTCTTTGCATCAGTTCTATCAAAGAAATTGCATAAACCCGTGCTTTCTACTGCCAAAGGAAGGTATGCCGGTGCGTATGGCGCTGCCCTGCTTGCTAGAGAGAAGGATTCTAAGTAGAGTAGCCATATATAAACCCGAAAACAAATGGAAGCCGCATATTACTGCAGCTTCCATTATTTATTTTACAACCTATTTCTATCCTATTCCTATGATATTACTTCTGGAGCAACATCATCCTTCTTCGACTTGCCATGTTCAAACTTCTGCCAGTTATATTGAATAATCCAACCTAGCATGAAAATGAATGCTGCAAGTGATACGAGCCCTCCGAAGATTGGAATAATCTTAACAATACTAACTACGAAAGCTCCAAGAATCGAGGCTGGCCATACATTCCACTTCTTAAAGACCAGTCTTCCAAGCGCAGCTCCTGTAAATGCAGTCGCTGTCATCGAAATTACTGCAATAACCATGCCAAGTAGAATTGCAATTGGTATTCCAATAATTGTGATGCACAGAACGATTATTGCAATCGGTGATACTGCAAGTGCAACAAGGCCTGTTAATAATTGCTTTGGAGCACTCTTCTCAACCATCTCTTTAGCACTATCCAGGTTCTTGCCCATGATTAAGCACAAAATTGCTGCAAGTAGTACAGTCACTGCCGCCATGTAGAATCTAAATGTTGCTTTTGCTAAAAGCTTGTCTGCAAAAGTATTTTCTTTAGCAGTTTCCTTCTTATCAATATGAATTGATTTTGTTCCTGTTATAGTTGCCGATGAAGAAATCTCAGGTTTCTTGCTTGACTCAACCTTAAGATTGCCATTAATAACGGCATTATCTCCGATTTTTACAGTACTTGCTTGGATGTTAACATCTCCATTTACTGTACCATTAATTACAACTTTCTCTCCATAAGCTTGAACTTCAGTAGATGTTCCCTCAAAGGAGAAATTCTGACCTGCAAAGTAAATAGCATGAGCATCAGTAGCGTTAGTCACCGTTAGGGATTGGCAAGCTGCCATTAGAGTCTGGTTAATTTTAGAGCCCGACACTGAGATGTCCTGTGCCGCAAGCTTTAAACCCCCGACAAAGTTCGAATCGTTAATTTGAATCGTTTGTCCTGCTCCAAAAGCCTCTCCTGTCACATTATTTCTTTCAAAGTATAATGTCTGTCCTGCCCAGAAAAATTCATTGGAATATTCTTGATCCGTAACACTTGCCTGCGAAGTGAAAATGTTTCCGCTTGTTCCTTTCACAGGTAAGTCGCTGTCATTTGCAAAAGAGGTGAATATTGTCATCATCACAAGAGTGATTGTGACAATAGACATTATGATTATCGATAATATTTTCTTTCTCATAGCTTTATTATCCTTTCCTAATAACCTTAACTCCGCACTCCTTCTCCATAATCTCTGCAAATCCATCGATTACGCAAAATAGAATATTAGTGCAATGCACTTTACGATCTGCATCTGCAAAGTTGTAGTCTGCAATCAGTTCTGGACAAATAGTTGTATCGAATTGATCAATTACATAATCATTTAGAGTCCTGACTACTTCGATACACTTTTGATATGCCGGATCGCCTTTAACTGTTCTACCGAACACTTTTCCAAGCGCCATAGTAGCACCTGC
>LSQX01393154.1_pt1 | contig 18844 bp, 8 predicted proteins | sample 654561 | NCBI WGS metagenome assembly LSQX01 (sample SAMN04489861, study PRJNA283612) | anaerobic digester metagenome | isolation source: 4 biogas reactors fed with cattle manure at either 37C or 55C with and... | place: Denmark: Kongens Lyngby | collected 2014
CTATGGATGATAACGGCCACGGAACCCACGTATCCGGCACGATCGGCGCGGTTGGCAATAACTCGGTCGGGATAAGCGGAGTCAACTGGAATTGCAGCATTATGTAGCTTAAGATACTGGACTCCAGCGGCAACGGGGAGGACGCGGACCTTGCAAGGGCGATTATCTATGCTGCCGATATGGGCGCGCATATAATCAATATGAGCCTGGGAGGGGATGAGTATTCTCAGACCATTCACGACGCATTCGCCTATGCGCACGCCGAACGCGGTTGCACGCTGGTGATCGCAGCAGGCAATGGAAGCAAGGACATCACCGGCACATATCCCGCCTGGGACAACCTGTGCCTGACGGTAGCCGCCAGCGATCAGAACGATAATAAATGCGGTTTTTCTAATACGGGTGTCAAAATATCGGTTGCCGCTCCCGGCGGCGGGCCGAACGGCTCTAATCCGCCATGCGCACAGTATAATTGCCTTTCTCTGCGAGCAGTAAAAACAGATCGACTCCCCGCAAGCTGCGGGCCAGGAGTCGGGATTATCGGCGAGGATTATTATCGACTCTCCGGCACATCCATGTCCTGCCCGCACGTTGCCGGGCTTGCAGCTTTGATACTTGCGCAGAATCCCACATGGACAAATGAGCAAATCCGCCAGGCAATTCAGATGAGGGCGGACGATATTTTGAATGCGGGATTCGATATTAAGTCGGGTTTCGGGCGAATTAACGCCTACGCTTCCATCACGTCGCCCGAGCCTCTCGAAGCGCTGATAACCAGCCCATTCAACGGCGCCAGGCTGTGGGGTCGAAATATCATCAACGGCACAGCCGCAGGGCCGGGCTTCAGCAGCTTTACAATCGACTATGGCGCAGGCCGCGAGCCGTCGAACTGGACACATATATACACCGGCTCGACTCCGGTAATCAACGGCCCGTTGGCTGCCTGGGATCCTAATCAACTTGGGCCAGGGCTTTACACTCTCAGGCTGAGAACAACCGGCTCAGGCGCGGAGCTTGATGCGGAGTATCGCATGGAGGTGATGATAGATTCGCCGATAGGATCAGGACACTACACCGAGCTTTTTGTCTCCGGTTCTGCGTTTGACCTCGATAATCTATCCATACAGTTTACTCCTGATGGGTCGTCCGGGTTCTATTCTTTGTGCTTAACGGATATAACCGAACTGCCGACTGATCCCTCCGGCGGCGCTCCGCTGCAGTTGGAGGATGATGACTACGCGGAAGTTATTCTTGATTCCGGCGCACAGGTCTCGATATACGGCAAGTCCAGAGATAGGTTTTATGTAGGCAGCAATGGATATATCACATTTGACGCAGGGGACACGAGTTGGTCGGAGAGCATCTATCAGCACTTCTCATTGCCGCGTATCTCCGCGTTGTTTGATGATCTGTCGCCAACGGAAGGTTCGGTCAGTTGGAAGCAGCTTGATGATCGCGCAGTAGTCACCTACTTTGAAGTGCCCGTATATGGCGATTCTGAAGGCAGCACTTTTCAGGTGGAAATGTTTTACGATGGCAGGATCGTGATCTCATATCTCGGCATTAGCATAGATGATGGCCTTGTGGGACTATCGGAAGGGGACGGCGAACCTTACGAATTTCTGGCAAGCGACCTTTCGAGGTACGATCCCTGCGGCGTTATCAGCAGAGATGTCGAGTTAGTCAGTCCAAATGGCGGGGAATATTTCGAGCCTGGAGCTATCGTGCAGATACAATGGAACGCTTCGGGCAGCGGATGGGAGCCGGGCGATACCGTCAGCCTGCTGTATAGCGATGGATCTGAAAACTGGATCGTTGTGCCGAACGCCGGCGGCCTTGCATATAGCACAGGCTCATTTAACTGGGATACGGCGGCCTCACCACTGCAGCAGTCCGACCAATACAAGATACGCGTCGAATATGACGCCGACACTTCCATCTTTGACGTTAGCGATGATAACTTTGCAATAGCAACCGACAATGCCAAACCGACTATTTTGCACACGCCATTGGCCGATGCCAAAAATCAGGCAGGGCCATATTACGTATGCGCGAAGGTGACCGATAACTATGGAGTGGATAGCGTCACCCTGTTCTGGTCGAAAAACGGCTCTGCGTTTGCTCAGTTCGAAATGTCGGCTGCCGCATATCCTGACGAATATTGCGCTTCTATCCCCGGGCCGAGCGAGGTCGGGGATCAGTATTGTTACTATATTGAAGCCCGCGACTCGTCATCCGCTCACAACCTGTCCCGCAGCCCGACTGAAGATGCATATTGTTTCAATATACTCGACTGCAAACCAGCCCTGCCGGCTGACCCTGTGCCGACAGATGAATCGACTGATGTGTCGATCAATGCCATATTGAGCTGGACGCAGCCTGAGGATACTCTCAATGTTGTGAATGGTGGTTTTGAGACCGGAGATTTTGCAGGCTGGTCGATAGCAACAGGAATGGGATATTTCGATCCGTGGATCGTGGCAACAGGTGAAGAATTGTCGTCGCTGGAAAGCGGATTTCCGTTTGAAGGCGTCTACTTTGCTCGAAATGGATTTGACGGGCAGGCCGGACAATACTGCGATCTGTATCAAGAGATAACAATACCGAGCTGGGTAAGTTCGCTGGCGTTGCGATGGAGCGATCGCTTGCAGTGGGATATTACATATAACGCCACCAAGCCGCGCACCTATGAGGTGACTCTGCAACCCGTCGGAGGGGGCGTCTCGATTGCCACTCTATACTCGATTGATCTGGAACCGATGACCTTCGGGGATACCGGATATGTGACACATACTGTCGATCTTTTGGCTTTGGCTCCCGACATAATCGGCAAGACCGTTAGAATCAACTTCCATCAATCGGTTCTTGAGAGCTATACCGGTCCCGCTCAATTAGATCTGGATGCGATCTCGTTGATATTGGAACCCGTAGCCCAAAGCCATCAACCTGCAAGCTCAAGAGGCATGTCTTATAGCTCAAATACGACAGAAAGAGTCAGCTATGAAATGCTGAGAGCCGAGAAACTGGTCGCCATCTCTTGTAATGAGAATACATATTCCCCGTCCGTAAGCCCGCACGATCTGCAGGTACAACAATCTGCGACCGCGTTTGATGTGTTATTCGGAAAATCGCCGGATGCGATGTCTTTGGCAGCAATGGGATTGAACGTATCCTCGTTTGACCCTGGGCCGCTGGACAGGAGCGCGAAATACTATTGGAGCATAATTGCGCATAACAGTTGCGGAAGCATTCAGGGGCCGATATGGTCATTTGCTACCGAATCTGCGCCGATAACCAAGCCTGCCGATGGAACGTTCATACAACTGCCGCAGGTAGCTGTAACCTCGGCAAACCCGGATTTCTTCTATGTGGAGACCGCAAATCGTGAGTCCGGAATCAGAGTGGAGAAGATCGCTCATGGGCTGAATATCGGCTCAGTAATCAACATCGGCGGCATTCTCAGGACGAACTCCAATTTTGAGCGTTATATAGAGGATGCCGACATAACCAACGCGCCCATAACCATGCTTATCGAGCCTCTCGGCATAGTGAATAAGAGCGTAGGCGGAGGGGATTGGTTCTACAATCCATCGACCGGCGCAGGACAACGGGGCATAGATGGATGCAGCGGGTTAAATAATATTGGTATTTTAGTAAGCATTTGGGGCAAAGTAACGGAGAGAGGACGACATTGGTTCTACGTCGACGATGGGTCTCGCGTGGCAGACGGGACAGGCATCGTCGGCATATATTGCGAGGTCCCGGAAGGCGTTGCGACGCCGCTTGTCGGTGATTTTGTAAAGGTGACCGGCATTTCAAGCTGCGAACTGTACGATGGCTCTCTGGTCAGCGTAATTGCCGTGCGGCGTTCTGATGATATTTATAATTCGTCGGTCGGCATCACAGCCAATTCAGCGCCGGGCTCATATTTGACACCTATGAATATGCGGCCTCGAGATAAAACAAAATAAACATTTGACAACTCATATTCTTGCTATTATAGTGCAGATGCTATTGTTTGTCTCCCGGATACCGTAGGTTCCGGGACAGTGTTACAGGAGGACACTCATGAAAAGGCCTGCCTCGTGTTGGAAGGCGCCGGTATTATTGGCGCTTGTATTCTTGCTTTGCGCAGGAATTGCCAATGCCGCTACTGTTCAAGTTCGGTTTTGGCAAAATGATCAGCTTTTTATCGTGTATCGAGAGGCTCCGGCTGGAACAGCCCCTGCCGAAGCGGCGATCCGCGCTCTTGTAGCCGGTCCGACCGTCGAAGAGGCTGCCGTGGGCATCAAATCTATGATTCCGTATGGCGTCAGCATAGTCAAACTATCGGTGACTGAAACGGCCGCGGAAATTGATCTATCCGCCGGAGTCGTAAGCGGTCTCAGTGAGGCCGGATTGACAGACATTTTCCATCAATTCCGAGCTACGCTTGGAGATTTTCCTGCAATCACGAGCATCAAACTGACCTCAAAGGGCAAACCGCTGGGGTCCTACCTGTCTAAAACAGCCGTTGTTGGACAGCCTGCGGCTCCTTTGGTAAAGACTAACGCCGTGGGACTTGCAGGCAAGAAGATTTGCGTTGGGCCTTCTCATGGCAAGTTTTGGAACGGCGGCGGCTGGTATTGGCAGAGAGCATTGACCTGCGGCTGGGGCGAGGCTGCACTCGAAGACATGCTCAGCACCAAGCTGGTCTCTTTGCTCGGTCAGTATCTGACACAGGACGGAGCTACAGTCGTTTATCCAAGACAGATGGACCTCAACGACTGCTGCCACACTGAGACTGGTCTGCATTGGCATAAGATGTGTGCGCAGTCATGGCTGAAGCACGCAGGGCTGCCCGGCAGCGTCTGGGCGAGCGCTAGTGGTAACTACGGCGCTGAAACTGCAGTTGATCGCTCCAGTGACGATATCCGCGCCAGGCCGCTTTATGCCGATTACACCAACTCGGACATATATATTGCTCATCATACCAACGCTGGCGGGTCGGGCACTGCAACCGGAACTGAGACATACCGAGACAGCCAGATGGCTAATCAGCAGTATGTTACTGCGAGCCTCAATCTCGCAACCGCGGTTCAGAACAACGTCGTGAGCGCAATTCGCTCCGCGTTCGATGAAGAGCCGAGCTGGGCTAACCGCGGAGTCAAGGACTCTGCTGCCGGATTCGGCGAGATTCGCGTTCCTTCGCGCCCGGCGATTCTAATCGAGCTTGGGTTCCACGACGACTGCACCAGAGACGCCCTTTATATGACACAAGACCACTTCTTCAATTCCGTCGCGGAATGGGGTCTGTATAAAGGAATCTGCGAGTATTTCGGCAATACGCCAACCTGGGATAAGTATTCATGTGAGTATGTTTCGGATACTATTCCGGCAACGATGAACCCGAAACAGGTTTATAACTGCTCCGTCACTCTGCGGAACCGTGGCGTGGCCTGGTATAGCGCAAGAGGTTTCAGGCTTGTTGCGACCGGCAACAACGACTCGTGGTTCAAGAGCGTTTCTTTTGTCAATTCACCAAACGGAATCAAGCCGGGTGAGACAGCTACGTTTAACTTCCAGTTGACCGGCCCGGTTGTGGGCGGCGTGCGCAAGACCGAATGGAGAATGGCTCGAAACGGATACAGCGCCGGATTTGGCCCTACCATTACTAAGATGGTTGATGCGGGAACGGTGGTAGATAACGATCCGCCGACCGTGCCGACCAATCTGCACTCGACAGCGGCAACCACCGTCACCATTTCACTTGCGTGGAATGCTTCGACGGACGTGGACAGCGAAGTTTCAGGATATACTGTATATCGCAACGGTAGCGCGGTTGCGACGGTAACAGGCACCGCATTCACCGATACCGGTCTGACACACGGCACAACCTACACCTACGAAGTAGACGCTTTCGACGCATTTAATAATAGATCAGCCAAGTGCGCTGCAATTCAGGCGTCCACAGTGGAAGACGGCGAAGCTCCGACAGTGCCGGGCAACCTGCGCACTACTGCGGTAAATGCCAACAACGTTGCGCTCGCGTGGGACGCATCGACCGACAATATCGGCGTGACCGGTTATACGGTCTATCGCAACGGTGCGGCTATAGCAAGCATCGCTGCAACCACCTACAACGATACCGGAGTGACCCAGAGCAGCAGCTACACGTATCAAGTAGATGCTTATGACGCGGCGGGCAATCGCTCTGCCAAGAGCAATACAGTCGCGGTCAATACTCCGATTCTTGCCACCTGGGGTCCCTATTCTCTGACCCAGGGCGGAACGATCTACTATCCGAGTTACTTTAACTCTACTTACACCACAGGGTGGTATACGACCACGGAGGGCACAGGAGCAGCCAGGACGGTGCTTAAGGCGACTGACGCCCAGATGGCGACTATGCCTGCGCAGAATCTGGTCAACGGCGCTAAATTTACTGTTCAGTATCAGGTATCCGGAACATACAGCCCTTCCGCGAACAACCCTTTGAACATCTACAGGGTAACCAGAGATTGGACGAACGGCTCTATACTCTGGAACGCGCCGTGGGCTAGTGCCGGAGGAGATTATGCCTCTGTCGGTACCGCCTCTCAACCTGTCACAGCGCTGGCGGACGGGACTGTGTTTACATTTAATGTCAGTGGAACCAATGGCTGGTTCCCGTATGGCGTGTTGATGAAGGGCGACAACGAATCGGGCATCACTTACAGGAAGAAGTGGATTACCAACAGCGGAACTCTTTCTGTAAACTACGTGCCACCGACTCCGACGATCAGAACGTGGGCGTATCTTGGGCATTATGCTCAGGGCACAACTAATGACCATGCGCTGCGCGTCAACACGGACCATGTTTCCGGAACGTATGGCGAGATACCGATCACCGAGGCTAATATAGCTCCGTGTGCATCGAACGGCGCCTCCGGGCCGAGCTATGGCAACAGCTATGGCGCGTTCAAGTGGAAGAAGGGCACGTCAGAAAACGACGTCTGCAGCCTGCTTCAGCCGTCGTTCTATAACGCATCGGCAGTTGACAATGGCACCACCTATGCGGCCACATACGTTTATAACAGTGGCGCGCAGGTAACTAACGCATATCTGTTCATAGGATCTGACGACGGTGTCAAGGTCTACTTGAACGGAGCTTTGGTCGGCAGTTATACAGCCGGCCGCGGTTGTGTAGCGGACAACGATATGTATGGCCCGGTCACCATTAAGAGTGGCTGGAACAGACTGTTGGTCAAGGTCGAAAACGGCGGCGGCGCTTATGGGCTGTATGCTCGCTTCGGCTATATCAACCGCTCCGCTGTGCCGAACCTGACTGCCTATGCGGTGGATGGGACGGCTCCGACCAACCCGACTGCTTGCACGGAAGCCGGCGGCGCTGTTAATAACACGCCTCAATCAGCCGTTATCGCGCCAAGCTTCAACTGGAGTGGCGCTGCTGATCCTCAGGGAGCCGGTGAAGGCGTATCAGGCATTCGCGGTTACAGAGTCTACTTCGGAAATGACCCCGAAGGCGCGCCATTTGACTTCCAGACCGGCGCTACGTTTGCTCCCGGAGCCAAACCTGCGGGCACATACTATCTGCGTGTAAGCACGGTGGACATGGCTCTCAACGAGTCTGAGCCACAAACGCTGTTTACATTCGTGAGACAGGAACCGCATGTGGATTCCTACGGCATAACCAATAAAGCGGCTGTGGATGCATTGACTGCAACCGCCGCTGCGACTACCAAGTTCACCGTTTGGGGCGCTGTGACTGTGATTGATGCCAACAGCTTCGTCGTAGATGACGGATCTGGCGAGCCGATCAAGGTCCTCAAGACCGCTCACGGCTTCTCCGATGGCGACTACGTATCGGCTGCCGGAACGCTTGATGTGAGCGGAGCGCAACCGGTGCTGACTGCATTGACGGCTAAGAAACAGAACTGATCTATGCGGTCATAGCAAATGACTCTAAGGGGGTTGTCAGAAATGGCAGCCCCCATTGTTTGATGGTCAAAATGATATGATTCTTTCAATAGACCTTGGCACTTCCAAAATCTGCGCAGCGGTCATTCAAATAGACTCAGGACTGCCGCTTGCGATACGTTCGCGTAGCAACGATGCCGATGTGCCGAACCTCGCGGACGACTTGCACGAACAAGACCCATATCGTATTCGAGAGATATGCTTCGAATTGATACGCGAGACGCTTGCCGATGAATCGGTCGCGCACAAACCCATCCAAGCAATCGCCATTTCCGGACAGATGCACGGCGTGCTGCTGGTCGATCGGTCAGTCAATCCTATAACTAACTTGATAACCTGGAGGGATCGCAGGACTGCGCGAGAGGGTGCGCCGGGCAGCATAATTGAATCGCTGGAACTGCTTGATGATGAAGCCATAAATCGGACCGGGTGCAGGCTGGCTGTCGGATATGGAGCGGCAACTCTGAGATGGCTCAATCAAAATGGAATGATCCCTCCGAATTGCACGGCATTGACTATAGCCGGGTTCATCGCCGCATCCCTTTGTGGCAGATCCGCTATCGATGAGACACATGCAGCGAGTTGGGGAATCCTTGAGCTTGGAAAGAACCGGTGGGATCAACGCTGCACAGTCGATCTCGGGCTATTGCCAAAGCTGCTGCCTGAGATTGTCGCCTCCGGCACGCCGATGGGTGAGATTAGCGACAATATGAGAGCCGAAATTGAAACAGAAGGCCCTGCGGTGGTGTGCTCACCTGTTGGAGATTGCCAGGCAAGCGTGATTGGATGTGCGGGGTTTTCTTCCGATACGGTCGTGGTCAACTTGGGAACCGGTGCGCAAATATCAATACCGGGCGCAGTCGCTGCATATACAGATGAGTTGGATGCGTGGCCTATGCCGTTTGGCGGATATCTGCAACTTGGGGCGGCGTTGTGCGGCGGGTGGGCGTATGCTTATCTGAGGCAGTTCTATCAACAGATAGCATGCGAAGTGTGCGGCGTTCAACTCAGCGATGAGGCTGTGTATGAGGCAATGAATGCACTGGCGGCTTCGGCTGATGTCGATGCGGGAGGGTTGATAGTCGATACTCGATTCTCTGGAACTCGTAAGGATAAACAACCAAAAGGGGCTATTGCTGGTATAAATACGTTTAACTTTAGCCCTGATAATTTGACACTTGCTTTTTTGGAAGGAATAGTTCGAGACCTGCATTCTATGCTGCTTACCTCAGGCTCCGATTGCGCGGCAAGAGTTGTTGCCAGCGGCAATGCTGTCCGAAAGAACCCCGTGCTTGGCTTGGTCATACAGCGCGTCTTCGACCGGGATTGCTTTATATCCGCCTTGCCGGAAGAAGCGGTTCGAGGAGCGGCTTATGCTGCAGCAGTCGGCGTTGGGGCTGTCGATGCGGCGGGTATTACTGCTAAGATCAGGGGATTTGTTGAGCCGATAGGCTGAGGGGGAAGGGATATAAACGCGAAAGCGCGAAAAGAGCGAAAACCAGAAACGAATATAATAGTTTTTGAATGTGGCAAAGGCAATATTACTTTATCAGACAACGGACATCTGACTGCGGATATCGAAAAAAAGCAGATTTCTCACTTCGTTCGAAATGACATAGTTTGTGTGGCTGGGACACAGACCAGCCAATACAACCACTCACGAAGAGTGAGTTGTTACCCTAAAGGAGAAAGATTGATGGGCGGGCACAGACCTCACAGCTAGAACCCCGCCGCGCTAAGCTCTATCCACAGGCGTTTGCCCTGATTGATTGATCCGTATTGCTGGCCGTCAGGGGACCAAACCAGCCCGATTTCGTACAGCCCAACCGGTCGAAACACGCCGACGCGGAAATATGAGGTCTTGAAATCATAAGAATTGGAACCCATCCGGTAGGTGTATTTGTATAAATCGTAGTTGGCTCTGATATCCCAGAGCTTGCTTGCCCTGTATGAGACCGACGAAAACAGGTTCATCCTTTTTGAGTCCAGACCCAAATCGAAGGTGGAACTGCAGTTCAGCCTGCTGCCGATGTCCATATACAGGGTGGTGTCGAGCTGGTGTCTGCCCTGGCTCCATAAGATATCGTTAAGCCCGCTTCTGAGGTTCAGGGTGTATCCCATAGAGGCGCTGCCGCCCATCCAGTTGGTTCTCAACGATGGACGAAAACGCAATTCAGAGCCGGTATCGCCGTTGGCGGTCACCGTAAAGGCGGCGGATTGGGATAGCCCTGCGCTGAGCGACCCGGAGAGCTTTTTTGTGTGGTTGGCCGTCAAGCCAACGGAATTATACAGACACGATGTCATCGCGCCGCTGGGCATCCCATAGCCAAATGTAAGGCTGGGAAACACTTTGCCGACAGGGGTGGATGCGATCGCCTTGTTTGACCTGACCATAGTCCTCAGCGACCAATGGGATTGATCGAAATATCCATCGGGCGACAGAGTATGCCTTATTTTGCTGCCGCCAAAATATCCCAGCACGGTGTAGTTATATTTCGGCATATTGCCGGTTATATTGAGCGTGGCGTAGTGGATGTCTTTGGCGTAGTTCGACGATGGCTGGTAGCGCGCAGAAAAATCGGCACGCCCGCTGTTATGCGCCGAACCGAACTCCGTGTGATGGGCAAGCTCGTAAGCCAGGTTGGAACTGCCCAGGGAATCGACGAACATCGTCCCATACCCTGCCCGACCCGCCAGATAGTCGTGCTGCAAGCCCAGGCTCGGGCCTTTTCTTGGCCGGGCATATCCCCCGCTTTCGTTGTCGCCGGAGGAATATCTCAGTTTGATGGCGCTGGCGCGGCTCTCGGAAAGCTGGCAATAGAAAGGCAGGTCGACCATCATTCCATCGTTGGCGGTATATCGCACCTGCTGCAATATCGACTTCCTGTCTTTGTAGCTGAACGCATAGTAAGGCAGGGTCATTACCTTCGATTCGCGCACGTATATCGAGGCTTTGAAGAACAGTATTTTCTGCCCGGGGATCAGGGTCAGTTTGGGAGATATGATCCACGTGCTGCCTTTTGCATCCAGAGATTGTGCAAAGGATGACTCATCGACGCTCGCATTTTCCGTATCGAGTTGCTGGAGTTTTGCGACGTCGCAGGCCGTGATGTCCCGACTGCCGGATAAGCTTTGCAGATAGATGCGGTCATTGCGCATATTCAGCAGAAACCGATCGCCTGTGAGAGTTGTTTCACCCTTGCTGACGACAACGTTTCCCTGCGCCCTGATTTGCCCTGTCCCCTGCCTAAGCTGCAAGTTCTCGGCTTCTACCCTCACTCCCTTGTATTCCAGGGTCACTGTGCTGCTGCCTACTATTGTGTCACGTTCGACGCAGTATGCCAGAGAGCCGCCGACCATCGAGATAGAGCTATCCGACCGCGATTCTTCGTCTCCGCCCGCTGATTCTGTGTATTCAACCTGGACAGAACTCGATACGCCGTTGCAGATAGCGTTGATCGTTGCGCTTTGCGGGCAGGTTGATGAGGTCAAGACGCCGACTGCCCGTCCTCCGGTGGTGTAGACAACCGGAGAAACATCCCCTGCAGAAGTGGTCAAGCGTATTTCAGTCCCGTCAGGAACCGGGCCGCCGGACGTATCGAGCGCCGTAACCAGGACCTGAGTGAAGCTCTTGCCGTCGGCGGGGATATAGGAGGAGTTGACATCTACCGAGACCATCACCGCCGCTCCGGCCTGTCCGATGCTCAGCAAAAACAATCCAAGCAGGACTATCGATACTCTTGTAAAAGGCATAGCCTGTATGTTCCAAAATGGCCCGGTCGACAGTGACAGCCAACCGGGCCATATATTTGATTACGGAAGGACTTCAAACTCCACATAGAGCTTAACGTTAGGTCCTGCTCCGCCGGACGGGATAGTGATAGTCACTGTGCCGGGTCCCGGATCAGTCGGGCTGGCAGAATCAGGGCTGGTCTGCAGATTGAAACTCGCCTCTCCATTGCTGATTTGTGCGGTATTGGAGGGCAGAATGCCTCTGGTTGTAACCGCTTCGATTATCGTATTGTCAACAATCGCATAACCGTTGCTGTCTCTGGCGGTTACGGCGATTACCGCCTGTCCGCCTGATTTAGCAAGAGAATACGGGGTGATGGTCGCCTCGCAATTTGCTGCATCCGGAGGGCCGGAGAATATAACAGTGCAAGGATTGCTGATGATGCTGCCGACAGTCGCCGTCACAACAGCAAGGCCGTCTCCGGCGCTTCCGTCGGCATTCAGCACCGCCGTCGCCTTTCCATCAATTGTTTTGATTACATTCGATATGGAACCCTTGTTTGTCGTAAACACCACTTGTGTGCCATCCGGAACAGCGTTACCGTCCGTCGTGGCAACCTGCGCTGTAAGGTTCGTCTTGTTGCCCACGGCATTGCGGATGTTTAATTTGTCCGCATTCAGATTCACGCTGCCGATCTCCGTAGATGCAACCGAGGTAAATGTGATTGTAATTGTTCTCTCCAAGTCGGTGGCCGGAGCAGGGACAGTGGTCGGCTGATCGGCTATAAGCACCTGGGCCTTAACCGTAACGGTTCCCGGAAGGCTGTTAACGCCGCTATCATCTTTTGTCTTCAGAGTTGTGGCGGCCTGGCCATTCTTTGTGCTTACGAGAGTATCGGAGAGCGTCCCGCCTCCGCTGCTGCCGTCCGGCTCGACGGAAAATCTGACTTTTGTGCCGTCCGTAACGGTATTTCCGCCCGTATCAACAACAATCGCGGTGACTTTCGTCCACGAGTTGCCATCCGCAGGCAGATCGTCCTGGTCGGACTGGAGATTGACCATATCAGGCGGCCCGGCTTGAACGGTGACAGTCACCGTAGCCGTGCTGTTAGAATAGGTCGCAGTGATCTTGGCCTTGCCGGCCTGAGCGCTGGTGAACGTGGTTGTTGCTATTCCTCCTGCGCCTATCGGCACTGTATCTGCGATCGTACCTATGGTAGTGGTAAATTTGACGTTCCCGGAAGTCACAGGATTGTTTTCGATGTCGCGGCAGGTTGCTGTTATGGTTGTCTCGTTTGGAGTTGCGCCGCTGCCCAGAAGATAGATGGTCGTATCATCAGCGACCAGGTCTACTCTTGATGTAAATGACACAGTAATTTTGGACGTATCGCTGCCGCATTTGACTGTCACGGTCGCTTCCAGGGCTGTATCTTCAGCAGAGTTGTAGGTCAACACTGCAGAAGCGCTTCCTGCCATCGAGCGAACCTGGGTGGCATTCAAGGTTCCTGCCGTTGTGTTAAATGTCACCAGTGTGCCATCGTCTATGGCATCGCCGTTGGCTTTATTTACCTTGGCAGTAATGTTTACCGTGACTGTCACATCGCCTGTATCGTTGATGACGCTGGTTTTGCGTGTGGTCAGGTCAATATCATTTCTGGAGGAACCCTTTCCTCCGCCTCCGCCCGCCAGAGCAGCGATCAAGCCAATGGCGAGCACGACGCCGACGACTTTGGTAATCGATGATTTCGATTTCTTTGGCGCGATATTCGTCTTGACCGGAGCCTGGTCCCCTGCCTGTACGGTGAACCCATCCTGCAGGTCAAAAACGCTGATCCGGGAGATTCCCCAGTTCACATCAATGACTCTGTATTTGGCTATTTCCCTGCCATCCCTGAGGATAACTCCCTCGGCGCCCTCTGAGACTCCCTCGGCCTTGCCGACATTAATATGCAAATCCCCGGCAAGGTTTGTAACGCTGGAGATTGCCGCCGAATCGAGGCTGGTTTTGTTTGCGGTGAGAGCCGGAGCCGCTATGGTCATCAGCATTGCTATTGTAAGCATCACCGATATGCGCCCGGAGAGCCGTTTAATCATCCCTGTCATCATACCTAATCTGCCTCCATGTCTGGTCGACCCCGTCACTGCAGAGAGGTCGAAACACAGCCGTATTAACTAACGAAAATTACCGACTTAAAAGTTCCGATAATCGCATATTATCATCTCGATTGCATGCCCGCTTTGACGTCTCAACAAACAGACGCCGCACCATATTCGACATTATATGCGAGTCAAATACTTATGATTTCTGCAATGCCTGAAACGCATGCAGCCAATATGCGATACCATTATCGGCTAAGAGCGGGCATCGCAACAGAGCAAACATAGCCCCGCTTTTCACATGCGCCCTCAGACAACCATTAGTTATCGTTGATAACCGGACAATCCTGCCGCAAGTTACAACCCGCTTGGTTCTGCGTTCATATATTGATCCACCGGCAGGCATTCCGGCATCTCCCCTCGCTGTTTGGATCGCAATGCAACCAGCAGAGCCTCAGCCGTGTCGAGGGATGTCAGGCACGGGATATATCGCTGCACGCTGGCCTTGCGGATCACCGACGCCTCCTGTTCGATTTTTTTATCCTTGGAAGCGGTGTTTATAAGCAAGTCTACCTTGTTGGCCGATATCAGGTCCATCAAGTTGATCTGATCGCTGCTGCTGATCTTTCCGACCTGTGTCGCCGCCACGCCATTGATGTTAAGGTAGTGCGCTGTCCCCTCCGTCGCATAGACCGAATAGCCAAGGTCGTTTACGAAGTCTCTGATTATCGGCAGCGCCTCCTCTTTGTCCTGATCCGCTATGGTAGCGATCATCCTGCCGCCGATGGGAGCATCCAGACCGGAGGCGATCATCGCCTTATACAACGCCCTCGAAAAGTCTCTTTCGATTCCCATAATCTCCCCGGTGGACTTCATCTCCGGGCCAAGTGAGATATCGACCTCTGTGAGTTTCTGGAAGCTGAACACGGGAGCTTTGACGGCTAGACTGCGCTGCTGCGGATACAGTCCGGAAGCGTAGCCCTGCTCTTTGAGGCTCCTGCCAAGCACCACGTTGGTGGCGACCTGGATCATAGGAACGCCGGTGATTTTGCTGAGATACGGCACTGTGCGGCTTGCGCGGGGATTGACCTCTATCACCTGCACTTCATCGCCATCCACCACAAACTGGCAGTTCATCAGCCCGCGCACCTCCAATGCCATAGCTAGCCTGGTGGCATGGGAGACTATCTGGTCAATAATATCCTGTGATATTGTCTGCGGCGGACATACGGCCATGCTATCCCCTGAATGCACCCCGGCGCGCTCGATGTGTTCCATTATGCCGGGAATGAGGCAGTCGACGCCGTCGGCGATAACATCCACCTCGACCTCTTTGCCCATCACATATCTATCGACCAGAATCGGCGCATCCGGGTCCGGGGATATATCGACCGCATGTTTCATATAGAGCCTGAGTTCGGCCTCGGTGTAAACTATCTCCATCGCGCGTCCGCCAAGCACATAGCTGGGACGAACCAGCACAGGGTAGCCGATCTCCTTTGCCACCTGCACCGCTTCGTCGATCCCGAATATCGCGCGACCGGCTGGCTTGGGAATATCGAGATCGCGCAGGATTTTTTCGAACTTATCCCTGTCCTCGGCGATGTCGATAGACTTGAAATCGGAACCAAATATTGGCACGCCCATAGCATGCAAGGGTTTAGCAAGGTTGATCGCAGTCTGGCCGCCGAACTGCAGAATAACCCCATCGGGTTGCTCATAGGCGATGACATTGAGCACATCCTCTAGGGTCAGCGGCTCGAAGTAGAGCTTGTCGGATGTGTCGAAGTCAGTAGATACGGTTTCGGGATTATTGTTGATGATAATCGACTCATAACCCGCTTCCCGAAGCGCCCACGCCGAGTGCACAGAACAATAGTCGAACTCCACGCCCTGACCGATGCGAATAGGGCCGGAGCCGATGACAATGGCCTTTGGCCGCGAATTGCACGACGTGTTGTATCCCGGACTGCAACCGGTCTCGTCCTCGGTTTCGTGCACGGAGTAGAAGTATGGAGTCTGCGCATCGAACTCCGCCGCGCATGTATCTACCATTTTATAGACCGGCAGCAGGCCGTATTTTTTCTCTATGAACCGCAGTTGATTTTCCAGCGCGCCCGAGAGTTGTGAGATCACCTTGTCCGGAAAGCGCATATTTTTTGCACGGCGCAGCGATTCCATTGCCTGCGGGTGTGATGATATCTGGCCGGAGGTCAGCGCTCGCAGGCCGGCAGAGCGCTCGCGCAGCTCATTTTCCATATCTACTATATTTCTGATCTTTTGAACGAACCAGACATCGACTCCGGAAAGATCGGCCACCCATTGAACAGTTTTCCCGCGCCTCAACGCCTCGGCGATAAGGAACAAACGCTCGTCGGTAGCTTTGACCAGCCCGGCTTCGATATCCTCATCGCTGACCTCATCCGCATTTTTGAGCCTCAGCCCAAACAGCCCTATCTCCAGAGAACGCACGGCCTTCATAATAGCCCCTTCGAAGGTGCGATCTATGCTCATAACCTCGCCGGTCGCTTTCATTTGAGTGCCGACGGTGCGGTCTGCCTGATAGAACTTATCGAACGGCCAGCGGGGGATTTTTGCCACAATGTAGTCTATCGTTGGCTCAAATGCGGCCTTGGTTGTGCCGGTTACAGCGTTGGGAATCTCATCGAGATTAAGCCCGACCGCTATCTTTGCCGCCACCCGCGCAATGGGAAATCCGGTCGCCTTGGATGCCAGCGCGGAGGATCTGCTGACCCTGGGATTGACCTCGATGACATAATATTCGAAGCCGCCTGGGTTCATTGCAAGCTGCACATTGCAGCCGCCCTCAATATGCAGTGCGCGGATAATCTTGAGCGACGCACTGCGCAGCATCTGGAATTCTTTGTCCGTAAGCGTCTGCATTGGAGCCACCACTATGGAGTCCCCTGTATGAACGCCCATCGGGTCGAAGTTCTCCATCGAGCAAATCTGCACGCAGGTATCGTTGGAGTCGCGCATCACCTCGAACTCGAGTTCTTTCCAACCCAGCAGGCATCGCTCTATCATCACCTGGCTTTTGAGTGACAACTTCAGCCCTCGCGCTCCTATTTCCATCAATTCCGCCGGGTTATTTGCGACTCCTCCGCCTGTGCCACCGAGGGTATAGGCTGGGCGCACGATCAGCGGCCACGGCGGATTGTCGTCGATGATCCCCTCAAGTTCCTCCTGTGTCTGCACTATCCAGCTTTCCGGAACCGGCTCGCCTATATCGCGCATAAGAGTTCGGAAAAGGTCCCTATCCTCCGCGTGCTGAATCGAATCAAGGGGCGTGCCCAGCAACTCGACGTTGTATTTTTCGAGCGCTCCCGCGTTTGCAAGCTCCACGGCAAGGTTGAGCCCTGTCTGACCCCCCAAAGTCGGCAGCAGACCGTCCGGCCGCTCCTTTTCTATGACGCGTGTGGCAAACTCCACGTTGATCGGCTCAATGTAGACCTTATCCGCAACCTCGATATCGGTCATAATGGTGGCGGGATTGGAGTTGATGAGGACAACTGAAATACCCTCTTCGCGCAGAGCCTTGCATGCCTGCGTCCCGGCGTAGTCGAACTCCGCCGCCTGACCTATGATTATAGGCCCGCTTCCAACCACCATGACTTTTTTCAGATCAGCACGTTTTGGCATTGAATCTCCAAATTATGAGTCTCGTCGTTAACTTGCCGCGGCGACCAACTCTAAATACTCCTCGAAAAGACGTTTTTCCGGCTCATACTGGATCGACATAATCGGCAGATTACGATGGCGCAATCCCTCCGCAGTATCATCGTTGAGGCTCTTTCGGGTCAATTGCACATCGTCCGGCAATGAAACGGCATCGACCGCGTAGCCGTGGTTTTGGGCGGTTATGCTCACTTGGCCGGTGAGGATGTTTTTGACCGGATGATTTGTTCCCCGGTGTCCGTATTTGAGCTTGATTACCTGCCCGCCCATTGCCATCGCCAACAACTGATGTCCCAGGCCAATCCCCCAAATGGGCCTTTTACCGATAAGGACGCGCGCAGTCTCCAGCGATGCACGCAGCAACCGGGGATCCCCCGGGCCTGAAGAAAACGCTATCCCATCGGGCTGCACGCTCAACACATCCTCCGCAGAGGCATCGTAAGGCAAAATGGTTACTCTGCATCCCAACTCGGAAAATTGGCGGGCGATGCTGCGTTTGAAGCCGAGGTCGATCAGCGCGATGTGATATCTCGGCTGCGCAACATCACCCGGCCACTCTAATGCTTGCTTTGATGAGAGGCTCCGCACGTAGTTTATCTCGCCATAGGGCGGCGCTTCGTCGAGAGTTTTTCTCAACTCCGCAACGGTCAACTCCGTGCTGATGGCTCCCATCATTACCCCGTTGATTCGCAAATGCCGGGTGAGGGCGCGGGTGTCAATGCCGTCAATGGCGACGGTGTCATTTTGTTTGAGATAATCCGAAAGGCTGCCGGTCGATCGCCAGTTGCTGGGCTGGTCGCAGATCTGGCGTATTATAAGCCCGCCTGCCTGAACCCTGTCGGACTCTGAATCTTCCTCGTTGACGCCATAGTTGCCTATTAGCGGATAGGTCAGGGTGAGGAGTTGGCCTGCGAAAGAAGGATCGGTGAGCATCTCCTGATAGCCGGTCATCGAGGTAGCAAAAATCGCTTCGCCGACCGCCGTGCCCGGAGCGCCGATAGATCTGCCCTCAAACGTGGTTCCGTCTTCGAGTAATAATATGCCTTTCAAAATAATTCCTTTTGTTGTCGGTTGACGGTTGTCAGTTGACGGTTATTAAATATGTTACGCCTTCAGGTAATTCATCAGTCCGGTCAACTGCCGTGCAATTCTGTCTGCTTGTTCATAAAGATCATCAAAATCGCTTTGCTCTACGTAAAATAGATCTCTGGCTATATATAGGTGAGATTTTACCTCCCCAACCGAGCCTCTGGCCATTGTTAGAAAACGATGAAATTCCTTATTAGATTCGCGTGCAAACCCTTCTGCAACGTTAGACATAACGGATACTGAAGCTCTTCGTATTTGGTCTCGTAAT
>LSQX01386016.1_pt1 | contig 18843 bp, 19 predicted proteins | sample 654561 | NCBI WGS metagenome assembly LSQX01 (sample SAMN04489861, study PRJNA283612) | anaerobic digester metagenome | isolation source: 4 biogas reactors fed with cattle manure at either 37C or 55C with and... | place: Denmark: Kongens Lyngby | collected 2014
TGGGAGAGTAGGTAACTGCCGGACAACAAAAACAAGACCAGTTTTTAAGGAACTGGTCTTGTTTTTGTTCTAAGGTAGTAATGAGTCTCTGGGACTGACTGCAATGGTGATGCAGTGAATGTAAAACATTCAGCAAGGACTGAACCATCATTCTTGCTTTAGAGTTGTTATTTGTTGCTCCAGCATGTTGCCTGTGGCAAGAAGCTTTGCGAGAAGGAGGGTGCTCCAGCATATGCCTTTGGCACAAGCCGGAGTTGCGGAACCGGCTCACTTCGTTTGCCTAAGTTCCTTATAGGACAGTCCCCGAGTTGCATTGTTCCTAGTATGCAGCCTATGGCACATGCCGGAGTTGCGGAACCAGCATACATAGTATGCTTAGATTCCTTATAGTCTGTCCTTGTGGCTTATGACTGTTTTTTTGCGACGCGTCGAGCTATATATACCTAGTATCCTATTTAGCCCCCTAACCTAAAAGTATCGTTCATTAAGATCTGGTTCTTTTTGTTATATTAGACAGTCAGGTGCCTCAGGGACTGGTATGGCGTCCTGCGTTTGTTACGGTTACGGACCGGCATACTATGCGTGCCGTTGTTGCAGTCCTAATCTCACTACAGCTGCTAATTCTGAGCTCATTTAAAGATTTCCTGGAGTAAGCCTTTTAAGGCAAAGCGTCAGATTTGAATTCAATCAAGCTTTGCCGCGATGAGCTAACGGAAGGAATTACTTTAACAGAGCTCTTATATGCAGAATTCTTTGAGGCTAGAACAATACACCCCTTGCAGTAGGAGCCTATTATTTACTTGTTTGTGTGCCGCTATAAGCCAGACTTGACTTTAAAATTGCAGTATATAAAGGCCTGTGATATAATTTTTATTACCATGTAGAGACAATTGAAACAGCCGTGGTAGAAGTAGATTTAGAGAGAAAATTTATAATTAGAATTTAGCTAAAAAAGTAAGAACGATTTAAACGAGTCTATATAATCGGATGAAATAAAACTAAGGGGAGAGGCCTAAAAATGAAAACTTTGTATAAAGGTAAAACTAAAGATGTGTTAACTGACGAGAAGACAGGCGCTATTTATTTACTGTTCAAGGACAGCGCTACCGGTGCAGACGGTGTCTTTGATCCCGGTTCTAATACTGTGGGCGGAAGTGTTGAAGGTAAGGGCATAGCAACATTAAAGATCTCTTCATATTTTTTTGAGCTGATGGAAAAAAATGGCATCCCGACTCATTATTTAGGTGCAGATTTGGATAAAGGACTGATGGAGGTGCGTAAGGTTACTGTGCCGCCCTTGGAATTTGTCTTGCGCTATTTTACGGCCGGCAGCATCTGCCGTCGCTTCACCCTACCTGAGGGCATTCCTTTTGATCCTCCCTATTATGAGGTCACTTTAAAAGACGATGAACAGGGTGACCCTTTGATTAGCGAACGTCTCTGCCTGTTAAAAGGCTTGCTTGGCCCGGGACAATATGACGAAGCTGTTGACCTGCTCTTGCGGGTGGGAGAGGTTTTGAAAGAGGAATTAGCTGCTCTCGGCTTTACTTTAATCGATTTTAAAATTGAACTGGGTTACGACGAAAATGGAAAAGTTCTTGTGGCAGATGAGATAACCCCGGATATTTGGCGGATTAAAGATGAAAAAGGTAATATTCCTGATCAAATAAAAAGCGCCGCTCTGCTTTTAGACAAAATAGACAAAAATATAGGTGAAAAGTAATAAGCGTGTAATCGTTAAGAATAACGCAAGTTCTTCACTGGTCAAGCAGGAATCCAGATGTTTGACAGAGCGATGAGCAAATGGTACAATAATTGAGCACAAAAGGGAGCTAGAGGAATCTGGCTGAGAGGAAACTGTATTGTTTCGACCTATAACCTGATCTAGGTAATTCTAGCGGAGGGAAATATTTTAAAACCCATACCCTTGCTAGCTTTGGCAGGGGTATTTTGCTCTTTATGTGCAGAAATTAAAAGACTTTAAGGAGCGCAATATGGAAATATTTGATCTGGAAGCTAAAAATTATGACCAATGGTATGATTCAAAATTAGGAAAATTTGTTGATCAAGTTGAAACGGAACTGGCTTTTAAGCTTTTTAAGCCTTATCCAGGAATGAAAGTGTTGGATGCAGGCTGTGGCACCGGTAATTTTAGTCTAAAGCTGGCTGAAATGGGATGTCAGGTGATTGGTATAGATATATCAGAAGAAATGCTAAAAATAGCTCAAACTAAAATAAAGCCGGGGTTGGACTTAGAATTTAGACTAATGGACACTTATGATTTAGATTTTGCTGATCAAGAATTCGATGGAGTGCTTTCTATGGCAGCCTTTGAGTTTATTTATCAGCCTCAGAAAGCATATGATGAGATGTATCGAGTTCTAAAACCTCAGGGTAATTTGGTTATAGGCACAATTAATCTGGAAAGTAAGTGGGGCGAGTTTTATCTTTCTGATGAAATCAGAGAAAACAGTGTCTATAAGTATGCAGATTTTAAAACACTGGCAGCTTTGAAATCTTTAAATCAGAAGGAAGTTGTGGGAAGCGGGCAATGTCTATTTATTCCTCCGACAGCAAAGGAAGATGAGATTAGCTTGGAACTTGAAAAAGAATTATCTGAAAAAGAAAAAGGAGGCTTTATATGCGTGAAATGGCAAAAGGAAGCATAATTTCCTGTCAATTGAACTTTATACCAATCGGCACAGAAGAATATTTAAGCCCAATAGAGGAAGTTCTCAGTTTGATTAAGGCTTCAGGTTTAGAGTACACTATAGGTGACATGTCTACCACTTTATTGGGTAAGCCTGAAAAGATTTTTGGTTTACTTGCTGAGATAAATCAAAGCATGTCGGCTGCTGATTGCAATTACACCATGACTATTGTCTTATCCAATCTTTGCGGTTGTGAGTGAAAATTAATCTTAGAGGTATGAAATAAGAAAAGCTCCCTGGTAAGTTTCGGGAGCTTTTTCAGTTTTATTTGATCAGCAGATGGACTAGGACTTTAAGCCTGACTGTGCTTGTAAAGGATGTTGGGCCTTTTTAGGCGAAATTAGATGTATCTTCTTCAGGAGGTTTCTTTTTATGGAAATTGTTTTGCGTTGTTCTTCATGTGATGCTTCCTATGATGGAGTAGTTCCTAGGTGGCAATGTCATTGTGGAGGCTATTTAGATTTGTCTCACGATGTAATAATAAATCGCCAGGAAATTTTATCTGGCCCTAATAACATCTGGCGTTATCGTAATTGTTTGCCGCTCGATCCGGATGCTTCGATCATCACTTTAGGCGAAGGGATGACTCCTTTACTGAATATAAAAGGGTTCTTTGGTAAAGCTAAAATTAAAGCTGACTATCTGATGCCTACCGGTTCCTATAAAGATAGGGGCTCTGCTTTGATGCTGAGCCAGTTAAAAGCTTGGGGAGTAGAGAAGATTATTGAAGATTCTTCAGGCAATGCAGGAGCCTCGGTGGCAGCTTACAGTTCCGTGGCCAAGATAGACGCTGATGTCTACATACCAGCCTATACATCTGCAGGCAAAGCCCTGCAAATTGGATTATACGGTGCCAATCTGATTAAAGTCGAGGGAACCCGTGAAGCCACTACCAAAGCCGCCTTAGAAGCAGCGGTATCGACATTTTATGCCAGCCATAACTGGAGCCCTTGGTTTGTCCATGGAGTCAAAACGCTGGCTTATGAGCTTTGGGAGCAGCTGGGTTTTCAAGCTCCTGAATCTGTCATCGTGCCGGTTGGCAATGGTTCCTTAGTCTTAGGTTTAGCTCAAGGTTTTTCCGAATTGCTTTTTAAAGGGGAAATTAAAAAACTTCCTAAGATCTATGCCGTCCAAACAGCAGCCTGTGACCCTTTGACTAGGGCTTTTGACCAAGGCTTGGATACTGCTGTCCCGGTCATAAAAGAAGAGACCGTAGCAGAAGGTATAGCTTCTGCCGAACCTGTTAAGGCTAGGGGGATTTTGCAAGCAGTCCGAAGAAGCGGGGGCAGTATTATCTCTGTCGAGGAAGCTGAAATTTTAAAATCCTTAAAAGAGCTGATCAAACTAGGTTTTTATGTTGAACCCACTTCAGCTGTGGTGGCTGCTGCTTTACTCCAATTGAGAAGAAAGGGCATTATCTCAGCTGAGGCTCAACCGGTTCTGGAATTGACCGGTAGTGGCTTAAAGGCGACGGATAAGCTTTTAGAATATTTTAAATTTTAAACTACTGTTTTGAAAGTGAGGAGCGATTATGAAAACTATTGGTATTTTAGGCGGCTTAACTTGGCAATCTACCTTGCTCTATTACAGATATTTAAATGAAATGGTCCGGGACTTGAGACAAGGTGAGAGCAGTGCGGAGATTGTTTTGCGCAGTATAGATTTTGCTCCTTTGGATCAGGCCCAGCGCAAAGGTGATGAAGAGACTGAAAAGGAAATTTTACTTCAAGCGGCTCAATCTTTAGTTCAGGCCGGAGCTGATTTTTGGCTGATGGCTTGCAACACCACTCATCGCTGGGCAGACTATTTGCAAGAACAAATAGATTTACCCTTTCTGCATATTGCCGAATCAGTTGCCACAGCTCTTGATAAGGAAAAAATAAAAAGGGTGGCCTTAACCGGCACACCCTATACTATGGAAGCAGAATTTTATCCGAGAATTTTTGCCAAGAAAGGCATTGATCTAATTTTGCCCGAGGCTGTTGAAATAAAGAGGATAGAAGAAATAATCGATTTGGAATTGAGCCAAGGTATTATCAAGGAGCAATCCTTGCAAGAATTCAGAGAGATGTCTTGTAATTGGCAGGAAAAAGGTGCCGAAGCAGTCGTCTTGGCTTGTACCGAATTGGGACTTCTGATCAAAGATGATCCGAATCATTTGAGAGTCTTTGATTCTCTTCTAATCCATTGCCAAGACGCTGTAAGCTTGGCTTTAGCTTAAAATTGAAGGGGAATCAGGGTAAGATGTGTTTGTCATAATATGCTAAGATTAAATCCAGCATGCGACCGTAGCTTTTTACCCCGTCTCGTTGTTTATTGCTCTGTAAATATTGATTGTTGATCGATTCGGAAAGAGTTTCCACGGGCCCCTCATAACGAGCCCAAAATACTCTGGAAAACCTGAAATCAGTTTTAACGCCTGTATTTAAACGGTTGTAGATCTGGCTGTAGCCTGAAGGGTCAGACCTGTGATAGGCATTCAAACCATAGGCTAGGGCCAGCATGTTACCGCTGTATTTAAGCTCAGCGGGGCCATCGCTTTCGCGTAAGACCAACCAGGCTAAAAAATTGGCTTCATCTTCCCGAGCAAAACCCTGACGGTGAGCAATTTCGTGAACCATAGTAGCCAGAATTTGGTAATCGGGAACATTGATGTTGACATTGGCTTCTCCGCTAAAAGGAAAATAAAACCCACTCGTTTTGGTAAAGGACATCAGGCCGGAAAAGATTATGGGTTTAACTGATCCAGGCAAAGCCAGGAAAGGCAGATCTGGTTTGAATTTAGGATTGTCATATAATTTAGGCAATTCTTGGTAATAGTAATTCAAAGGCAGGCTGAGCGTTGAACTGCCTCCTATAGAATTGTTCAAAGATAATCGCAATTGGTTGGTTTCATCGATTAGTTCCAGTAAAACTTCTTCTAGAAAATCAACCTCTCGCTCTTTTACATCTAAATCAAGATGAGCGCTCAAGGGCAATCGATAATAATTTAAGCCCCAGATTAATTGGAATGAAAAAGCTAGGGCAGTCAAAAGCAAGGCTAATTTAGCGAGCAAATTGAAAATTTTATTTTTATCGAAAAAACTTTTCATTTCTTTGGGTTTGGTAAGAAATAGAACTAGACGCCTAAAAACTTCTAGACCAATCAGTAAAAAGAGGATCTCTGCTAAGGAGAAAGGAAAAAAGCGGTGGAGAAAGTTTAAGCCTTGGGCAATATAAGGATAAATACCTTGACTATAAAAAGTTTCGATAAAGGCGTTGTTTTTCTGGGCCCAATTTGTCGTCAGTTTGTTTGAAAAATAGAGGAGTATTGATAGTGTTAAATAGAATATATTTTTAGCCTTGCTTCTTTTCAAATTTTACTCCTCCTTTATATTTTTCAGCTAAGAAAACATCTTTTTACAATTTCTTAAAATTGTTGCAATTAAGTCTTCATCTTTATTATACTCATTTATCTAGAATAAGGAAAGGAACTTGCCTATGAATCTTAAACAAAAAAGAATGGCTGTACTAGTTTTTATCATAATAGCCCTGGCTCTCGGGTCGTTTTCTGTTTTTAATTTAGTCAAAGGGCGTTTAAACAATGTGGAACCACAAATAGAAGATCCCTCAATAGTCGAGCCTCCAGTGGTCGAACCGCCGGAGACCGAAGATCCAGATTTGCCAAGTCAAGAAGAACCTGATGAAGATCCTCCAATAGAGATTGATGAGTGCTTCTTGTTAGGTCTCTGGCCTTTGATCTTAGTCAATCAGGATAACCCTTTGCCTTTGAGCTATGAACCTATAGCTATGTCCAGCGTCGATGGTTATTATGAATTGGATGCAGAAATTGTCCCAATTACCCAAGAGATGATTGCAGAAGCCTATGGCCAAGGCATCCACTTACGCTTAGTCTCTGCCTTCCGTGATTCCGGTTTACAAAGCTATCTCTACAATGCTGAGGTGGAATATTTTATTGGTCAGGGCTACGATCAAGAAGAGGCTGAAGTGGAAGCAGCAAAATGGGTTGCTCTGCCCGGTCAGAGCGAGCATCAGACCGGCCTGGCAGCCGACATTGTTTCCTATGACTGGTTGGCAGCAGGGAAGGGCTTAACGGTGGATTTTGCCGAAGACCCAGCGGCTATTTGGTTAAAAACAAATGCACACAACTTCGGCTTCATTTTACGCTATCCTGAAGACAAGACGGATATAACAGGTATCTCCTTTGAGCCTTGGCACTATCGCTATGTAGGCAAAGAGGCTGCCAAGATTATCTATGAGTATGATTGGTGTTTGGAGGAGTTTTTTGAACATTGTAAATAACCAGACCTTTGATTAAATGGGTTATCTGAGAATGTTTATATTTTATCAGATCTTACTATTGCAATTTTCCCTTTTATCTGCTATGATGTTTCTAACGGTAAGATAGGAAACTGTTCGTTTTTTATCAAAGCCGTTAGGCAGAGGTATAATCTGCCGAATAATATAAAATGTAAAGGGGATGATTAAATGAAAGATGCTCAATTTTTCATTTGCGAAATCTGTGGTAATTTAGTTGACAGCATTCACAATTCAGGTGTAGAGATGATATGCTGCGGGCAACCCATGACCGAGTTAATCGGCAATACGGAAGAGGCTGCCTACGAAAAACACATTCCTGTAGTTGAAGTAGACGGTCAAACCGTTACTGTTAAAGTGGGTTCTGTAGCCCATCCGATGATCCCGGAACATTACATTCCCTGGATTTACCTGCAAACCAACAAAGGTTATCATCGCATGATGTTAAACCCAGGCGAAGAGCCAGTTGCTGTGTTTGCTTTGGCTGAAGGAGAAACAGCCGTGGCGGCTTTGGAATATTGCAACCTCCATGGTTTGTGGAAAGCCGTAGTCTAGACAAATGAAAAAAATAGCCATCGGATCCTCGTGAGAGAGAGCCGATGGCTTTTTTGTGTTTTAAAGTTTCTTTCGGACTTTGGTTTTTTGTAATGCTTCGTCTATTCTGTTGCTTTGAAAAGATCAGAAAAGAATCTCTTCTGTTACTTTGAAAGGCTCAGGTAACGTCTATGCTGTTACTTTGAAACGTTCATGTAAGAGTTTCACTTTAGCTATACCGTTACTTTGAAACAATTAGATAAGAGCTTTGCCTTCACACCTACTATCACTTTGGATTCTTCAGGATAACGGTAAAAGGGATAGGTTCTAATTAACATTCAGGCTATTCAGAAGTCTTTATTGTCCGAATTGAATTATGCTCTTAAAATCTTGACAATAACGTTTTTTATCTTCCTTGCTTAGTTGCAAGAATTTTTCGAAGGTTTCCAAGCTGACTCTACCCGCTGAGAAAAGCAGCTCTGTATAGGGTTTTTCGCCGTAGCCATATTTCTTCTCCAAGTCCATCAGCCGCTTAAACCCATAATAATAACAGGTGAAATAGCCTTGCATGGTTTCCATGGCCTGAACTTGACCTCTAGCAGTGTTGTAATCGAAATCCAATTCATCCATAAATGTTTTGACGCCAACACCGATGGGAGTGCCGAAGTAACGCAAACCCAAATCTACTTTAATCCGCACGGATGTATGGTGTCTGCGATAGGCTACGAAGAGAGGATAGAAAGGATCTTCGGGAAAATTACTTATGAAAAGTTTTTCAGAACGGTGGCAAGTTCCTTCCGTTATCGGAACGGAACGGCTGCCCATTTTTATTGTCTCAGGTGTTTTATCCAGAGCACTTCGTACAAATTGGACATGGTGGCCTGGGTATGCTTCGTGAACAGTATTCATTTTGATCCAACCATCCGTGACTGCCTTGTAATTGTGGTTGTTTAAGAACATTTCTCCAATCAAAGGTCGGCGGGTGCTGTCTCCGCCTCCATAGCCACCCCAGGGGTAAGAAAACTTGAGCTGTTCCGGTATTGGGTTTAACTCGCAAATTTCATCATCGGGCAGCCAAACATGATCTCGACAAGCGGCCTTGCTGATCGCTAAGTAACGGTGACCAGCTTCGAACATTTCTTCAGGAGAATCTTTAGGACCGGCATATTTCAACAGTATAGCATTGACCTGCTCCATGGTTGTAGGAGCTTTTTCACTGATCGGTAAATCTGCTGCAATTTTAAAGACTTCGTCCCTGGTCTTTTCTACTTCATCTTGATACCAGTCGAGAAGTTGATCCAAATCGACTCCCAATTCATCCCATAATAGAGAACGATAAAAGGGTTCTTCAAAAGGAATACACTCATCGTCAGAGAGCATCCCTTTCACCGGGACGCCTTTCTTATCTAAAATTGAAGCTGCCAGCTCCCGCCAGATATCGCTCTTTTGACAGACTAGTTCAATTTCTTTTTGTAGCTCTCTGATTTTGTCTAAATCTAGCCCGGCAAAACGTTCCTCGAATTTGAGAGCCTCTTTGCTTATAGTCTCCTTCATTATGGCTTGGGCGTTGATTAATTCCTGAATATCGATGGCACTGGCATCTTCCAGCCAGGTCATTACACCTTGCCAGACTTCTTCAGATTGCTTTAGGCGACTGAGTATGATTTTTGCTCTGGTGGCCGAGTCTCTTGAATCTTTACGACTAAGATTAGTCACTGTATATGTAATATTGTTGATATAGCGAGCCGGCCGTTGGAAAGCAGAGCCTATATTTTTATACTGGGCTTGTAAAAAATGTCCGTAATGTTCTTTCATTATTTCGAAAACAGGGTCTGGAGCTTTTAAATTATTAACTTCAGCTTGCAATTGCGACAATTCAATTTCCAATTTGCTTTTCATATCTCTGTGAGGTATTAAAAGGGATGTTTCATGTGCTCGGGCATTTCGCAGCTTATCGGCAAAGCGGGCACTTTTTTCATCTAGGAGACGATAGGTCAGAGTTAAAGAATCCTGTGACATATTTTCAATCCTTTCTTTCTGAGTGCTTTTTTTAACAACCTCCTTTTGAATGCGAGGTTATATTCTGGTTTCTATGATACCCAGCCAATTTCCTAGTAAAAACTGCAAGCGGCCCAATAAAACAGACATTCTAGACAAAACCGTGTTGCCATAGGCGGCACCAAAACCGATCATCATGATATATCTACCAAATTTTGGGAAAACGTTGAGACCCTTCGGCAATTCGAAACTGAAAAAGAAATAGGATAAAACAGACAGAACACCCACTACCATTACAATATTATTTACCATGATTAGAGGATCATTATTGATCATAGGCATGAAAGTTGCGGTTACTTGAGAAATGAAATTAGCCTTAAAGTTTTTGGTTAAAACGACAGCAGACCCTATGCCTACCCAAAAAGCTAAAGGAATGCGGTTGAGCCAATTTATATTACGATTTTTTGAGAACCTAGTGTAGACTAATAAACCTATTAGTATTGGTATTAAATAAGAGTAGGTACCGTTTTGAAAGATGTCTATAGTGATTGTAGGCTTGGCATAGTTATCAATAGTTGAGACAATACCGTTGCCAGCTGATACTCCGACATAAATATGTTCAACTAAGCGGTAGATGGGATTTTCTTTGTATACGCCGCTGTAGATGGCCAGAGTCATACCAGCAGTTAACCAAACAGCGAAGCTTGTTGATATTTGCATACTAGTACCTCCTTATTGTTTTCTGCTTTCGCGTTTTTGCATGAAATAAGAGACATTTCCTAAAATCATTAAAACGAAGACTAAAATATGAGAAAGGCTTTGAGCATCCATACCGGAAACAGCAGTACCTTTTTTCTCGGTTAAAAGTTCCATTTCAGCTCCGGCACGAATGCCGTTTAAGTAAACAGTTATTTGACCTGATTGTATAAAAGGCGCATTAATTGTCGCATTGACTGCTGAAGCAGCGACGACAAAAGGTTTATTATTTGGTATGGCGTATGCGGTGGCATACATAGGTACCCATTCTGAAGCACCGGGCGAACCATGGTTCCCGCAAATTACCACTTTGGCATCTTTGAGAGTGACAAGATCTTTCATAATTGGAAATTGTGAAAGATTACGCCCCTCGTTATCTACATTTGCACAAGCTTCTATTAGGCTGTCCATGGCTTTTTCAATATACATCTGTCCGCCAGGTTTATAGCCGAGGTTCAAGAAATCTACTCCTTCAACAAGATGAGGGTATTCTTCTTGCATTTTTTTGAAAGCATAATTGGCCTGTTGAGCTCCGATAGGCCAAAGAGCACCGCTAACTACCCGCCCTCCGTTCTTTAAAACTAAACGCATACAAGCTTCAATGGAAGATTGGATGTCTGTTGCTCCTGCGGAATCGTAGTCAAATGAAACGTAAAGTATATCTCCGGATTCAAAACTATCAAATGTTTCATAAGCTGCTTTGGCAGAAGTTCCAATTTGTATGGGCAGACCCATAGGCCAAATCAATGCCCAAATCATGATAACTAGTAAAGCGGTGTAGATGATTCTATTATCCATTTTTGATAATTTTTCCCAAAAAGACATTATTATTCCTCCTTTCAGCTGAATCTATTCGCCGCCTCCTAGATAGGAGCGTTCTAAGCCCAGAAAAACACGTATTGCTGTTGCAGATGCCCCTAAAGCAGCCCCCATGGTTATAGCTCGCATTGCAGCAGTATTTGGTATATCCATCAGCCATTTTCCGATAACAGGAATTCCCTGCCAAACAGCCGCTCCAACTGGGACATTGTAAAACATTACGAAAACAGCTGCTATAAGCATGAGGCTTGCTTCCAAGGAGCGCATTCTTAAAACCCTAAAGGCTGCTGTTGTTATATAGAAAGCTATTTGAGAGAGAATAGCGGCTTCCAAAGGAACGATTGTCATATTGTACCAGGTTTGATATAGTTCTCCTTTACTGGTTTGGATTAAACCTAAAACAACAGTGCCGTACAATGCTATAATTAAGGTCGTGCTGTAGATGAGGCGTTCTGGCCTTCTGAGATTACGGAAATGTACCATAGATAAACTGATTGCCCCAATTAAAACCGCAAATGCTGTTGAAATTTGAAACCATTTGTCTAATAAATTTTTCCATGCGCTGATTTCTGGCAAAGCACCGCTTAAAATATAACTTAAACCGATGACGATGGAAATTATGAACGGAATAGTTCTTCTATACATAGCACACCATCCTTAATAAAAAAAACAGAGCATCTCTGCGTTAAAAGAGATGCTCTAGTAATTTAAGAAATTCTTTAAGTGAGAAGCGTCGCCGAAAGTTGCCAGTAATGCACCGATAATAATAACAATAACAGTTATAGCCTTAGCATAGTCAAGAGCTACAAGATTAACTTTCTGAACGTCGTCTTTTGACAAATAAGCACCGGCAGCATAGAATTCTTCTCCGATTAAAGTGTAATCGCAGGATGAAATCATGAAGGGAAGCTGAGCGGTATTGGCGGTACCTGCAACTTGAATGGCTCCTAGGTTGGCTCCCACTTCGGTAATCATTGTAGTCTCAGCGTAATAGGAACCCATAAATAAACAAGCAGCCACCCTTTCCCGGCGCATAGTTCCTTGTAAAGCCGATGCTGAAGCGCCCCAGCCACTGGCGATAAATCGCACTGTATTGACTGGATCGTAAGAATCGCCTTTACCAAGTTCTAAATAACTGGTACGAACTATGGCTTCCATAACAGGGTAAACTGATGCCACATAGCTTACAGCTATTAGTTGGGTGTCATAACGAGCACATGACCGAGCTGCGTACTCTAAAACAGAAAAAGAAGCAATTGTTTGAGCGCTGTTTAAACCCCCTGAACCGTTTCCGAAAATAGTCGGTCGCCCCATTTCAGTAGCTCGTCCGATGGCTTCGTCTATGGCATCCAGGCCGGCTAAACGCCGAATTTTAGGCAACCTTTCTCCACTACGAGATCTTCTCAGTAAAGCAAAGATTGTAGCTGCTAAAATTAATTGTGCTATCATAGTAATTAGTTGACCTTCAAAGATAGGCACGAGAAACACCTCCGCTTAAAAAATTTGAAATCTCTAAAAATCTTCATTCAAATCAACATAAGTCTGCTACATAAGCATCGCCCCTTTTAAAGATTAAGTAAAATTTAGGGATTAACAAAGGCTGCGCAGGTTTTTTGTTTTATAAATTTCTGTTTTATTCTATGAAATAGACGCAAATACCTTCTTTTTTCTAAATTCTTCTTTCTTTTTTCTTTCATTGACTGGTAAACTTACATTAGTTTTAGAGTTTTTATCTCTGGTCTTTTCGATTTTGCCTTCATATCACTCAAGAAATTGATTCAAATCACCTCCCAATTCGTCTCGGGATATGAAACAATAATAGGGTTTTTCAAAAGTAAGACATTAGTCATAAGAGAGCACTTCGTTCATCGATACGCCTTTCTTGTACGACATTTAAGCTGCAATATCTCGTTATGTTTCATACTTTAGCCAGATAAACCCAACCACTTTTTGAAGTTCTTTGATTTTTTAAACCAGTTCGGCAAGATGTTTTTTTATTCTAAAACTGAGTTTGTCAGAGCCTGTAATGGAAAAAACACCCAACCGAAGGCAATCTTCACTGGTTGAGTGTTTTTTAATGTAGTTAAGATAAAAGGATTTGGAACAGGCCTGTGTTGATTTGAGTAACGTTGACTTCTCTTCCTCTCAGCGATTTGCACCTAAGAAAGAGGAGTGAGTAAGGAATTTATACAATGTCCTTTTTCTTAGTTAAAATTATCTTGTCCTTATTATTTAGAAGCGGAACAGGCCTGTGTTGATTTGAGTAACGCCGGTTTCATCTCCCATTAGCGATTTGGCGTCGTCCAAATTGACAATTACTCCGTTGAGATATTTTATTTTGGCTTCTAGAGCTCCGTGTAATTTTCTGGAGGCACTGATCACGCCATTGCAGCCAATCGAAGAGATAGCTTCTAAGTCAGCCAGGGTGATATTTTCTTTAAAGAGCAGTTCGCCGTTAGCCCGCAATGCATATTCAATCTCTTGGTTTAAAGCATATTGCAGTATCTCGTGATCAATTATAACTTTACCATTGCCTTCTTTGAGCAGACCTTGGTACAGGTCGTAGTCTTCAGCTTTGATTTTGTTTTCACAGTCAGAGGCGGCTGAACTAGGCAAGGTAGCGGTGCCCTTGACTATAATCGAGGTAAAATTCTTTAAGTGCACAGCTTGGTCTTTTTGTACCGTCAGATCTCCTTTAACAAAGAGTTTTTCTCCGTAGAGATAAAAAGTATTAGCGTCAAGAAGAACATCTTGAGCAATCCCATAGCCATCGGGAATGAGTTTAAGTTTTTCAGCTTGGAACAAATGAGAATACTCTTCAAAGAGACTTTGGTAGATTGTCAGGCTTTTACAATGGAAACGAATGGACTTTTGGCTTATTTCTTCAAGCACTTCTCTTTTCAGAGCGGATATGCTGCCGTGAACCCAGTACAGGGCTTCTTTTTCTAAAGAAGGAATCATATTTTCATCCAGAATCATATTCTTCAGCCAGAGAACTGCATCATCTTCATAGGTGATTCTGTTTGCGGCAACTATGCCTTTGAGAGAGGATAGATCAAGGGATTGAGGATAAAAAATGCGATTGGCATATAAACCGGTAATTCCCTGCAAGCCATCTTTATTTGTCACGATTAGATTACCTTCGCAAATTATATAGCAACCTTGATAGTTGGAGCTTTGGTCAACTACTGAACCACCGGGAAGTTCGACGACTTCACCTTCTATATCCAGAATATTGATCTGACCTGTATTAAAAGAGACATTCATTCTGATCAGCGTGTCGTATACTTGTCGGGAAATCAGTACGCTGCCAGCATTAAATTTTATTGATTCGTATTCAGAGTAAGCCTCGGGGGGATTCTTAATCAGAATAGCTTGACCTGTATTGATCTTCAATTTTTTAGCCATTATACTTCCTCCTGCTAAACATATTTTTTTAGAATGGCGATTGCTGCACGAAGCTGTGTCCGTACCGTTGCTGCCGGTATCCCAATGAGCTTACCGATTTCAGTCGAATTGAGGTTGCCATAATAACGTAAGGAAACCACATGAACTAAATGTTCAGGTAGATGATGGAGCAGCTGTTTAACCATGATGGTCGTGGTGTAGTCTCCGGCCGGGTCGACTTCTTCGTAATCTTCATAACCATCGTAATTAATTAGCCTAGCGGTTTTACGTTTTTCATCTATCAGCGAATTTTTGGCAGTGGTATAAAGCCAAGACCAGATAGACCTCTCCGGCATTTGACAAACTAATTGGCGATTTGCCAAGGCTTTAAGAAAGGCTTCCTGAACCGCATCCTTGGCTGCTTCTTGGTCGCCGGAATAGCTTGCCAATTTAGAAATCAGTTGGTTCTTATTGTTTTGATAAAAGTTTTCCAGCAGCAAAGAATCACCCCTTCTATACTATAGACGTTTGAAACCCGTCAAGTGTTTGGCTGAAATTACTTTTTTGGTATTTTATTGATTGTAATCAGAGCTGCACTGAGTCCTCAGAACAATTATCTTAGGTAATTTTGTCATTGATTCTTTCTTTAAAACTGCAATTTGGCAGCGTTGAGTGTGCTTAAGATGCTTTGCTTTTCCTAACGCAGGTCGTTCGTGATTTGCGTCGGGGGCAATTGACCTTTATTGATAGTTAAGCTAGCTTCAATATATCATGAAATTCACCGGAGTTCTTTTAATTTTAGTCTTGACCGGCTAACTTGATTATAAAATCTCCCGCTTCAATATAGCATGAAATTCACCGGAGTTCTTTTAATTTTAGCCTTGACCGGCTAACTTGATTATAAAATCTCCCGCTTCAATATATCGTGAAATTCACCTGAGTTCTTTTAATTTTAGCCCTGACCGGTTAACTTGATTATAAAATGTTCCAATATATCGTGAAACTCACCTGACGCCTTCTTAATTTTAGCTCTGATCAGCCAGCTTGATGATAAAATCTACTCTAGTATGATTTTTGTGAAAATTTAGCTATTAAAAGGAAGGAATAAAAAGGTATAATCTCGAAGTAATTTAGTTAGTTTTTCATCTAACATGAGGTGATTGCATGAAGAACCAAGAAATAACCCCATTATTCTTAGTCAAGTTAGTCTTTCTGGCTCTGTTAGCCCATTGGGCTCTGCAGAATTTTGTTTTGGCCAAAGAGGCCTTGGCGATTTTTCTAAATATTTTAGCTCCGTTTTTTTTAGGTTTTGTCATAGCCTTTGTGCTTAAAATACCCGTCAGTTTTTTTGAAGCCAAATTAGTTTCGAGATTATTGCCCCAGGGTAATAAGGCTGTTAAACGGTTGATAGCTCTTTTGCTCACCGTTTTTTTATTTTTTATTGTTTTGACTTTAATATTTTTTACGGTAGTTCCTGAATTGCGAGCTGCTTTAAAAAACTTAGCCGATTTATTTCCCAAATTTTTGGCTCAGAGTCAGGACAAACTGGGAGAACTTTTATCTTCTTGGCAATTAAAAGAAGCGGTCGCTTGGATAGAATCAATAGAGTTCGATTTCAATGATTTGACTCAAAAACTAACCAATTTTTTACAAACTTCATTGGGTGGAATTTTCAGCTCAACAATTTTAGTCATAGGCTCCGTTTTTTCCGGAGTTGTGACTATAGGCTTGGGCCTCGTTTTTGCTCTTTATATGCTTTGGCAAAAAGAAGAATTGTATCAACAGAGCCAAAAGGTTTTCAAGGCTTATTTGCCAGAAGAACATAGCAATTTTATTATCGAAACCTTGGATCTGGCTAATATAGTTTTTGCCGATTTTATTTCCGGACAACTTTTGGAAGCCTTTATTTTAGGCAGTCTGTTTTTTCTTGGCATGATTATATTCCGTTTCCCTTATGCCTTGGTTGTTTCGGTTTTTATTGGTTTTTCTTCAATCATTCCTGTTTTTGGTGCTTTTTTAGGTTTTTTTGTTTCGCTTTTTCTGGTTCTTTTGATCAGTCCGGTTCAGGCCTTATGGTTTATTTTATTATTCTTTGTAGTGCAACAAATCGAAGGGAATTTGATTTATCCCCGAGTTATGAGCGCCCGCACAGGTCTGCCCTCTCTTTGGGTTTTGTTGGCAGTTAGCGTTGGTGCCGGTCTTTTTGGAATTTGGGGTATTTTAGTTTTCATTCCATTGACTTCGGTAGTCTATCAACTTTTCAAAAGGGATGTAGCAAGTCGTCTGTCCAATCAGACAGGGAATGAAAACGTAAGTGATTTGGAAAAAGAACAAGCTGAAAATATATCCGACTCAAAAGGGGAGGATATAGATGAATGATGAAATAATCTGCAAAGTCTGTGACACTGAAGAATGTTGGCTGGATGAGAAGCGAACAACTCTTTTAAACGAATGGATTCAACCTTTTATTAGCCATCATAAATTGGATTTAAAGGGGCTCAAGGGCTTATCTTTTACGCCCAAACTGCTTGTGGGTAGCTATGGAGCCGAATTCCTGCGGCGTAAAAGCGGTGAATCAATAATTCTTATTTCGGAAGAAATGTGGGCTAAAGCAGAAGAAAACATCAATGATTTGCGCATTCTGCAAAACATTTTACAGCACGAATTGGCTCATGTTCATAATAATAATTGTCTGGCAGAACTTCCGGGCAAAATAACCTTGGTCAACTCCAGAAAAATTGAAGATATAAGTATTTTCGTCTATCGTCTCTGGGATGAGTTTTTTGCCACTCAATTGGCTGCTCATTCTGAACCTGCCGGTTTGCTCCAAGCCAAGATGACAGGTGTTCTGATGGAAAAAGAACAGTTGAAAAAAGTGATGAGAGATTCTTCTTTTAAACAGGATGAACAACGAGACCAGATGGATATGCTTATTTTAACAGCTACACACCTGGCCGGAAGCTATTTTGGCAACGAAGATTTGCGAGAGGTTATAATGGAAGGTAATCTTCGGTCTGAAAGGATTTTGCGCACTGTCTGGCAGATCAGCGAAACTGCCGGAAGTCTGCTTCAATCCTATCCATTTAAAAGCTATACAGACCTCTTACCTTTAGCTCAAGTCTATTTTACCTTTTTACAAGAGGCAAATAAAAATTATAGACCCTTTTGGAGAAAGATTCTATTTTCAAATAAATTCAAAAGTCTTACTGCTTTTAACCGATAAACAAGACGCTAATTTAAAAAAGGATGAGAAAACATGTCGAAACAAATTGATTATTTCAAACCTCTAGATGAAATCATCGGAGATAATAAAGGGGATGCCTCTCAGCTCATACCCATGCTGCAAAAAATTCAGGAGAGCTACGGTTATTTGCCCATGGATGTTATCGTCGAAATGTCAGAGCGGACGGGCATTAAAGTTACGGATATTATGGGGGTTGCTTCATTTTACGCCGGATTTAGATTGACTCCCCTAGGTAAATATGTGGTTAAAATCTGCGCTGGTACAGCTTGTCATGTCAATGGCGCTGAGACTATAGCAGAAACTATTTGCGAAGAATTGAATGTCAATCTAGACGAAACCACAGAAGACGGGCTGTTCACTGTGGAAACGGTGGCTTGTTTAGGCTGTTGCTCCTTGGCACCGGTCATGATGATCAACGGAGAAGTTTACGGTCGCTTGACCAGGGATAAAACAAAGAAAATATTGCGAGAATATAAGGAATTGGAGGGAGCTTAAAGATGAAGGTGATTGTCGGTTTAGGCAGCTGCGGTATAGCTGCCGGAGGAATGAAAGTATACGATAAGATCTATTCTCTGCTGGAAAACTACGGTCGTCAGGATATCACTCTGGCTTCCACCGGTTGCATGGGCATGTGTTTTGCTGAGCCCTTGGTAGAAGTTTTAGACGAACAGGGCAGTCATATCTATGGCCTCTTAGATGAAGAAAATGTTTTAGACGTTTTCCGCTCCCATGTTCTAGATGGGGAAGTGGCCGATCAATACTTGGTCAAATCGGAAAGAAATGATTGCACCAATGCAGCTTTCTTTTCTAAGCAGGTGAGAGTTGTTCTTTCCCGCTGTGGAGCGATTAATCCTGAAGAAATTGAAGATGCTATGGAATTAGGTGCTTATTCCGGTTTGGTTAGAGCACTATCCATGACCCCCCAAGAAGTTGTTGAAGAAGTCAAAGCCAGTGGTTTGCGAGGACGTGGCGGAGCAGGCTTTCCCACCGGTTTAAAATGGGACTTTGCTCTGGCTTCCCAAGCTGATCAAAAATATATGTTGTGTAATGCCGACGAAGGTGACCCTGGTGCCTTTA
>LSQX01181426.1_pt1 | contig 18841 bp, 18 predicted proteins | sample 654561 | NCBI WGS metagenome assembly LSQX01 (sample SAMN04489861, study PRJNA283612) | anaerobic digester metagenome | isolation source: 4 biogas reactors fed with cattle manure at either 37C or 55C with and... | place: Denmark: Kongens Lyngby | collected 2014
AGCGAATCAACACTTCGCTCTTCTCCTTTTCCAACTTGAGTTGCTCGATGTCGAGCAAGAGGTTGGAGAGTTCGAAGGAATGGCTGATCCCTCTTTTAGCGGCATCGGTTAAGTTAGCTGTTACGGTGCGGCTTCCCATGAAATGAACGGTCAGGGGCTGATCATGAAAGGTGTAGATGAATTGAGCAATTCCATTTTCATCGTTGCCTATGTAGCGGACAATCTCGTAAGATCGCTCTGATGTGTTAAAACGGTAATTCAGCCCGTCGGCAGTTACGACGCCTGTTTCGGCAAAACTTCCATCACGGGAGGTTACCCTTACTTTATTATGGCTCACAGTAGATCCTAATAGTATGCTTTCAATAAAAAGTGCCCCCTTCTCGCGTACACCGGAGCGAAGGCCGTTACGGCCCAAAGATGTTTGGTGAGGATATGCTTTTGGATAATACTCGCCGAACTCTTGGTAACGATCGTCTCGCACGAAATCGAATCGGGTGAGCATCTCGTTGAGTTGGTCATAGCTTTCACGCAACATGGAGTCGCAAAAAGCAATGTTCCTTTGGTTCTCTGCTAACCGCACCTCTTGCATCAATGAAAAACCTTCACGAATCTCATCAAAAGCTTTAGGATATACGGTTTTTATGCTGTCTATCTTTAGTTTAGCGAGAGAGTAATTGCCTTCACGGTAGGCTTTGTCTGCTTCCATAAGATAGATTTTAGGACCTCGCCCTTTCCCGGAACAGGAAAAAGTAAGGAGGGCAAAAAGGACTAGAATCGTGGTTTGAACGGAAAAACGCATCGCTGAAATAGTATGTTTAACGTACAGTGAATGAATACGGGAAAAGCCATACATGCTTACAAATTTACAAATATATTCGTTATAAAATCGGTTTTGAGGCACAATTATTGTAATTTTGCAATTCATAACAGTAAAACATCCAATTTTCGCACGCTCTATAACAATTGCTAAAGATCTTTCTTTTTAGTAGTTAGCACAATTTTTGCAGACGCGAATAGTGGGTCAAGAAGAGTAACAAACTATCAATTATAAAATGGAATTACACCAGAAAGAGATACAAAAGCATTTAGAAAAACCCGTTTTTAGGATGATCTCCGCTGCCGCCGACGAAATGCAGGTGGAGTGCTACTTGATAGGGGGACAGGTGCGCGATTTCTTTCTGTATCGCCCTTCGAAGGATATCGATATTGTTGCCGTAGGCAAGGGGATTGAGCTGGCTGAAGCGGTAGCAAAGAGGATGGGGAAACATACACGGATCTCCGTTTTTAAGAATTTCGGTACCGCCCAGGTTAAACATGGGGAGTACGAAATTGAATTCGTTGGCGCTCGCAAGGAATCGTATCGGCTCGACTCGCGGAAACCTATCGTGGAAGACGGGACGCTGAAGGAAGATCAAGAGCGTCGGGATTTTACGATTAATGCCATGGCGTTCTGCCTTAATAAAGAGCGATACGGGGAGTTGTTGGATCCCTTTAATGGGATGCAGGACTTGGAAGATCTTATTATACGTACACCGCGGGATCCGAGCATCACCTTTAGCGATGATCCGCTCAGAATGATGAGGGCTATACGGTTTGCCTCGCAATTGGGCTTTGATATATTCCCCGAAACATTCGACGCCATAAAAGAGAACAGGGAGCGGATTAAGATTGTGTCGATGGAACGGGTGACGGATGAGCTAAACAAGATAATCCTATCGCCGAAGCCATCTGTTGGGTTTATATTGCTGGAAAAAACGGGACTGCTCGAGATCATTTTTCCCGAATTACTTGCCTTAAAAGGAGCTGAAACAAAAGATGGGGTGGGGCATAAAGACAATTTTTACCACACGCTCGCGGTACTTGATAATATTGCAAAAAAGACAGATAACCTGTGGCTCCGTTGGTCAGCTCTGCTACACGATATAGCGAAACCGGTGACCAAGAGGTGGGATCCAAAACTGGGCTGGACCTTCCATAACCATAACTACGTGGGTGAAAAAATGGTGCCGCGGATCTTCCGCCGGATGAAACTCCCGCAAAACGAGAAGATGAAATATACCCGAAAAATGGTTTCATTGCATATGCGCCCGATGCAGCTGGTGGAGGAGGAGGTAACTGACTCCGCCGTAAGGAGATTGCTGTTTGACGCGGGCGATGATATTGATGACCTGATGACACTATGTGAAGCGGATATCACATCGAAAAATCCAGCGAGAGTACGTCGATTTCTGAGTAATTTTCAGATCGTACGAAAGAAATTGAAAGAGATTGAAGAAAAAGACCGGGTTCGGAACTTTCAACCGCCGGTAGATGGGAACGAGATCATGGAAGTTTTTGGCCTTCCGGAGGGGCGTGAGGTGGGATTGCTTAAAGCAGCTATAAAAGACGCGATACTCGATGGGGTGATTCCAAACGAACGGGACGCGGCTTTTAAGTTTATGTTGAAAAAAGCGGAAGAGATGAACTTGAAACCCAGTGGTGAATCTGAAATCGAAGGATGAATCTGAAACCGACTAACGACAAGTGTTTGAACATAATTTAAATAACTATGAAAAAAAGGAATGTAACTTTTATCGTTTTGCTGTGTGCCTTTTCGGTACTCCAACAAACAATGGCTTTTGGGCAGACAACGTGGTACAACCCGATGAATGACAATAACCCGGTGATCCAAAACCAGGGCTGGCCGGAGGAGATAGGGAGGAGCTATCAGCGTTTGCCGCAAAGGGCGGAAGAAAAAGTAAGAAAGTCGGTTTGGAATTTGTCCCTGAACGCGACGGGACTGGCCCTGCATTTTTACACCAACGCCGAGCAGATCACTGTCCGATACGGCGTTACAAGTAGCTTTGCAATGCCTCATATGCCGGCCACGGGGAAATCGGGCGTTGATCTCTACGCCATCGATTCGGATGGAAAATGGCGAGTGGCGAGCGGTAGGTATAATTTTGAAGATACAATCACTTATACCTATACCCAGCTTTCACGAAGTAAATACCACGAGCAGGGTTTCGAGTACCGACTTTTCCTTCCGCTTTACAACAGCGTGAAATGGATGGAAATAGGGGTTCCTGACTCGGCGCAATTTTCATTTATCCCCCGACTGAAGGAGAAGCCGATTGTAGTGTATGGTACCTCGATCGCGCAGGGTGGATGCGCTTCAAGGCCGGGAATGGGCTGGACAAATATCCTCTCTCGAAAACTAGATCTGCCGGTGATTAACTTGGGCTTTTCGGGAAATGGCCCGCTGGAAAAGGAGATGGTGGATCTTATCAGTGAACTGGACGCGGCACTGGTGGTATTCGACTGTTTACCGAACATGGGAAGCTTGTTGGACGAGGAGGTCAAAAATAGGACTGCCTACGGTGTTTCTACCATAAAAGAGAAATTGGATATTCCTGTCCTGATTGTAGATCACATCGGGTATCGGAACGATCAAACGAATCGGACAACGAAGGAGGCGGCAGACCGGTTGAATAGGGCTTCGAAGGAGGTGTACGACTCCTTGAAGCAATCGGGCATGAAGGAGCTTTACTACCTGAGCAAAGAAGATATTAACTTTCCCGAAGATGGGTGCGTCGACAATATACATCCTAACGACCTGGGAATGCAGGCGTACGGCGATGCTTACGAGAAGAGCATACGGCAGATACTGCGGATGCCTACCGGTTCCAAAAAAGTAACACAACCGGTGAGCCAACGAAGAGAACCTTACATTTACGAGTGGAAAAAAAGACATCACGATAAGCTGGGAGAAATTGAGCTTGCCTCGCCCCAAAAAGTGATTATCGGAAATTCTATCACCCATTACTGGAACGACGAGGAAGGAAAAGAAAATGGGCCGGAAAGCTGGCAGAAGTACATGGAACCCCGAGGGTTTTTAAACCTGGGATACGGGTGGGACCGGATCGAAAATGTTCTTTGGAGAGTGTATCATGGCGAACTAGATGGGTTTGAAGCCGACGAGGTGGTGCTGATGATCGGCACGAACAACTTGGGGTTGGATAACAGGGAGGAGATCGTGGAAGGATTGGAGTTTCTCCTGAAACAGATAGAGTATAGACAGCCGAAAGCAACCCTAAAGGTGGTGGGTTTATTGCCGAGGCGTGATAAGGAGGCGGAAGTAGATGCCGTAAACAGGATGATTGAAAAAATGGCAATTCGAAACCAATACACCTACATCGAGGCAGGGAAAGAGTTGTTGAAGGATGGAAAAATCGTGGAGTCGTTCTTCACGGATGGGTTGCACCCAAATGAAAAGGGGTATTCCCGAACAGCACCTCACCTGATTCGATAATTTAACAGCACGGGCACGAACCATCGAGATCTTCTCGTGTGGAGCGATTTACACGATGTAGGCAGCCGCCAACTGAGGGTATGCTGTGAAAGTGGGCGTGAACTTTTTTTAAAAAAAAGCGTTTTATGCCTGAATTATCACAGCATATCTTGTAATATTTGATGGAAGTAAGTTCTACATTCTGGATTGGTTTTATTATTCTCGTCGTTGTCCTCCTCGCCTTGGACATGTTTGTTTTTCACAAAAAAGGCGAAGTCGTTAATGTTAAGAAAGCGCTTTGGCTGAGTCTCTTCTGGATATCTCTCGCGTTAATATTTAATATTTTCATCTATTTCTACCAAGGCAAAGAACCTGCCTTAGAGTTTTTCACGGCCTACGTGATCGAGAAGTCGTTGAGCGTTGATAACCTGTTTGTATTTATTCTTGTATTTAGCTCTTTCAAGATCGATCCTCGCTACCAACACGATGTATTGTTGTGGGGGATATTGGGTGCCTTAGTTTTTCGGGCAATTTTTATTTTCGCCGGCATCGCACTGCTCGAAAAATTCGCGTGGGTGATGTATGTTTTCGGGGGATTTTTGGTGGTGACCGGGATAAAAATGGTGATCGATTTCGTAAAGGAAAAAAACAAACCCGAGGAAGAAGAGAAAAAAGACATCTCCCAGAACTGTTTCATGCAGATCGTACGTCGTGTTTTCCCAACGACCGACGATATATCGGTACCTAAATTTTTTCGTAAGATCGATGGAAAGAGAGTCGCCACTCCTTTCTTTCTCGCTTTATTGGTGATCGAAGTAACCGATTTGGTGTTCGCGATCGACTCGATCCCGGCAGTTTTAGCCGTCTCTACCGACATGTTTATCGTGTACACGTCGAATATATTTGCTATTCTGGGCCTTCGTTCACTCTACTTCGCGTTGAGAGGGGTGATGGATTATTTCTACTACCTCAAATACGCACTGAGCGCGATATTGCTGTTTATCGGATTCAAGATGATGTTTAATCATTACGCGCAATCGAATGATTTCGGTTTCCATATCTCTACCACTACCTCGTTGGCCATTATCCTCATTCTCATATTGGCCTCGATCGCGGCCTCGATCTTCCGGAGCAAACAGATGCAAAAGAAGCTTGTAGCGACCAAGATGCAGATCGATAAAAAAGCGGATGAATTAAATTAAGCTTTTTTGCCTTATTATTTTCGATTCCATCCGATATTCTGCGATAATTTTTATTACTTTGCAAATTCATTTGGAAAAAGGTTAACAACCCGTATGTCAGGCAAGAAAAAAGTATCCACCGCCCGTTTTTTAAACGCGAAGATCACATCGACCATTAGCATATCGCTAGTGCTGGTGCTTCTGGGTATCACTATCTTGATTCTTTTCATGGGAAACGGGCTGTCGCGGTTTGTAAAGGAGAACATGAGTTTCAACGTGATGCTTTCAACCGAAGTGAACGACGCGGAAATTACCCGCATTCGGAAAAGCTTAGACGCGCAACCATTTGTCCGCTCCTCCCGCTTTATTAGTAAAGAGGAGGCAAAAGAGCAGTTAATAAAAGATCTCGGAGAAGACCCGGAAGAGCTCTTGGGCTATAACCCCGCTCAAGATTGTATCGAAATTTTCCTTCATTCGGAGTACGCGAACAGCGATAGCATCTCAGTGATTAACAAGGTAATTCGGCAGGATAATAACGTCACCGATCTTTTGTATCAGCAAGAAGCAATTGACCTCATCAACGAAAATCTTTCAAAGGTGATGACGGTATTGCTGGTGCTGGCAGCGATTTTGCTCTTTATTTCGTTCACGTTGATACGGAATACAATCAGGTTGAGCGTCTACTCCAAACGGTTCATCATACATACGATGAGGTTGGTCGGTGCTACTGCCGGCTTTATTCGAAAACCATTCGTGGTAAATAATATTATTACCGGTGTTATTGCCGGTGTTATTGCCGATCTGATTATTTTTGGGTTGATTGTTTATTTCAGTAAAGAGTATGCTGACATCCAACCCATAATCTCGAACGTTGATATCGCGATTATTTTCGGATTGGTGATCTTGCTGGGGATCATCATCTCGACTGTGGCGACGGCTTTCGCGGTAAACCGGTACGTGAAGATGAAATCGGACCAGCTCTATTACGTGTAACAAATTTAAATTAAGATATGTCTCAGAAAAATATTGCTTTAGGTAAAACCAATCTTATCATTTGCGGGGCCGCCGTGGTGCTGATCATTTTAGGGTTTGTATTGATGGCCGGGCCGGGTACCACGCTGGAAGGTGGGTTTGAACCGGATATCTTTAGTGCAAGGCGGATTAAGCTAGCACCCATCGTTTGTCTCGCGGGTTTCGTGTTGATGATAGCCGGAATTCTCTTTCCCGTGAAAGGGGATAAAACAGAGGAATCGAAGGGATAATTTACACGACACAGTGTTAAAAGGATCTGAATGAGTACCATCGAAGCGATTATCCTTGGAATCGTACAAGGATTAACAGAATATTTGCCCGTGAGTAGTAGTGGGCACTTGGCTATGGGTTCTGCGCTGCTCGGCATTGAAGCGGAAGATAGCCTAACCTTTACGGTGGTGGTACACATCGCCACGGTGTTCAGCACGTTGGTTATTCTCTGGAAAGAGGTCGCGTGGATCTTTAAAGGCCTTTTCAAATGGGAAATGAACGACGAAACACGGTATGTGATCAATATATTGATATCCATGGTGCCGATCTCGATCGTGGGGTTTTTCTTCAAAGAGCAAGTGGAGGAGGTGTTTAGTTTCGGGCTGCTAATCGTGGGGTGCATGTTGTTGCTGACGGCAATATTGCTGGCTTTTTCATATTATTACCGTCCCAAAGAGAAGAGCCGCATCGGTAAAAAGGACGCGCTTATAATAGGAATAGCACAAGCCGTCGCGGTACTCCCCGGTTTGTCGCGGTCGGGATCAACCATCGCCACCGGCTTGCTGTTGGGGAACAAAAAGGCGTCATTGGCTCGATTCTCATTCTTGATGGTAATTCCGCCGATCTTGGGAGAAGCCCTCCTCGATACGATTCAAATCGCGCAGGGAGGCGATTATGGTGGGTCGATTCCCGCCGCGTCCCTTGTAGCCGGTTTTGTCGCGGCTTTTATAGCGGGAGCCATCGCCTGTAAATGGATGATCAATATCGTAAAAAAAGGGAAACTGGTCTATTTTGCCATATATTGCTCCGTAGTGGGTGTGGCAACCATTCTCTTTCATCTTTTTTCGTGATACAAATAGTTGATTTTCAAGGTGCACGTGCACGAACGCGCGAAACTTGAACATGTAATGCACTCTTTTGCCTTGGAGGCAGAGGAGAAATCAAAAAAGTAAATGGATTTTATTGAGGGTGAGATTTTATACATTGACAAGCCGCTTTATTGGACCTCCTTCCGGTTAGTACGTGTGGTACGGGCCAAAATTTGCCAGCGATTAGGAATTAAAAAACTGAAGGTAGGACACGCGGGTACACTCGATCCGTTAGCAACCGGAGTAATGATTCTCTGCACGGGTAAAAAGACCAAACAGATAGAGGAGCTACAGGCACTTACTAAAGAGTATATTGCCTCAATACGGCTGGGAGCTACAACGCCTTCGTTTGACCTCGAAACGGATATCGACGCGGAATACCCGGTGAATCATATCACGGAGGAAATGGTAAAAGAAACGCTCGCCCAATTTGTCGGATCTATAGAACAGGTGCCGCCTATCTACTCGGCCGTTAAGGTAGATGGAAAAAGAGCATACCGGTACGCGCGCGATAACGAGAATATTGAACTAAAACCCAAATTATTGGTTATAGATAGTATCGAATTGATTGCTTACGATCTCCCGAATATAACTATCCGAGTAGTGTGCAGCAAAGGCACCTACATCAGGGCGTTGGCCCGGGATATTGGCGAAGCATTAAAATCGGGTGCGCACTTAACGGAGTTAATTCGCACTCGAACAGGCGAGGTAACAATGAATGATTGCCTAAAAATCGATGAAGTAGATCGATTGTTGGACACGCATTTCCCATTACCCGATAAATAGAATTTACACGAGAAATATAATTGATACAGGATTTTTTTTAACGTATGAAACTTTCGCAATTTAAATTTGATTTGCCGGAAGAACTCATCGCGAAGTACCCTTCCCATCACCGCGATGAAGCACGGCTTATGGTTGTTCACAGGGAATCGGACAAAGTAGAGCATCTAGTTTTTAAAGATGTTTTGAATTACTTTAATGATAGAGATTTTTTTATCTTTAACGACACCAAAGTATTTCCGGCACGGTTATTTGGTAACAAAGAAAAAACAGGTGCCAAAATTGAAGTCTTCCTGTTGAGAGAATTAAACCCCGATCAACACCTTTGGGATGTACTGGTGAACCCGGCACGGAAAATTCGGATTGGTAACAAGCTCTATTTTGGAGAAAATGAGGAGCTGGTTGCTGAAGTGATTGACAACACTACTTCGAGAGGGCGCACGTTGCGGTTCCTCTACGATGGCCCTTACGAGGAGTTCAAGGAGCAGCTGTTTAAAATAGGACAAACACCTATCCCTGACTACCTGGAAAGGGATGCGCAACCCGAGGACGCGGAACGGTACCAGAACATCTTCGCGCAAAACGAAGGGGCGGTAGTGGCACCGGCTGCCGGATTGCATTTTAGCCGAGAATTGTTGAAACGGATGCAGATACGCGATATCGAGTTTGGTTTTCTCACGCTCCACAACGGACTGGGTGCCTACCGGATGATCGACGTGGAGGATCTCACGAAACATAAAATGGAGTCGGAACAGATCGTGATCAACGAGGAGCTGTGCAGCCAGGTGAACCGGGCGAAGGATGAAGAACGAAATATCTGCGCGGTAGGTACTTCCGTACTGCGTGCAGTGGAGACGGCAGTGAGCACCGATGGCCGGCTAAAACCGCGTACCGGGTGGACCAACAAGTTTATCTTCCCCCCGTACGAGTTTACGCTCACGAACAGTTTGATTACCAACTTTCAATTACCCTATTCCACGCTGCTGATGATGGCGTGCGCGTTCGGGGGATATGAAAGGATAATGGACGTGTACCAAGTGGCCATAAAAGAAAAATACCGGTTCGGCGCGTATGGCGATGCGATGCTGATACTGGATTAAATAGGTAGGATATTCCATTATAACGATCCATTATAACGAATGGTTGTGGTTTGACCGAGATAAAACAAGAGAGCAGGATTTTTTTGGCATTGGGTTCCAACTTGGGTGACAAGCAAAAAAACATAAAACTGGCTTATCAAAAAATCGAAAAGCGGGTGGGGAGAATAGTCTCTCTTTCCGCTTTTTACGTTTCACCACCCGATGGATTCGATTCGGAGCATGATTTCGTGAATAGCGTGTGCGAAGTGATATGTAAAATGAATATATACACCCTCTTCGCAAGAATTCAAGAGATTGAAAAAGAGATGGGTAGATCTAATAAAAGCGTAAGTGGGGTGTATGCCGACCGGATCATCGATATTGATCTGCTGCTCGCGGGTGATCGGGTGATAAATACCCCAACGCTGGTGGTTCCTCATCCTCGAATGCATGTACGAAGTTTTGTTTTGGAGCCTTTATCTGAAATTGCTCCCGATGTGGTGCATCCTTTGCTGGGTAAGACAATCCGGCAACTTAAAAATGAATTGGAACAGGATTGGGTATAACCACGGGGATAGTGACATGGAATCGCGGCGGTATTCTCAAAAAAAAGTGGCATATTTGTAACGATAAAATTAGGATGGGATAGCTATGGCACTCTTCGGAAATGGATATGATCACTTTCTCGGGTACGCGTTGAGCGGAGGAGGAGCAAAGGGGTTCGCGCACCTCGGTGCATTAAAAGTGCTAGAAAAGTGTGGATTAAAACCGGACGTTATTGCCGGTACCAGCGCGGGGGCATTGGCGGGCGTGTTTTACGCGGATGGGTATCACCCCGAAGAAATTTTGGAGTTATTCCGTAAACGGGAGTTTCGGGAGTTCGTGGAGTTGACCATTCCTAAAACGGGACTATTTAAAAGCACGGGATTGCACCAATTCTTGAAAAAAAATCTGCGAGCACGTAGCTTCGAGGAGTTGCAATTGCCTTTTTATGCCGTGGCAACCGATTGGAACAGGGCAACCACGGTGGCCTTCTCGAACGGGGATGACCTCGTGGATGCAGTGGTGGCTTCCTGCTCGGTTCCCGTGGTATTCTATCCACAATATATTCATGGAGTTCCTTACGTGGATGGGGGATTGTTGAAAAATTTCCCGGTATCGGTAATTCGTAAAAAGTGTAAGTACGTGATTGGCGTAAATGTATCCTTGATGATTCCGGCCGAGGACAAGTACAATATACGAACCATGGCCGAGAGGACGTTTAACCTGATGTCAAACTCTAACACCTTGTTCGATAAAACGTATTGCGATATTTTGATTGAAACAAAAGGGATCGAACGATATGCCATGTTCGATTTACAGAACATGGATACGATTACCGAAGCTGGGTATCATTATGCCGCTATAAAATTGAGCGAGAAGGAGTCGTGGGATATCGTGAAAAAATGCCATAAACATTACAGGATGAGAGAAACTGTTCGTCGACAGATTCAACGGGTAAGGGAGAAAAAAATGTTGAAATATGGGCTCGAGAAAAAATAAGTTGTTTATATATCAACTGTTGCCAAGGTTATTCGGCAATGGGCTTGCCGTGAATAAACGGAACGGGTCGATCGAGGAGAATGGATGCGGTAAGTTTAACGATATCACGGACAAACTCTTGGCAGAAATTAAGGAGAAAGGCTACACGCACACCTGGTATATCGGGATTGTGGCTCACGCGTCGGCCACGAACTACGAGTCAGATGGAATACCGGAACAATTTCCGGAGATCGTGAAAGGTAGGGCCGGTTCTCCCTACGCGATACGGGACTACTATGATGTGGATCCGGACTTGGCTGAGAACGTTGGGCAACGGATGAGGGAGTTTGAAGAGTTGATCGAACGGACCCACGCGGCGGGTTTAAAGGTCATCATTGATAACGTGCCGAACCATGTGGCGCGTAACTATCAATCGATTGCCAAACCGGAGGGAGTAGCCGACTTCGGGGCGAGGGACGACCGATCGATGGCTTTTTCACCTCAAAACAACTTTTACTACCTGCCGGGACAGGCTTTGGATGTGGGAGCCGTGGCCAGCGGGAATAAGCTCGACTACCGGGAGGTGCCGGCAAAAGCTACCGGCAACGACTGCTTTACCCACAAACCCGGCCGAAACGACTGGTACGAAACGGTTAAGTTGAATTATGGAGTGGATTACCTGAACGGGAAAAGTAGTCATTTCGATCCGATTCCTGATACCTGGATAAAGATGAGAGATATTCTCCTGTTTTGGGCCGCGAAGGGGGTGGACGGGTTCCGATGCGATATGGCTGAAATGGTGCCATTGGCGTTTTGGGAATGGACAATTCCACAAATAAAAGAGTCTTTTCCGGGTACCATATTCGTGGCGGAGATTTATAATCCCGCGGCTTACCGTGATTTCATAACCCGTGGAGGGTTCGATTACCTGTATGATAAGGTGGGACTATATGACGTGTTGCGTGAGGTGGCCTGTAGAAAGCGGCCCGCGTCGGATATTTCCTTCGTATTGAACGAGGTAGGCGATATACAACAGAAGATGGTCAACTTTTTAGAGAATCACGATGAGCAACGGGTGGCATCCGATTTCTTTCTCGGCGAGGGAAAAAGAGGAAAAGCTGCCATGGTGGTTACCGCGTGCATTAATTCGAACCCGGTGATGATCTACGCGGGGCAAGAGCTGGGGGAGAGAGGAATGGATGAGGAGGGCTTTAGCGGGAGAGATGGGCGTACGACCATTTTCGATTACTGGTCGCCGGATACCCTCCGTAGATGGAATAACAACGGGAAATGGAACCACGCGTTGTTGACTCCCGATGAGATTGAGCTCCGCGATTTTTATTCAAACCTTATTCGGCTTTGTAACAAAGAGGAAGCACTTCGGCAGGGAATGTTTTACGATTTGATGCCGCCTAATTACGAGAATGAAGCGTTCGATTCGACCTCACTATTCGCTTTTTTACGAGGAAATAATAACGGATTGCTGCTGATTGTGGTCAACTTTAACGACTCGGTAGCAACGTGCAGGATTAATATCCCGTTGCATGCTTATGAGTTTTTTGGAACAACCGACTGCCTTCAGAAACAGGAGATCGTGATCACTCCGCTACTTGAGCGGGATAAAAAGCAGTTAATATTCTCCTATAAGGAGCAAGTACGGATCGAACTTCCGCCCAATGGGGGGATGGTCTATCGAATTTCTTCGAGGTGAAAATTCTTTATTGAGGTATTGTTTTTGTATTTTTGTGTGGAGATTTCATACCCTTCTAGAGAGAATTAAAAATAAAGAAATAAAGAGCTGTTTATCAGAAATAAAATGCAGGAGAGACCATTTAAAATATTTTCGGGAAGCAAATCCCGCTATTTTGCCGAAAAAGTGTGCAATGCTTTGGAGTGTCCCTTGGGAAATATGATCATAGAACATTTTGCTGACGGAGAATTTGCCGTGTCTTACGAGGAGTCGATTCGAGGAAAACAGGTTTTCCTTATACAATCGACCTTCCCAAGTTCCGACAACCTGATGGAGCTGTTGCTGATGATTGACGCGGCCAAACGCGCGTCCGCGAAATCAATCGTGGCGGTTATTCCCTATTTTGGATGGGCAAGACAAGATAGAAAAGACAAGCCGCGCGTGAGTATCGGTGCTAAACTAATCGCGGATATGCTGGCGGCAGCTGGGATTAACAGATTGATAGCCATGGATTTGCATGCCGATCAAATTCAAGGATTCTTTAATGTACCTGTCGATCACCTCTATGCTTCGAGGGTGTTCGTGGATTACTTGAAGCAGTTGAAGGAGACGGGCAACATGGTAATTGCTACCCCGGATGTAGGAGGTACCAAACGGGCCAGTGCCTACTCCAAATTTTTGGAATGCCCCATGGTAATCTGTTATAAGCTGCGAAAGAAAGCGAACGAAGTCTCGGATATGCAGATCATAGGTGATGTAAGAGGGATGGATGTACTGTTGATCGATGATATAGTCGATACCGCGGGTACCATAACAAAAGCAGCAAACCTACTCATGGAGAACGGGGCGAATTCGGTACGGGCAATTGCTAGCCACGCGGTGATGTCGGATCCCGCTTCGGAGAGGGTAGACCAATCGATGTTGAAAGAGATTATCTTCACGGACAGCATTCCCTATTCACAAAAATCGAACAAAGTGAAAATTATTTCGGTGGCACCCATGTTTGCCGAATCAATTATGCGAGTGTGTAACAACGAATCGATCAGTTCTTTGTACGTGGTATAACAATAGGTGTTTTTTCCACACTTTCATGTTTATTTAAGCTGTAAAGGGGCTTTCAAGCCTGATTTTATCTAATTTAGTAGCAAAGACAAAACTTAACTTGTTAAAATTTTTGCTATGGTTTACAAAATTGATGAAATCGAGGGAATTGGCCCTGTTTATGGAGAAAAATTAAGAGCCGTTGGAATCACTTCCGTGGATAAACTACTGGAAAGAGGCGCCTCGAAAGCAGGGCGTGCGAGTATTGCCAAGGAGACGGAAATCGATGAGAAATTTATTTTAAAATGGACCAATCACGCGGACCTGTTCCGAGTTCCGGGTATTGGGCCGCAGTTTTCTGAATTGCTTGAAGCTGCGGGGGTGGATACGGTGAAAGAGTTGCGTAACCGGAATGCCGAAAATTTATACGCCAAGATTCAAGAAGTGAACGAATCGAAAAGCCTGGTTCGCCGGTTACCTTCGCTCGCGCAAATTAAAGAGATGATCGAGGAGGCGGGGAAACTAGAGCCGGCAATGACTTATTGAGATTTAATGGCTTGAAGTAACCCCTCACACGCGTCTTCAAGCAAATCAAGGACTAATTCAAATCCGGATGCTCCTCCGTAATAGGGGTCAGGTACATAGTCGTGATGGCTATGCTGAACGGAGTAGTCGGTCATCATCCGGATTTTTCCCGCTTGTTCCTTTCCATCGGACATCGATTTAACGTTATTGTAGTTGTTCTTGTCCATCACGATGATATAGTCGAAATTGTCAAAATCGGCTTTTCGGAACTTACGTGCAGGGCTGCTGAAGTTGTAAGCTCTTTTTTCGCCATGGGCACGCATACGTTCGTCGGGAAGTTCACCCTCGTGCCATCCGGAGGTGCCTGCCGAATCAACTTCTATGAAATCCTGAAGTTCATTCTTCTCTACAAGCTTCTTCATAATCCCCTCGGCAGCCGGTGAACGGCATATATTCCCCAGGCAGACGAAAAGAATTCGCACCTTTTTGTTTGTTGTACTGTTGGAATCCATCATTCTAACACAATCTCCTTTTTATAACCTTAACAATTAAGCACAAAGATAGTGGATTTCCACGAAGTACCCAAAAATATCAAAGTCCCTGCCTTGGCATTGCTCTCAACTTTCACTACATTTGAATAATGTAGGATGCGTTTCGGCAATCTTCAAGCAAGCTTGATATTGCTCTCAACTTTCACTACATTTGTAGCGATTGCTTTGTTGAAGCAATGATGACCATTTCATGGTTAAAAAATTTCACAGTAATGGATAACAATAGCGACATTCGAAACCGGCAGGCAACTCGAGACATTGCCGTTGCCGTACCCAAAGAGAAGGTAGCGCTTGAAATAAAAAAAAACCGGATTATCCGGGCTCTATATATCGTAGGGGGGACCCTTTCACTGGCGTTGGCAATTTTAGGGATCGTGGTGCCCGGGCTCCCGACTACTCCTTTCGCACTGCTCTCGGCCTTTTTATACGCGAAAAGCTCCCGAAAACTATATAACTGGCTGTTAAATAATCGAATATTAGGGCCTCGGATAAAGAATTATCAGCGGCGACAGGGAGTTACCCGGAAGGGTAAAGTGGGGGTGATCATCTTTATGACCCTCATGGTCCTTTTTTCCTCGTTCGTGGTGATTCAGAATAATATTACCATACGAATGGTGATTCTCTCGCTGGGACTGGTGGGTGCTGTGACCGTGTGGTTTTTCGTGCCCACCGCGAAGGATGATGATGCATCTCCTCCTAAATAGTTTCAATCTCGAAGGTAAGCGAAAAAATACTTCTCCACCTTTTTTGATAGCAACTCGATTTTCAACATATCGGAGGCTTTGGATATATCCTTTACCGTGCCGTCTTTATAGAGGATGTCGATGCTATCGTCTTCCTTGTTATACATGTCGGTGGCCATGCTGTCGGAAGCGATGAAGTAGGCTGCTTCTTGTTCGCTTATATTGAATCGTTTCATGAAATGCTCGAGCCGCTCTAAGATTTTCGTGCGCTCTATTTTCTCTTCTTTGATTTCGATCTTAAAGAGCTTTCGATTGACCATCCCTTCGCTTAGTACTGATAACACTGTATCGGGGTGCGAAGCCCATACTTTGAGTGCAGACCATAAATCATTGTCATCCAGTTGAACGAAGTGACGAAGAGCCACACCATACTCTTCGAAATCGGCAAGCGTGGTTTCATTTTCAAGAAAGTAGGCGAGGGAAGGGGAGGCAAAGAGTTTTTCGCCGCCAAGGGTCAGTTCGCGGGCCCTGCGTAGGGTATTGATCATCATCTTTTCGGCGGCAACAGCCGTTTTGTGAAGGTAGACTTGCCAGTACATGAGCCGACGCGACATCAAGAAGTTCTCGATCGAGTAAATTCCCTTCGATTCCACGACTAATTTATCCTCTTTCACGTCGAGCATCTTGATAATGCGTGCCGAACCGATATTGCCTTCGCTCACGCCGGTAAAAAAACTATCTCGGCGCAAGTAATCAAGCCGATCCATATCCAGCTGGCCACTGACAAGTTGATGAAGGAATCGTTTGGGGTAGGAGTCGGTAAAGATATCGATGGCAATTTGCAGCGATCCGTTCCACTCCTCGTTCATCTGCTTCATCAACAGTAAGGATAGGGTTTCGTGTAGTACGCGGGTTACGAGTGTATGCTCGAGCACATGCGAGAAGGGGCCGTGCCCTATATCATGCATCAAGATGGCTGCTAAAGCCCCGTTCCATTCAGCTTGAGTGATATCGTGCCCTTTCTCCTTAAGGGTTTTGAGTGCTTCATCCATCAGGAACATGGCTCCTATGGAGTGATGAAAACGGGTATGCTGTGCTCCGGGGTAGACGTACGAGGCCAAACCCAATTGTCGAATTCGGTTTAAACGCTGCAGGAAAGGGTGTTGGATAATATCGTAAACAAAATCGTTGGGTATGGTGATAAAACCAAATACCGGATCGTTGATTATTTTTCTCTTCACAGGTCTCTTCCCACTCATTGCTTACCAAATAATCTAATTTTTGTTCATGTTTCTGTGGGCCAAGGGCACTACCATCCAATTATAAACATAACATCCTAAGCAGATATTAAAGGCTGCTTCCAATACCGCGCAAAAAATTAAAATAGCTCCCACCGCGTACGCGGCGTTAAGATAATTAAGGAAGAGGAAAATAGCGATTCCAACTGAAAAAAACAAACCCAAGATGGCCGCGAACCGCTTTGGCGGTGCAAAGATAGGCTTTGGAGTCAGTTTTAATGCTGTTGCTATTCCTCGTGCCAACGTGGCTAATGGAGAGGGTATGCGCGTGAACGCTCTCAACCCAAAATCGGCCACGAGAAAAAGTGCCAACCATGCCCATCCCGTGAGTAGTGTGATCAACGTAATCAAAAAGATTTGTGTAGCGACCAGCCGTACCACGTTCTCGTCCACGTGGTTTTTAGAAATGTTTTTTTGAGTCATAAGCTATTATCTTTTCAAGTTTCGTCGGCATCAATTATTACAAATATTTTACGGTGCCGTTAGAGGTATTTATTTAGCATCTCTTTCATTTCCACTTGCAATTTAGCAGCCTCTTGTGCCGCCACTCGTGCAAAATCTTCGCCTTGATCGGCATAGATGATGCTCCTGGATGAATTAACCAGTAAGCCACACTCCTTGTTCATTCCGTAACGACAAACCTCCTCAAGCGAGCCACCCTGGGCACCCACGCCGGGAACTAACAGGAAATGATCGGGCACGATCTTCCGTACATCTTCGAATAGCTTCCCTTGGGTTGCTCCTACCACGTACATCATCTGATCCGCCGAAGCCCATTGTTGAGAGACACGCAGTACTTTCTCGAAGAGCCGCTCGCCGTTGGTGTCGGCAGTCATCTGAAAATCAAGGGATCCCTTGTTACTGGTGAGGGCGAGCAATACCACCCACCGTTCCGGTTGGGTCAAGAAAGGCGTCACGCTGTCTGCCCCCATGTAAGGGGCTACCGTCACCGCGTCTGACTTCAGTACATCAAAAAATGTTCGGGCGTACATCTCGCTCGTGTTTCCGATATCACCCCGTTTCGCGTCGGCAATGATGAACTGCTTGGGATAACGTTGACGGATGTAGGCCACGGTCTTCTCTAACGACATCCACCCTTCGGTTCCTTCGCTTTCGTAAAAAGCGAGGTTGGGCTTGTATGCCACGCAGTAGGGTGCCGTGGCATCCACGATCGCCTTGTTGAATTCATAGATGGGGTCTTCTGTCTCCAAGAGGTGTCCCGGGATCTTTTTTATATCGGTATCCAATCCCACGCAGAGGAAGGATTGTTTCTCTTTTATCTGTTCAAAAAGCTGTTGTTTCGTCATATTTCTTAGTATTTCTTCGCGTTTCTTCGCGTTTCTTTCTATTTCTCAATGTGATATATCCACTATTTCGAGATGCCAGGCGTTGGCATTATATTCATCTACATTTTTTATCACGATCAACCGATCATTTTCACTGTTGGAGAAGATATAATGTGCCAATGTTTTATAATAATCTTTTTTCCCTTTTATGATGGTAACATAATCATTTAATTCCACAACCCGTTTTCTTTCGAGTGTTTTATCATTAAATTCAATTACAGCATTTTTTTCTATCGAACGAAAATTATAAGAAGCCCAAACGGAAGAGGTCGCCATATTATGGTCGAACCAATTATAACCATAAAAATTGTCATAATTTGTTTGGTCCGGGACGAACTTGCCCAGATCATAGAGGTTGTTAGCAGTGTCTGAATTCGGAAACTGGTAGAGATGCCCATTATTTATTGAATAAATAAAGTCTCTATCGGTAGAAGTAAAGAACCTATTCCCGAAGCCACTGTGCCAGTATTTGATGAATGAAAGATTTTCGGGGTCAGAAAAATCGACCAAGTAAAGACCATTGGGAGAAATATTTTTTCTGGACAACAAAAGTTGGGATTTTCCAGCCGCTTTCACCAACATATCGGCTTCAATTATGGAGTGTCCTCCACTTGTAAGTATTTCCTGCTTCTTTATTTCTCTGGTAAGGGTATTATATGAAAAGACTTCTTTTTCGTTGTTTGTCAGGTAATAATAACCGTTTTCACCGTCCTCAATTTCGGAAACCGTGTAGGGTAATTCTACTTTGTCTCTCGTGGAGAG
>LSQX01123546.1_pt1 | contig 18839 bp, 18 predicted proteins | sample 654561 | NCBI WGS metagenome assembly LSQX01 (sample SAMN04489861, study PRJNA283612) | anaerobic digester metagenome | isolation source: 4 biogas reactors fed with cattle manure at either 37C or 55C with and... | place: Denmark: Kongens Lyngby | collected 2014
TGTCGGGGGCTTTTTATTGGGAAAAGAAAATGTCATGGCATCGGAACAGACAGGGCAATACGCTTGATGGTTCAGTGCTCTGCGCACCCCCCATTCTGCAACCTGTTTCAGTACCCGCGAGATGTTGGCCACTTGGCTTGTTGTTTCGCATCCCCCTGTGGCACTCTCGGGCCAGTGTGTTCAGGAGATCGTCCCATGATCGATCCGGACGGTTATCGCCCCAATGTCGGCATCATCCTCATGAATCCGGACGGGCGGGTGTTCTGGGCCCGGCGCTCACGCCGGGATGGCTGGCAGTTCCCGCAAGGTGGAATGCGGTCGGACGAGACGCCGCTGGAGGCGATGTTCCGCGAACTGGAAGAGGAAACCGGGCTGCGCGCCGAGCACGTCGAGGTACTGGCTGCAACACCAGGCTGGTTGCGTTACCGCCTTCCCAGGCGCTTCGTGCGCACGAGCCAGCGTCCGCTGTGCATCGGTCAAAAGCAGGTCTGGTTCCTGCTGCGCCTGGTCGCCGATGAGTCCAATGTTTGTCTGGATCATACCGAGCGCCCTGAATTCGATCGCTGGCAATGGGTGGATTTCTGGTATCCGTTCGAGCACGTGGTCGATTTCAAGCGTGATGTCTATTTGCGTGCGCTCAATCATGTCGCAGCGACCGCACAGGCGGTGGCTGCCGGGGCCTCGATCCTTGGCTTCGGGCCAAAGCACACGCCGGCATCGAGAGTGCCGATGGTGCGCCGGGATGATCAGCGCCGCAAGGGGCAGCAGACTGGCTGAACCTGTGCTGTGAGCCATGCAGGTCACCGATCAGTCTGATCAGGACTGATGTTGACATCGATTCTCATTTGCATCATTATCCACTCCGCTGTTGGTCTATCGGAGTCATACATGTACGTGTGCATCTGCAACGGAATCACGGATCGCGACGTCCGGGAAGCGGTGCATGCCGGTGCCAGCGATCTGTCTCAGCTTTCGGCGATGACTGGCTGTTCGACGGTATGTGGCAGTTGCGGCGATCTGGCGTTGGAAATCATGGAAGAGACCCGGCGCGAGCATTTCTCGCTGCCGCTGCTGGCTGCCTGAGGCCCGTATCCTCCCGTCCGAATCGCTTCTCACTTACCCATAGCCGGCGGGTAGCGTGCCCGACCGGGCCGACGGTACAAGACCGCTGACTGACGTGGTGTCCTGGCCGGATCAGTGGGGCGCCATCGAAGATCGCAATGCGAGCGATTTTCGCTCCGCCACCGGGTTCTGGTTGCGGCTAAGCTTCCGGGTCGATGTGGACTCAGGAGAGCCGGCATGAAAGGCGAAACCAGGATCATTGCGCACCTGAACAAGGTGCTGTTCAACCAGCTGACCGCGATCAACCAGTACTTCCTGCATGCCCGCATGTTCGGCCATTGGGGCCTGAAGGAGCTGGAGGAGCACGACTACCACCGCTCGATCAAGGCGATGAAGCAGGCCGATGCGCTGATTGAGCGCATCCTGTTTCTGGAAGGGCTGCCGAACTTGCAGAATCTCGGCAAGCTGCTGATCGGCGAGACACCGCAAGAATGCCTGGACTGCGACCTGCGGCTGGAAACCGCCGCGATGCCGCTGACCCGCCAGGCGGTCGCCGATTGTGAGGAGGCCGGCGACTACGTCTCGCGTGAGCTGCTGGTCTCGATCCTGGAAGCCGATGAAGACCATGTGGACTGGATCGAAACCCAGCAGGATCTGATCAGCCGGCTCGGCTTGCAGACGTATCTGCAGGCGCAGCTGGACGACTGAACCCTGTCGCGCCGGCTTTGATCCAGCGCAACGTCCCACACCGCGCTGCCATTACACTATCGGGCCCGGTCCATGCGACCGGGCCTTTGTTTTCCACGGAATCTGCGATGTCCGCGTTCGATGTAGAAAAGGTGCTCCATGTCCACCACTGGACCCGTGATTACTTCAGTTTCCGCACCACGCGTGGTGCCGGCCTGCGCTTCGAGAACGGCCAGTTCGTGATGATCGGCCTGCCGGTCGACGGCAAGCCGCTGATGCGCGCCTATTCGGTGGCCAGCGCCAACTGGGAAGAGGAGATGGAGTTCTTCTCGATCAAGGTGGCGCATGGCCCGCTGACCTCGCGCCTGCAGCACCTGAAAGTGGGTGACGAGATCCTGGTCGGCCGCAAGCCGACCGGCACGCTGTTGATTTCCGATGTGCATCCGGGCCGCAACCTCTATCTGCTGGCCACCGGCACCGGGCTGGCGCCGTATCTGTCGATCATCAAGGATCCGGATACCTACGAGCGTTTTGAGCGCGTGATCCTGACCCACGGCGTGCGCCAGGTGGAGGATCTGGCCTACCGTGACTACGTGACGCAGGAGCTGCCCAAACACGAATATCTGGGCGAAATGGTCAGCCGCCAGTTGCTGTATTACCCGGCCGTCACGCGTGAGGAATTCCAGCATCGCGGACGCCTGACCGATCTGCTGGAAAGCGGCCGGATGATGCAGGATCTGGGTATCGAGCCGCTGGATCCGGAGCACGACCGCGCGATGATCTGCGGCAGCCCGCAGATGCTGGCCGATTTTCGCCGCATCCTGGATGCGCGTGGATTCACGTCCTCGCCGCGTATCGGGACCGCCGGCGAATACGTGTTCGAACGCGCTTTCGTCGATAAGTAACCGGCGGGCTCAGAAATGCCAGTGGCCGGCGAACATCCACTGGCGTCCCGGGGCGGGCTCGAAATAGCGGCCGTTGCCATCATTGACGATGACCGAGCCGATGCAGGCGCGGTCGAGCAGATTGTCGATCCGCGCCGACATGCGCAGCCGGCCGACCCTGTGCCCGGCCTCGATGCCGACGGTATGGCAGGCCGGCGCACGTTGGCTGGCGGCGTCATTGACCGCCACCACGCCGACCCGGAGCAGATCCAGCGCGGCCTGCCAGCGTTCGTTGTCGAACGCCAGACGGCTTGCAAGCTGCGAGCGTGGCACCCCAGGGATGGGCGAGCCGGCCATGATCGCCAGCTCCGGATCCGTACACGGGCTGCCACCGCAGGCCAGAAAATCGGTGCGGAACTGCGCCTGGATCCGGGTATAGGCCAGCTGCCACGACCAGTCCGTTGCCAGTTCGGCGTCCAGTGCCACTTCCAGCCCATGGCGTCGGGCGGCGGCAACATTGCGGTAGCTCGAACGCCCGCCGCTGTTCGCCGCGACTGCCAGTTCGTCATCGGTATCGGCGCGAAACAGCGCGCCCTGAATCCCGATGCCGGGCGAAGGTCGCCACTTTGCACCCAATTCCAGACTGCGGCTGCGTGCGGCGGAAAGATCAAACGCCAGCCCGGCACCGCCATCGCGCCGGTAGGCCAGTTCGGCGAAGGTCGGGGTTTCGAAGCCGCGCCCGTAGGCGATGTGGAACTTCAGCGCATCGCTGGCGTGCAGCATCAGCCCGGCCACCGGCGTGGTCGCCGAATAGTGTGCCTGTCCGGAATCATCCGGATTGGCGGCGGTGATGTAGCGGTCCTGCGAGCGGAACGACAGCTGGCTGTGGCGCGCGCCGGCCAGCAGCGACCAGTGGTCCGCCAGTTGCCAGTCCAGTTGCAGATACTGGTCGGAACTGTCAGCGCGGTTGCGCTCGTCGCGGCGCAGGCTGCCTTGCAGGCCGGGAATACCGTCCACATGGTTCTCATGGCCACGGCGGCGCTGGTACTGGTGTTCGGCGCTGAGGCCCGCCACCAGTGTCAGTGCGCGACCGGCCAACAGACCGTCGTACTGCCAGCGCAGATCGCCGCCGTGGTAGTCAGAATCCAGATCCACGACCCCGCCCGAATGCAGCGGACTGCTCTGCGGTGCGGCCGGGATCGCCAGGAATTGCAGCACCTGGCGCGCGCCGCCGTAGCCGGTGACATGCAGGCTGTGGCGTTCGCCGATGTCCTGCCGCAGGATCAGCCCGCCCTGCTGCTGCCGAACCGATTTGCGGGTGTTGAAGGCGATGGCGTTGGCCACGGCCTGACGCGGGTTTTCGATGACCTGGTCCCACCCAAGGCCGAGCGGATCGAGGGTGCCCGGCATGTCGATCGCATTGGCGACCAGCGTGAGCTGACGGCTGCCGCCGAAGTCCCAGTCCAGTCTCAGGTTGCCGCTGTCACGTCGAGCCCGGCTGTGGTGCCGGTAGCCATCGGTGGCAAAACGCGACAGCGCCAGGTTGTAGCCCATCGCGCCCGCCTGTCCCAGCCCCAGCACGCTGGCGCGCCAGAAGCCTTCACTGCCGCTGCGCCAGGAGGTGCTCCAGCGTGCCGGGCCTTCGCCCTGCCGGCTGTGAAGTGCGATCACGCCGCCGGAGGAGTTGCCGTACAGCGCCGAGAATGGGCCGCGCAGCACCTCGATGCGTTCGGCTGCGTCCAGATTGAAATGCGACACCTGGCCGGAACCATCCGGCATCGTGGCCGGGATGCCATCGGCATAAAGCCGCAACCCGCGAACGCCGAAGCTGGAGCGCGCGCCGAAACCCCGGATCGAAATCTGTTCGTCCTGCGCGTGGTTCTGGCGGTTGCGCACGTTGACCCCGGGAACGCCGCCCAGTGCATCGGACAACGCGGTCATCGGCCGCGCAGTGCGCAGCGCATCGATCGCCACCGCATTGATCGAAGCGGGCAGCTGCATCGCATCGCGTGGTGTGCGGGTCGCGCTGACGACGATGTCCGGCAGGCGCGCGGCTTCGTCGTGCACTGCTTCGTGTTCAGGCGCGGGTGCGGGCGGCGCGCCGGACGCCACGCCACACAGCGCCCAGAGGCCGAGCGCCGCCACCGTGCCGAAGCGGGTGGCTATCAAAGAAACACGGGTTTCATGCGGGCGCATCACCTGCCCATGCTAGCGCCGTCAGCATCGGAGGCGGCTGGCTTGTGCGCGTGTGGCGCGGCAGACAATCTAATCCTCGCGTGGTGCGAGTGCGACAAAACGGCCTTCCAGTGAGCAGCACTCGGTGCCTGCGGCGTTGCAGATGCGTGCCAGCATCTGCGCCCGTGCCTTGCCTCGCTGCCGGAAGCTGGTGAGGAACTGCTCCCACGACTGCTCCGGCGCCAGCCAGGCCTCGGCCGTCAGTTCGTCGTAGAGCGGGTGGCGGTAGCGCAGCATCGAATCCTGTACATAGACATCAGCCTCCAGGCCGGCTTCTTCCAGCTTCACCGAGACCAGAGCCCAGGCGGCCAGGGTCATCACGCTGGCCAGGCTGCCACCGAAGGCGTTGGCCTTGTCGTTGATATTGGGTGCCAGCGGTGCCACCAGATGCAGCCGTTCGCCATCGTAGTGGTGCAGGCGCAACTGCAGTGCGCGGACAGGAGGCATGGACAGCAGGCGCTGCTCGATACGGTGGGTGGGGATGATCAGGTCCAAGACAACGCTGAAAAGGAGCGGGGCGCGTAAGCTTGCCAAATGGATACTGCATTTGTCTTGCCGGAATTGGCCGGCTGGTCCGTCATCTGCCTGCGCCCGGCGATGCAGCAGGCTGCCGCCCGGCGCGCGGTACAGGCGCGTGGTGCCCGGCATGTTTCGCTGCCCGGCCTGGCCTTGCTGCCGCCACCTGATGTGGCGCTGGCGCGTGAACATCTGCGCAAGTCGCTGGATTGTCCGGTGCTGGTCTTCACCAGCCCGGCAGCGGTGGCGTTCGCGGCACGGCTGCTGCCATTGGCACAAACACCCGCCGAACAGGTGTTCGCGGTGGGTGAAGGCACACGGCGTGCGCTGGCGCGGCAGGGCCTGATGGCGCTGGCACCGCCGGATGATGCGATGCATTCGGAGGGGCTGATGACGATGCCGCACTGGGATGCGATCAGCGGCCGGGTGGGGCTGGTTACTGCACCCGGTGGCCGTGGTGTGATCGCGGCCGGGTTGGCGCGGCGTGGTCTTCAGGTGCAGCGCGCCGAGGTCTATCAACGTCAGCCACCGCGTCTGGATGCGCGGCATTGGCGGGCACTGGCACAGGCCGGCGCACCGCGCGCCGTGTTGGTGTCCAGCGGCGAGGCGCTGGACGCGGTACTGGCCGCTGTGCCGGCGCAATTGCGGCCGACACTGCTGGATTCGGTCGCCGTGGCCAGCAGCCCGAGGTTGGCGCTTCTGGCCGGTGACGCCGGCTTCGCCCACAGCCTGACCGCAGCCGCACCCACGGTGCCCGCGATGCTCGATGAACTGGCCGCATATGCCGCTGCGCCGGGCTTCCGGTAGCATGACCATGCCCGCAACTCCGACGATCGCCACTGTGACCGAAGCCGACGATATCCAGGCCGAACCCGAGCCGGCCCGCACCTCCCGCCGCTGGCCCTGGGTGCTGCTGTTGCTGGTTCTGGCCGGCGCGGTTGCCGCCGCGCTGTATGCGCGCCACACACTGCAACAGGGCCAGAACGATGCGGCACGCTGGCAGGCCGACAGCGAAGCGCTGGATCGGCGCCTGGCCGAGCTTGAGCGCGGCATCGGACAGCTGCGCCAGAATCAGCAGGCGTTGACCCAGCGGATCGATTCCACCAGCGCCACCCATCAGGTGTTGCGCGAGGAAGTGCTGGGCATGGGCGAACGTGCCGGTCTGCTTGAAGACGCCGTCGCGCGGCTGTCGCAAAGCCGCATGAGCGGTGACGCCCTGCTGCGGCTGAATGAGGCCGAATTCCTGTTGTCGATGGGCAGCGAGCGGCTCAGCCTGTATGCCGATGTGCCGGCGACGATCCAGGCCTTTTCGCTGGCCGAAGGCACCCTGGCCGGGCTGGATGACCCGGCGTTGTCGACATTGCGCCAGACCCTGGCGCAGGAGCTGATCCAGCTGCGCGCGGTGCCGCCGGATCCGCGCCCGCAACTGCGTGCGGAGCTTGCGCAGCTGGCCGCGCAATTGGCCAATCTGCCGGTTTCGCGCGAGGGTGAAGTCGAAACGCTAGGCGCGGGTGATTCGCGTCTGGCGCAACTGCTGGGACAGCTGGTCACGGTACGGCGTGTGGACTCGCAGACCACCCTGCTGGGCCCGGCGCAACGCCAGGCCGCGCTGGCTGCGATCGCGCTGCAACTGGAACTGGCACAGGCCGCGCTGGCGCGCCCGGATCAGGCCGCGTTCGACAGCGCGCTGGCGCAGGTGGAGAACAATGCCGCCGGCTTGTTCGATGCCGGGCAGGCCGAAGTGCAGCACTGGTTCGAGCGCATCACCGAATTGCGCCAGGCGCGACTGCTGCCGCAGCTGCCGGTGCTGGGCGCGACCCTGCGCGAGCTGCGTGCACTGCGCGCTGCGCGCCATGTGGGCCGTGGCTCGGCGTTGGAGCTGCCAGCCGTGCAGCCGCAGCGTGCCGCCCCGGTTGCGGAAGCCGGTGGAGAGATGCCCGAAGACAGTGCATCGTCCACATCTGACCTTCCGCTGGAACCGGAGATTCCGGCGCAGGCCGACGCCTCGCCGGAGGACGAAACCGCAGCTGGTTGGGATGTCGAACGTGAAGGTGAGACCGGGGATGAAGCCGACACAGAAAGCGATTCGCCGCCCGAGACTGAACCGAATGCACCGCCGGTGGAAGCATCCGAACCGGCTGATGACGGCCATGGAGCCACCCCGTGAGACGCCTGTTCGGGCTGATCCTGCTGCTGGCGCTGGCCCTGCTGGGCGCCTGGCTGTGGCGCGTGGTGGTGGCCGATCCGGGCTATGTGCAGATCGCTTTGCGTGGCTACAGCATCGAAACCACGCTGGTGGTTGCGTTGCTGGCGCTGTTCATCGGCGCTGTGGCGCTGTGGCTGCTGCTGGGCTTGCTGCGGTTTCCGTTCCGTTTCTGGCGCCATCGTCGTACCCGGGTTGCGCGTGAATGCCTGGCCGGTGGGCTGGTGGCGCTGCATGAGGGCCGCTGGCGTCGGGCTGAATCCCTGCTGGTGCGCGCCGCGCGCGATCCCGGTCATCGCCTGCCTGCCCTGCTGGGCGCCGCGCGCGCCGCACAGGCCCGTGGCGATGCGGCGGCCGCCGGTGAACTGCTGGCCAGTGCCGCTGAACATGGCGATCCGGTCGATGCCGCCTTGCTGATCGCGCGCCAGCACAAGCAGCAGGGCGACGCGGCCGCGATCACCGCGCTGTTCGATCCGCTGCCGGTGGCGGCTTTGCCACCACGCGCGCTGGAAATCCATCTGGGCGCGCTGGTGGATACCGGCCGCGCACGCGAAGCCGTGCTGCTGTTGCCGGCGCTGCACGCCAGCCATGTGGCCGAAGGCCCGGCACTGCAGCGGCAGGAGGCACGCATCCTGTCCGCCGCGTTGCAGCAGGCCGGCGACGAGGCGGAGCTTTCGCGGCTCTGGTCGAGCCTGTCGCGCGGGCAGAAGTCCGATCCACAAGTGGTGGCCGCCTACGCCCGTCGTGCGGTGGCGCTGGGTCAGGCCGAGGCCGGCATTGCCGCAGTGGAAAAAACCCTGCGCCGGCACTGGTCGCCGGAGCTGGTCGCAATCTACGGCGCGCTGCCGCGCAGCGGCCGCCATTCACCGTTGAAAATGGCTGAAGCCTGGCTGGTCGACCACCCGCAGGATCCGGCTTTGCTGGTGACCCTGGGTCAGCTGTGCCGGCACGAGCAGATCTGGGGCAAGGCCGAGGCCTATCTGCAACAGGCGCTGGCGCACGGGGCCGGCGCCGAGGCATGGGAAGAACTGGGCCATGTGCATGCCGCCCAGCACGACGATGCACGCGCCCGCACCGCCTATGCCCGCGCGCTGGCGATCCAGCGGGGCGAACCGGTATCGCTGCTGCCCGGCCGCAGCCTGCGCGAGGAAATTGCCGGCAGCGCGGAACTGGAATCGCGCTCCAGCATGGGTGTGCCGCTGCTGCCGCACGAGGCCGATCCGCTGCCCTGAGCCGGAGACAGCGCGTAGCAGCCAGTTTGTCCGGTGCTGGTCTTCAGCCGTGGCCGGGTGCCGCAGACACCGCAGAATGATCCAGATTCCCGCCCGACAGCACGATGCCCACGCGGCGTCCGGCGAAGCGTTCGCGTTCACGCAGCACCACCGCCAGCGCCATTGCACCGGAGGGCTCGACCACCTGCTTCATGCGCTCGAACAGCAGCCGCATCGCGGTCCGTACTTCGTCGTCACTGGCCAGCAGGATGCCGTCGCAACGGTCCGACAGGATTGAAAAGGTGCGTTCGGACAGCTGCGCGCGCAGGCCATCGCAGATCGTGTCCGGACTCATGTCGGTGATGCGCCGCCGCTGGCGCAGCGATTGCCAGGCGTCAGCCGCGCCTTCCGGCTCGGCGCCGAACACCTCGATCGCCGGGTTCAGCGCCTTGACCGCGAGCAGCGTGCCCGACAGCAGGCCGCCGCCGGATACCGGCACCACGATCGCATCCAGCGCGGCGGCCTGGTGCAGCAGCTCGAACGCGGCGGTGCCCTGGCCTGCGATGACGCGTGGATCGTCGAACGGGTGGATCAGCTCGCCACGGGTTTCGGCCAGCACCTGCGCGGTGACGCGGTCACGGTCGTGCTGCGAGGCGTCGCAGGGCACGATCCGTGCACCGAAATCACGGATCGCGGCGAGCTTCACCTGCGGCGCGTTGCGCGGTACCACCACCGTGGCACCAATGCCACGCAGCTTGCAGGCCAGCGCGATTGCAGCACCGTGGTTGCCGGAGGATTGGGTCACCACGCCGCGGGCTGCGCGGGCCGCGTCCAGCGAGAACACCGCATTGCAGGCGCCACGGAACTTGAACGCGCCCACGCGCTGCAGATGCTCGGCCTTGAAGAACAGCGTGGCACCGGCGAGGCGGTCCAGTGAGGCCGAGCCCAGCACCGGCGTGACATGCGCAAACGGCGCGATGCGGGCGGCGGCGTTGCGGATGCAGGCCAGCGTGGGTGGGTCGGGCAGAGAAGTGGTCATTGGGTGATGGTTGGTGGTCCGGCATCCAGCATAGCCGTCGTCTGGCACCGATGGTGTGCATCGGCGCGTGTGTCCGGTTGCATCCCTTTCGGTACTATCGTGGATGGTGTTGCGGCCGGCTGCGGCCGCGTTTGATGGAGCCCGGCTGCGGCCGGAATACATGACAAGGATGCCCATGACCACCGTTGCCGATACCGATCCGGAAATCCGCCTGGCCGACTACCAGCCACCACCGTGGCGCGTGCGCCATGCAAGGCTGGAGTTCGATCTGGATCCGGCCGCGACCACGGTCACCGCCACGCTGGCACTGGAGCCGGACCCGGACCGGCCGGTGCAGCCGCTGCGGCTGGATGGCGAAGAGCTGGAACTGCTGGAAATCGCCATTGATGGGCGTCCGCTTGCGCCCGGCGACTATCGTCACGATGCCACCGGCCTGCATATCGAAAGGCTTTCCGGCGCCTGCGAACTGCGCACTGTGGTGCGCATCGTGCCGCAGGCCAATACCCGGCTCGAAGGCCTGTATGTCAGCCGTGGCGCGCTGTTCACCCAGTGCGAGGCCGAGGGCTTCCGCCGCATCACCTTCTTTCCGGACCGGCCTGATGTATCGGCGGTGTTCGATGTCGTGCTGCGTGCCGATCGCGCGCGCTATCCGGTGCTGCTTTCCAATGGCGATCCAGTGGAGCAGGGCGGCATGTCCGATGGCCGCCATTTCGCGCGCTGGCACGATCCGCATCCCAAGCCCAGCTACCTGTTCGCGCTGGTGGCCGGCGATCTGCAGCGCGTCAGCGCGCCGTTCACTACGATGGAAGGCAGGCGCGTGGAGGTGAACGTCTGGGCCGAGGCCGCCGACGTGGCGCGCTGCGAATACGCGCTCGGTGCCACGCTGCGTGCGATGGAATGGGACGAGCGCCGCTTCGGCCGCGCCTATGATCTTTCTGTGTTCAACATCGTCGCCGCGCAGGATTTCACCATGGGCGCGATGGAGAACAAGGGCCTCAACATCTTCAACGCGCGTTACATCCTGGCCGACATCGATACCGCCACCGACGAGGATTTCCTCGCAATCGAATCGGTGATCGGGCACGAATACTTCCACAACTGGTCCGGCAACCGCGTGACGTTGCGCGACTGGTTCCAGCTCTCGCTGAAGGAAGGGCTGACGGTGTTCCGCGACCAGGAATTCACCGCCGACCTGCATTCGCGCGGCTTGAAGCGCATCGAGGACGTGCGGGTGCTGAAAAGCCGCCAGTTCGTCGAAGACGCCGGCCCGCTCTCGCACCCGGTGCGTCCAGCCAGCTACCGCGAGATCAACAATTTCTATACCGCCACGGTGTACGAAAAGGGCGCCGAACTGGTCCGCATGCTGCACACGCTGCTGGGCGAGGGCGCGTTCCGTCGGGGCCTGGATGCCTATTTCGCCGCGCATGACGGCGGTGCGGCCACGGTCGAGGATCTGGTTGCCGCGATGGCGCAGGCGTCTGGGCGCGATCTGTCGCAGTTCCTGCGCTGGTGGGAACAACCAGGCACGCCGCGTATCGAGGTGCGCGAGGACTTCGATCCGGCCAGCGGCAGCTACACCCTGACCCTGCGCCAACATGGCGCCGACCCGCAAAAGCCGCTGCACATCCCGCTTGCCCTGGCGTTCTACGACGCCGCGGGGCAACGCATCGTGCGCGTGCCCGAAACCGATGCGGCCACCCGCCCCGGCCTGATCGAACTGCGCGATTCCGAACATGTTCTCCGCTTGCACGGGCTTGCCGAAAAACCGCTGCCGGCCTTCCTGCAGGGACTGTCTGCGCCGGTGCGGCTGGACATGGCCTACCGCCCGGACGAACTGGCTCGGCTGGCGCAGGTGGAGCCGGATCCGCTGACCCGCTGGGAGGCGATGCAGCGCTTGGCGCGGATGGCGCTGCTGGAACCGGCATCGGGCGCGCTGGATGCGCTGTTGCAGGCGCAGGCGGCGCTACTCGACGACCCGCAGGCCAATCCCGCCTTTGTCGCCGAATGCCTAGCGATACCGGATGTCTGGGATCTGTCATCGGATCTGGCGCAACTGGACATCGACGCGATCTGGCAGGCGCGCGAAGCCCTGCTCGAACGCCTGGCCCGCAGCCAGGCACGTACGCTGGATGCGCGTTACTGGGCGCTGTCGGCGCAGGCACTGGAAGGGCTGGATGCCGCCAGCGCCGCAGTCCGCAGCCTGCGCAACCTGTGCCTGCAACGCCTGTCGCGGCTGCCGGCCGAAATCGATGGCGCGCGCGCCTATGCGCATTTCACCGGCGCCAACACGCTGACCGACCGGATCGCCGCGCTTGGTGTGCTGCTGCATCGCGGTTTGGCGCCGGCGCCCACCGCATTGCGGATGTTCGCGCAACGTCACAGCGGCGATGCGTTGACCACCGACAAATGGCTCGCACTGCTGGCGTCCACGCCACGCGCCGGTGCGCTGGACACCGTTGCCGCGCTGTTGGCCGGGCCGCATTGGCAGCCGACCAATCCCAACCGGGTGCGTGCGGTGCTGGGTGCGTTCGCACGCAACAACGTGCCGGCCTTCCATCGTGCCGATGGCGCCGGCTATGCATTGCTGCTGAAGCAGATTCCGGTGCTGGATGCGATCAATCCGCAGGTGGCTGCGCGCCTGCTGTCGGTGTTCGAGCACTGGCGGCGCTTCGACCCGGGCCGGCGTGCGCAGCTGTCGCGCGGGTTGCAGGCGCTGCACCCGCAGCTTCGTTCACGCGACAGCCACGAGGTGCTGGCAAGGCTGTTGCAGCCGTGAAACTGAACGGAAATGTGCGTTTTGGTGCGCAAAACGCTCCGAACAGCCCGGATTCAGCACGGATTTACACCCGGCGCCCGAGACTCGGGACTCATCTTCACAGGGGAGACACGCCATGATGCGCTGGATCACCATCCTTGTTGCGGCCGCCGTACTGACCGGCTGCGTCACCACCCGCGAGGTCGTCTACCGCGAGCCCTACCAGGGCGTTCCGGGCGGCAGCCATGTCGGCGGTGGTACTTATTACGATCCGGGTTATGCCGGCAGCGGCGACTATTACTACGGCAGTGCCAACTACGGCAGCTATGCCGGTTACGGCGTCAGCTACGGGGTCAGCTATTTCGACTACCCGCTGTACTACTCGCTGTTCTGGCCGATCAACCGCTGGTACTACGACCCGTTCGTCTATCCGGGCTACCACTATGGCGTGACCTGGTTCCCGCGCAACTATTTCAGCGTCAGCCTGAGCTACGGCAACAGCTGGAATCGCCATGGCTGGATGTCCTACTCGCCGTACCGCTATTCGTGGGTCGACAACTACTACGACTGGCGTCCGTGGTACGACCGCTATCCCAGCTACCGCAACCACTATCCGAAGCCGCGATACGGCGATGCGCGGGTCGAGGCCCAGCGTCTGGCCGATCTGCGCCGTCCGGCACGGGTGCAGCCCTATGCCCAGGGCCAGTACCGCTCCGGGGTGCGGGGTAATACCCGTAGCGGCAGTGCGGTGGCGCCGGCGTATCGCGGCAACCGTGCGGCCGACTATGGCAATGCGGGCGCGATGCCACGCCAGGGCAGTTCCCAAGCCGTGCGTCGCGTCGGTGCCGGGACGCCACGCGCCACTCCGCAGACCGGTGTTTTCGGTAATCCGGCCAGGGCGCCGTCGACCGGCGGCATGATGCCGCGTGGTGCCGCCAGTGGTTCCACCGGCGTTTCCGGCCCGAGCCGTACCGAAGTGCAGCGCATCAACCAGCAGCGTGGCATGCCGCTCAATCGGACTGCTCCGGTGCGTGGCACACAGGAACAGAAGCCGGTGACCGATCGCAGCGGGTTCACCGCACCGGTGCGCACGACGCGTCCGGCGACGGTGGATCGTGGCATTCCGATCCAGGGCGTCCGCAGTGCACAGCCAGCCACGCGTGCGCCGGCTGCCGCACCGGTCCGTGGGGTTTCCACTCCACAACCGGCGCCACGCCAGGTCGCACCGGTGCGTAGCGCCACGCCGGTACAGGGTTCGCGCGGTTATTCCACGGGTACGTCCGCGCCGGCAGTGCGCAGCAGCCCGATGCCGGTGAATCGCGCGCCGGTGCGGTCGGCACCGGTACAGGCCGCGCCGCCCCGCTCGGCGGTACCACCGTCGGTACCGGCCCGCGCAGCACAGCCGGCAAGTGCACCGGCACCGCGCAGTGCGCCGGTGCAGTCGCGTGACAGCGGCTCAAGCTCGCGCAGTGGTGATTCCGGGGGTGTGCGCCGCACCGGTTCGAACCGGGAGCGGTGAGGGTCGATGCCCCGTCAAGCGTGGCGTCAGCACAAATGGAAACGGGGCCGATGGCCCCGTTTGCGTATCCGCGTGAAGTCGATGGTGCGGGTTGGCGTGCGGCCGCAGGTTGCGCAGTCTACGGGCCGGACAGGCTTTCAGCGAAACCTGGTATGGGTGCCCAGCGCCAGTGCTTCCAGTTCCCGCGTGATCTGCTGGCGTGATTGTTCTATGTCGGCCAGCCCGCCTGCACGGTGGCCGTTGCGCGCCCGCTCCAGTTCCTGATCCAGCGTGAACAGGGCGATCAGCAGATCATGGTGGCGTTCCACCTGTTCGGTCGGCTGCGGCAGGTTCATAACGGGCTCCTGTGTGAATGGTGTCACAATATTTGAAACTTGCATCCACTCAACGTATTGCATGCGGCTGCCAGCGGCGGCATCATGCGCCGCAAGTGACACGTTGCGTCCGTTTGCGACGCATTGGGTGAGTCACCTGCCGAGATTCCAGCCTGTTCGGCGCCCGGCAATGGTCTGTCCTGGATTCCCCCTGTTCCATTAAGACCGTCGGGCGCCGACCTTCTCCAGAACCCCCGCCACCGTCGCAGCGCAATCCGCGCGCCGGGGCGGGGGTTCGGCGTTTCCGGGGATGGAAACACCGTGGATATGTGCCGGAGATCAAGAGCCTTGATTCCGGCGGCGTCCCCGTGACGCGCTGACCGATCCCTGTTCAATTCGGTCGGACCTGCGGTTCGATCCTCCCCGCGCGGCACGTGGCCCTGCAGCGTTCCGGTGATCGTTCCGCGTGCCTTGCCGGCACGGGTGCGGCATGGGTGTTGCAGGAATCGTTCCAACTGCACTTTAGATACAATTCCGACACTTGGCGTCAGGTTCTGTCATGGATTATCCAGAGTCGTTTGATGTGATCGTGGTCGGCGGCGGCCACGCCGGTACCGAAGCCGCGCTGGCCGCGGCGCGTGCTGGTGCCCGCACGCTGCTGCTTTCACACAGCATTGAAACCATCGGCCAGATGAGCTGCAACCCGGCCATCGGCGGGGTCGGAAAAGGCCACCTGGTCAAGGAAATCGACGCCTTGGGGGGCATCATGGCCAAGGCTGCCGACCGTGCCGGCATCCAGTGGCGCACGCTCAACGCTTCGAAGGGGCCGGCGGTGCGGGCCACCCGTTGCCAGGCCGATCGCGCGCTGTACCGCGCCGCGATCCGGCATGCGGTGGAAAACCAGCCGAACCTGACGCTGTTCCAGCAGGCGGTCAACGATCTGACGCTGGAAGGTCAGAAGGTGACTGGCGTGGTCACCCAGATGGGCCTGCGTTTCTGCGCACGTACCGTGGTGCTGACCGCCGGCACGTTCCTGTCGGGCAAGATCCATATCGGCCAGAGCAACTATGCCGGCGGCCGTGCCGGAGAGGCGCCGGCGACCTCGCTGGCTGCACGCCTGCGCGAATTGCCGCTGGGCGTGGACCGACTCAAGACCGGCACGCCGCCGCGCATCGATGGGCGCAGCATCGATTACTCGCAATTGCTGGCCCAGCCCGGCGACGAACCGCGTCCGGTGTTCTCCTATCTGGGATCGCATCAGGACCAGCCGCGCCAGGTCAGCTGCTGGATCACGCAGACCAGCGAACGCACCCACGACATCATCCGTGGCGGACTGGACCGCTCGCCGCTGTACAGCGGTGCGATCGAGAGCGTCGGGCCGCGCTACTGCCCGTCGATCGAGGACAAGGTGGTGCGCTTCGCGGACAAGACCTCGCACCAGATCTTTGTCGAACCCGAAGGGCTGGATACGCACGAGATCTATCCCAACGGCATCTCCACCTCGCTGCCGTTCGATGTCCAGTTCGCGCTGGTGCGTAGCATCCGAGGCTTCGAGAACGCGGTGATCACGCGCCCGGGCTACGCCATCGAATACGACTACTTCGATCCGCGCGGGTTGAAGGCCTCGCTGGAAACCCGCGCCATCGATGGGCTCTACTTCGCTGGCCAGATCAACGGCACCACCGGCTACGAGGAAGCCGCCGCGCAGGGGCTGATCGCCGGCCTCAATGCGGCACNNCGCATGTTCACCTCGCGCGCCGAATACCGGCTGCAACTGCGCGAAGACAATGCCGACCTGCGCCTGACCGAACGCGGCCGCGAGCTGGCTCTGGTCGATGACACGCGCTGGGCCGCCTTCTGTGAAAAGCGCGAAGCGGTCGAACGCGAAACCGCGCGCCTGAAATCGCTCTGGGCCTCGCCCGGCAACGCGCTGGCGCAGGCGGTTGAGGCCACGCTGGGGGTGGCGGTGTCGCGTGAAACCTCGGCCCACGATCTGTTGCGCCGCCCGGAACTGGATTACCGCGCACTGACCCGTGTGGAGATGCTGGGCCCGGCCGTGGCCGATCCGCGCGTGGCCGAACAGGTCGAAGTCCAGGCCAAGTACGCCGGTTATCTGGAGCGCCAGGCCGAGGAGATCGCGCGCCAGCAGCGCAGCGAGGCCACGCCGATCCCGGTGGACTTCGACTTCTCCAAGGTGTCCGGCTTGTCCAGCGAGGTGCGGATCAAGCTGGAGAAGATCCGGCCGGAGAACATCGGCCAGGCGATGCGCATCGCCGGCGTGACCCCGGCGGCGATCTCGCTGCTGCTGGTGTACCTGAAGCGCCAACGCAACCTGCCGGCGGCCGGCGCCGCCTGAAGCGGCGTCAGCCGGCGGGTTTCATCCACAAGGCCACGACGAGGCCGGCAAACACCGCCGCGCCGACCCAGTTGTTGTGCAGGAAGGCGCGGAAGCACGGCCCGCGCTCACGCTTGCGGGCGATCCAGAACTCCCACAGCACCAGTCCCAGCGCCACACCGAGCCCGGCCAGATAGGCCACGCCCAGTTCCGCACGCTGCCCGACCAGCAGCATCGTGACGAAGAAGCCGGCATACAGCACAGCCTGCGCGATCAGATCGGCATCGCCGAACAACACCGCCGTGGACTTGGAGCCGATGCGGATATCGTCGTCGCGGTCGACCATCGCGTACCAGGTGTCGTAGGCCGTGGTCCACAGCACATTGCCGCAGAACAGCAGCCAGGCCAGTGGCGGCACGGTGTTCTGCACCGCCGCAAACGCCATCGGAATACCCCAGCCGAATGCCAGCCCCAGGTACACTTGCGGCAGATAGGTATGGCGCTTCAGATACGGATACGTGGCCGCGAGGAAGGCGCCGACGATGCTCAGCTGGATCGTCAGCCGGTTGGTCAGCAGCACCAGCCCGAACGCCACCAGCATCAGCACCACGAACGTCGCCAGCGCCTGCCGTCCGTTCAGTTCGCCGGTTGCGAGCGGGCGGGCACGGGTGCGCTCCACGTGTGGATCGAGCCAGCGGTCGGCATAGTCGTTGATGACGCAGCCGGCCGAGCGCGTCAGCCACACCCCGGCGGTGAAGATCAGCAGCAGATGCCAGGGCGGAAAACCATCGGCGGCCAGCCACAGCGCCCACCAGGTCGGCCACAGCAGCAGCAGTGTGCCGATCGGCCGGTCACCGCGAAGCAGGCGCCAGTAGGCCTGCCAGCGCGGAGCGGGAACGGCGGCAGCCGGTGCGGTGGCACGGCGTGGCGTGGGAGCAGGGCGGCGGGAGCGCGGCTGGGACATCGAAACCTCCGGAACGCGGCCGTCGGGGTGGTGTTTTCCGGCACGCGGGCCAATATGTTAGAGCGTGTCGCCCGGTTTGAAGCCCTGCCACGGGAACAGGCCGTGTCCGGCACAGCTGGCCGGGCCGACAGGCTGAACCGGCGCAAAAGCGGAAGCTATTCTCCGGTCACGGTCCTTTCGCCAACGCGTCGTGTCCCATGGCGCCGCAGCGCCACCCTCGAACTTTTCAGGAGCACCGCTTCATGAGCACAACTGGACAAGGCAGTACGGGCAATGTCATTGCCGCCATCTGCAGCCTGTTCATTCCCGGCCTGGGACAACTGGTCCAGGGACGCCTGATGGCGGCGCTGGGCTGGTTCCTGCTGGCCTGCATCGGGTTTGTCATCACCTGGATCATCACGTTGAGCCTGCTGCCGTTCGGCTGGTTCATCGTCAGCATCTTCTCCTGCCTGAACGCGGCGATGTTCCGCCGCTGAGGCACGGCACGGGGCTTCGTGCTCCGGTGCTTGCAGGCCGGCGGGCGGGCTGGCAAAATACGCGGCTCGCTTCGTCCGGCGCATGCCGGGTGCGAACGGCAGCGCGATGCCGTCAGCCTTCGAGAAGCCTGCTTCCGATTCCCGGATCGCGTACCGCCTGCGTGCGGTGGGGCCGCCGTTTCCCTGGCCAAGGGAGACATCATCATTACCTTCGAGGTGCGCCATGGCACGTGTGTGTCAAGTGAGCAAGAAGGGTGTGCAGACCGGCAACAACGTCTCGCACGCCAACAACAAGTCCCGCCGTCGCTGGCTTCCGAACCTGCACGAACGCCGCTTCTGGGTGGCGAGCGAGAACCGCTGGATCAAGCTGCGCGTGTCCAACCATGCCCTGCGCACCATCGACAAGAACGGCATCGACGCCGTGCTGGCCGAACTGCGCGCCCGCGGCGAAAAGGTCTGAGGAGTAGACGATCATGGCATCCAAGCGCGACAAGATTCGCCTGACTTCTTCGGCTGGTACCGGTCATTTCTACACCACCGACAAGAGCAAGAAGAACACCCCGGGCAAGCTGGAAATGAAGAAGTACGATCCGGTTGTCCGCAAGCACGTGATGTACAAGGAAGGCAAGATCAAGTGAT
>LSQX01026559.1_pt1 | contig 18836 bp, 18 predicted proteins | sample 654561 | NCBI WGS metagenome assembly LSQX01 (sample SAMN04489861, study PRJNA283612) | anaerobic digester metagenome | isolation source: 4 biogas reactors fed with cattle manure at either 37C or 55C with and... | place: Denmark: Kongens Lyngby | collected 2014
ACACAGTCTGACGGGGTTGTTGTCACCTTCTTATTTGAGGCCAGAGGGAAAAGGTGACAACAACCCCGTCCCCGTGTCACCTACCCGTGTCACCTATTTACTTGTGGGGATATAGGTGCTATTCTGCAGTTAGCAGATTTATCTTATTTATATTATAAAGGAGAAAATATGTGTCTTATACTATTTGCTTGCGATTATCATCCCAAGTATAAATTAGTGGTAGCTGCCAACCGGGATGAGTTTTATAGCCGGCCTACCCAACCGGCGGCCTTTTGGCAGGATAATCCCTATCTTCTGGCGGGGAAGGACTTGAAAGAGGGTGGCACCTGGATGGGCATTACCACCACCGGGCGTTTTGCCGCTTTGACTAATTACCGGGACCCGTCCCGCCACAAAAAAGACGCTCCTTCCCGGGGCCATTTGGTTCATAAATACCTGATAGACACCATGACTCCATCCGCTTATGTGGAACAGATTCCGGACGGAGGCGAAGCTTATAATGGCTTTAACTTGCTGATGGGTGATGGTGAATCCCTGTATTACTATTCCAACCGCCAGCAGCAACTTCAGGAGGTGCCGGCTGGAATACATGCACTGAGCAATGCTTTGCTGAATGATCCCTGGCCCAAAGCAATTAAAGGGAAACAGGAACTACAGGCAGCTTTGCATGAAGGCCAGGTGAATGTAGAATGGTTATTTGCCATCCTGGCTGACCAAGAGCAGCCCGATGATGAGGATTTGCCCCATACTGGGGTAAGCCTGGAAATGGAAAGGATGCTGGCTCCCGCTTTTGTTACCATGCCCAATTATGGGACTAAAACCTCCACCGTTATATTGATCGAACGCTGCCAGCAGGTACGTTTTTGGGAAAGGACATTTATCAAGGCGAGCCCTGATGTCTGGAATGAAGTTCACTATGAGTTCAAATTACACCCACCAGCATAGCTTCATCAGCCCCTGGACAGGCCTAAACAGGAGCAGGTTCGATTAGCCTAACCCAATACCGGACATAAAAAAGTACTTCCTGCTGATAATTTAGTGACAGAAGATAATGCTATAATATACGACCACTCAGGGGATGATTCGCGACAAGAGAAGTTACAGTAAGCAGGGTGCAAAGCATGTTGCAAAGACGTACTCAGGATGCCCACCTGCAATCTGGGTGATTTATGCTGCAATTTCTTCTGCAAGTGCCGTGGACGACCGTCATAATAGGAAGTGATTTAATGGAGAATTTTCAAGAGAAGCTGGCGCGTTTCATGCGAGGCAGATATGGCCAGGATCAGCTCTATTACGCCTTAATCGCTCTGGCATTTGTTTTGCTGTTTATAAATCTATTTGTTCGCTCTCCCTTCTTGGAGCTCCTACTGTGGGCAGTGATAATTTTGACTCTATACCGGGCTTTTTCCCGTAACATTTCCCGCCGCAGCATGGAAAATCAAAAATTCCTAAAAATATGGAACCCTGTCCAAGCTCAGGGGTCACTTATGGTGCGGAGACTGCGGGATGTTAAAACCCATCGTTACCGCCGCTGCCCTCACTGTCACAAAATGCTGCGCCTGCCGCGCCGGCAAGGCACTCACAGTGTTACTTGCCCTGTTTGCCGCAAGGAGTTTAAGCTGCATATTCCCTGGTAGCCTAACTATCATAGGTGGGGTGTTCCAAACATGATAAAATACGTTGAAAGTTCCCATTGGAGCGGGACAACAGGAGGTATTTATGGATGAATTGATCGGCATTTTGTATGCTAATCGCAATCCTCAACGGGCAGAAGAAATGGCTGCTTATATGAAAAACCAATTTCCTTTTTTGGGAATATCTAAACCGGTGCGCTCCCAGCTGCAGAAGGATTTTATAAAGCAGGCTAAGAAAAGGGGCCAGCTAGAATGGCAGGATGTATATGCTCTATGGGATTTGCCGGAAAGGGAATTTCAGTACGTAGCGCTTGATTACCTGGTAGAGCTAAAAGGATACCTGCAGCCCGCCGATATACATCACCTACAGACCCTGATCATTATGAAATCCTGGTGGGATACGGTGGATAAACTGACCAGCATCCCGGTGGGAACTCTATGCCTAAAATACCCGGAACTGGTGCAAAACTGTCTTATTCCCTGGGCCAGCAGCGATAATATGTGGCTGGCCAGGACCGCTATTCTTTTTCAGTTGAAGTATAAGCAAAATACCGATACCCAAGTATTGGCTTTAATTATAGAGAAAAACAGCAATAGTAAACAGTTTTTCATTAATAAGGCTATAGGTTGGGCTTTGCGGGAATACTCCAAAACTGATAAAGAATGGGTACGAGAATTCTTAGACACCCACACCCTGGCTCCCTTAAGTGTGCGTGAAGCTTCTAAATATTTATAGGTATAGGAAGAAGAGGTAACCCATGAATATTCAAAACACAAAACGCAGTCATTTATATAGGACACTTTACCTGCTGGCTTGTTTGCTTCCCCTATTGGTTAGCGGCTGTGGATTCGGCCCAAGCGACCCCCACACCGCCCGGGTCCTGCGAGTGGTGGATGGTGATACCATAGAGGTTAGTTTTAACGGAACTAAGGAAAAAGTGCGCCTGATCGGAGTAGATACCCCCGAGACCGTTCATCCAACCGTGGGGGTCGAACCTTACGGCCGGGAAGCCAGCAACTTTACCAAGGAGAAGCTGGCTGATCAAATAGTTCAACTGGAGTTTGATGTACAGGAACGGGATCAATATGGCCGGCTGCTGGCTTACGTATGGCTGGACGAAGAGATGTTCAACGAAGTCCTCCTTTATGAAGGATATGCTCAGATGGCTACCTATCCGCCTAATGTAAAGTATGTAGAAGTTTTTGAGGCTGCCCAGCGGGATGCCCATGAAAACGGGCGGGGATTGTGGGGTATTACTGAAGAAAGTCCGGAGGCTTCACAGGAAGACAACCCTTCACCCAACAAGTTCTTGGGGAATGCCAACTCCAAGAAATTTCACTATCCTGACTGCTCACAAGGACAAAGAACCAAAACATCCAATCAGGTGTGGTTCGAATCTAAAAAGGAAGCCTTAGATGCCGGATATGAGCCCTGTGGTACCTGCCGGCCATAATATTACCTAACTCCTTCGCCAAGGAACTCGCGCAGGTGAGAGGACTGTCTACTTATCCTCGGTTAAATACTGGCTTAAACTGCGAGCCCGGTAACCTCGCTTGCCGATTTCCTGCAGGAGTATAGGTAACGCCTGGGTTGTGGATGGAGTTACCTCATGGAGCACAATAATGGTTCCGGGATGAAGGTTCATTAAGATGTGGTTAATAATCTGCTGGGGTGAAGAACGGTAATCCCGTGGGTCTACCGACCACATCACATTCCACAAAAATCCTGTTAATTCAGCCGCCTCTAAAACTTTATTATTATAAGCCCCATTGGGAGGGCGGAAAAAGGGCCAGAAGCGCCCAGTGGCCTTGTTAATTAAGGCTTTTGTTCTCTCTAATTGCTGGATAATTTGCCCGAGTGGTAAGCCGGTCAAACTCACATGATTATAACTATGCACACCGATATCGTGCCCGGCCTCGCAAATATCAGTTAAAATCTCCATGTTTTGTTCAGCCTGTTGGCCTAAAATAAACCAGGTGGCCTGACTCTGATACCTTTTTAATGCCGCCAGAGCCAGGGGGGTAAAGATCGGTTCGGGGCCGTCATCAAAGGTCAGAAAGACCACTTGGTCCTTGGTTTCTATAAAGCGGATAGTGGATATAGCTGCCAATGCCCATGCCTCCCTTTTAATCCCAAACACTCGCAATAAACATAAGTTTGCACATTCCATAACCGGATCTCCCTATATACATATGATTGAAGTGCCGGTAATAGACAGGCATGGCTGTGAAAACGTTTATCGTGGCCTTTTCTACAGGTGCGCAGGGTAAACCTACTGGATACCATACACCGGGAGCGCGCAGCAACCTTTGTCGATGCTAACCACGGCTTTGCAGGAGTTTTAGCCAGCTCGCTCCAAGACTCCTCGCCTGCAACACATCGGCTAACTTCGGTGCGAAGCGGACCGCTCGGAATTCGGCATCCATGCACTCAGTCCTCGCTGCTCGAAACCTCCTGCTTCTCGCTCCTCTTCGCAGGCCTCAGTTTCGCCGTGTGTTGCAACGGCTCGTCGTACGTCACTCGCCCGGCTAATACTCCTGCTTAAGCCGACCAGCTATGTTTTCATCCATCGTGGTCTGCGCCACAGGTGACAATTGCGGCGGGTGATCCCTACTGCCTTTCGTATTACCTTATGTTACCTTTGACCAATTTTTATTACCAAAGCTAGAATATTGTATAACCAAAGAACTGAGACATTAGACATATTCACAGTAATAGACGCCATAAGGAGTTGGAAAATGCAATACATATCAAATCGCATAATTGTTCCACTAACATTGGGTGTTATGGCTATCGTATTGATCGCAGTACTAAAGTTGGCGTATGCTTCCTCACCGCCCCTGGTGGAAACCGGAGATTTTAGCCTGCACCAGGATAAAGCAATTTTGATGGGAACCGTAATTGACTCCGGTGGGCAGGATATCAGCCAGTATGGCTTTGTTTGGGGGACAAGTCCGGACCTAGAAAACGCTGAAACCGTTGATGTTCCTATGGATGCGGAAAGTTTTGAAATGGAGATTGGTGCTCTAAGGGAAGGTACTACCTACTATTATCAAGCCTTTGCCCGTAATAGCAAAGGTTATGGATTCGGAGAGATTAAGAGTCTAGTAGTGCCGGAAAATCTGGCCCCTACCATTGACATCATTAGTCCTGCAGATGGATTAAAGGTGACTCAGGGAGAAGCAGTGTCATTTGCGGCAACGGGCAAAGATGACCGGGAAGTGGCTGGTATTACTCTAGAGATCAATGGGTCAGTTCACCAGGAAGCTCAGAGCTCCAGCATCGATTATAAATGGGACACGGGCAGTGTTGAACCCGGCACCTATGAGATAAAAGTCACCGCCACCGATGGTTATAAAACCACTGAAAAAATCACCAGCTTAGAGGTTAAAGCCAAGCCGGTGCAGAGTACTCCCGTGGTTACCCAGCCAGCCGCCAAAACAGAAACTGTTTCCCGGGGGGCCACCCCCCATTATACACCGGCCTACAACAGCAATTATCCTAAACTGAGCAAAGTCAACGGCTGTTTTGGGCAGTTCCGCTACCGGGACACCTATGGAGGCAGGATTGAAATCGATCCGCAATGGGTAAAGGAAAACATTGTAACCATTACCCTGCCTGGTATAAATCGCCAGGTGCAGGTACATAAAGACGCAGCCGGGGCTTTTATAAAAGCCTTTACCTATATACAAAATGGCACAGCCGTTATTAACGGTAAAACAGTGCCTTTGACCAGCTTGGTGAGGACTATGGACGGTACTTGGGTTCCCCGTCATATAGGCTGGAATCCCAGCCGTAACCTGAGCAACCATTCTTGGGGGACAGCCATTGATATCAATGCCAGCGATCATTATCGCTATGTTGATCCGGCCAAAGAACCCCATGACCCCAATCTTATTCTCTGGGAAAAGGCCTTTAAACCAGCCGGTTTCAGCTGGGGCAACCGCTATGGTGATGCCATGCATTATGAGCTGCTGTGGTAGCTAGGTGAGTGACAATCGAGATTTTACATACCTATACTTGGAGGGACACCTCCAAGTTTTTTTATGGTCTGCAGTTTAGGCTATAGTGCCTTTACTTTTTGATACAGCTTATGCCTGCATACATAATGCAGCTATCTTTTCCGACAATCTTGGTTACAAATTCCTGCTCTGTGATACAATAAGATAATGTTTGTATGTGGTATATGGTCAATCCTGGGAGACCTCTTGAAAGCTGCCCTGACCGAAAAGAAGGAAAGGAAAGTAGGTTGCAGATCATGGTTTATTTTTATGTACCAATTGCCCTGACTATTGTTGCCAATGTATTCTATCACATCTGTCAAAAGTCCATGCCCCAGAATATAAACCCGATGCTGGCCTTGATGGTTACTTACATAACAGCCGCTATATTGTGCGTGTTTATCTTGGCTTTTAATCTTAAAGGACAATCCCTGGCAGTGGAAGTGGCCAAAATAAATTGGGCTCCCATTGCTCTTGGAGTGGCTATTTTTGGGCTTGAACTGGGTTTCTTCCTGGCCTATCGAGTAGGTTGGAACATCAGTCTGGCCGCCTTGATTTCCAATATCTCCGTATCAGTTTTGCTGATTCCTATCGGTGTAGCTGTTTATAAAGAAGCCATAAGTCCCCAGACTGCTTTGGGAATAATTCTCTGCATTGCCGGTCTCATTTTAATAAACCGCTAGGTTTAGATAATTATACAAGGCGTTTTTGATGCTTTCCTTTAAGAACAGCCGCAGAACCTTCTAGTGTGTTACTAGGATATGATCCACTTTATATGGAAAAGATTCTTTATATAATAGAAATTAAAGAGGGAGGTGAAATATGTGGTTAGGACTAAAAGTTCTCCCTGCCCAAACAATCGAAAAACAGCTTTATTTATTATCATGCTGATTATACTCATTAGCAGCTTTTCTATACCTGTTTATGCAGCCGAAGAAAACCCCCTGGTTTATGTGTTGGAGGTGGAGGGTACTGTAACCGTTGGCACCTCCCGTTATATTGACCGGGGTCTGCAGGAGGCTCAACTCAATCAGGCCGATGCTTGTATAATCAGCCTTAATACTCCCGGAGGACTGGTGAACGCTACTCTGGACATTATTCAGGATATGTCAGCGGCTCAGCTTCCCATGATTACTTATGTCAATCCAGAAGGGGGAATTGCAGCCTCAGCCGGAACCTTTATTTTGCTGAATGGCCACTTGGCTGCTATGTCTCCTGGAACTACTTGTGGCGCGGCCATGCCGGTAACCCTGTCTCCTACCGGTGAAGGCAGCCAGGTAGCCGATGATAAGACCATTAACTTTCTGGCCGGCCATATGAAGAGTATTGCTAGAGAGAGAGGACGGCCCGCTGATTTAGCCGAACAATTTGTCACCGAAAACCTGGTATTAAATAATAATGAAGCCCTGGATAAAGGAGTAGTAGATTTTGTAGCCGCCGGTAAAGAACAGCTGCTGGACCAAATACATGGCACCGAGGTGGAGGTAAGCGGCAAAGTCCTAGAGTTAAATACCCAGGGAGCCCGGATGGTTGCAGTGCCCCTGTCCACCAGTGAAAAGGCCTTGGGTATCATCGGCGATCCCAACCTGGCCATGATATTCATGATGTTAGGCATATTTGGCTTGATTATTGGATTCTATAGTCCCGGTTTTGTATTACCGGAAACAGTGGGCGCTATTAGCCTGATTCTGGGTTTGTCGGGTATGGGCCTGTTTGAGAGTAATCTAACGGCAGGACTGCTGGTCTTGCTGGGTATCGGGCTTTTGGTGGGAGAACTGCTAACTCCTACCTTTGGAATTATGGGTGTAGGCGGAATAGTAAGTATTGTAATGGGTGTATTGCTGTTTCCCAATGAACCGCTGATGCCGGAGCATTGGTTTACGACCTTCAGGTTCACCGCTATAGGCGTTGGCCTGGTGGGAGCAGCCTTTATATTGATTGCGGTTATTGGCATAGCCAAACTGCGGGGAAGAAAACCTGTGCAAGGAGACCTGGTATCCTCCAAAGGAGTAGCAGCTAGTGATATAAACCCCCGTGGTTTTATTCGCGTTCATGGAGAAATATGGCAAGCCGAAGCTAAAGATGGGAATATTATTAAAGAAGGCCAGCCGGTGCATGTAGTTGAGCAGGAAGGTCTGCTGTTACTGGTTGAGCAGATTAACCAAAATAAGAATGGAGGTTAGCGAATATGGAGAGTTTATTTTCCTCTGTAGTAATTGTTGCCCTAATTATTTACATCCTAAGTGCTGCGATCAAAATAATTCCGGAATATGAAAGGGCCGTTCTGTTTCGCCTGGGAAGGTTAATCGACTTTCGTGGTCCGGGGTTGATTTTCATCATCCCCATCGTAGACAGAATTGTTAGGATTTCTTTACGAACGGTGGTTATTGATGTTCCTCCCCAGGAGGTAATCACCAGAGACAATGTTACCTGCAAAATAAACGCGGTACTTTACTATCGAGTAGTAGAGCCGGACAAAGCGGTAGTAAATGTGGAAAACTATCATGAGGCTACCAACCAGCTGGCCCAGACCACTATGCGCAGTGTTGCGGGTACGGCCGAGCTGGACGAAATACTCTCTGAGCGCGATAAACTTAACCAGACCATTCAAAGAATCGTGGATGAAACCACTGATTCTTGGGGCATTAAGGTGGCAGCGGTGGAGATAAAGGATGTGGTGCTGCCAACAGAAATGACCCGAGCCATTGCCCGGCAGGCTGAGGCCGAAAGAGGACGCCGTGCCGCCATTATTCAGGCTGAAGGAGAACGGCAGGCTGCTGAAAAGCTGGCCCAGGCTTCGGAGATACTTTCAGCTGCTACAGGCGGAATGACCATGCGTGTTTTGCGGGCTTTATCGGAAGTATCCGCTGCTCCCAACAACACTATATTGTTCCCGCTGCCCATGGAAATTAAGAAAATACTGCCCGGCGACGACTAAAACCGGTCAAGAAGACACGGGGGCGTTTAACTTGTCTTCCTAACGTCCCCGTGTCTTTTCTTACCTTTTCATTGATAGCGATACTTTGCCGCGGTCATGGTCGATTGACAGTACTGTTACCGTAACCTGATCTCCGATAGACACTACTTCCATAGGGTGGCGCACATAACGGTCGGCCAGTTCAGATATATGCACCAATCCATGGGCTTTAACAACCATAAGCCCTTTACGGCGGGAAAAGTCTCTTATCCAACCCCGCAACTCAGCATCTTCCGATATCTCTTCAGCAACGATATCCATAGCTCCCTGCAAGGCCGCGGCGGTGTCATGTATTTCTTCCCCTATATAGGAAGTGGCTTCCTGCAGAGGATCTCCTGAAGCCGGGAATGACCATAAATAATCGGCAAGAGGTTGCAGCCCTCTGGCCCGGGCGGTGCTGGCACGGGTTTTGCGTTTGGGACGATAAGGAAGGTAAATATCATCCAATTCCACCATTTTCGTAGCTGCTTCGATTTGACTTTGCAGCTCCGGAGTTAGTTTGCCTTGCTCGTCAATAAGACGTATTATTTCCTCTTTACGCTGTTTTAAGTTTCGATGGTATTTCAGCCGCTCTTCGATAAAACGCAGGGCATTTTCATCCAGAGCACCAGTCATCTCTTTGCGGTAACGGGCAATGAAAGGAATAGTATTGCCAGCGTCCAGCAAATCGATTACTGCATTGACCTGTTTATAAGATAGGCTGGTCTCCTCTTGAATAAGTCGAATGATCTTTTCCACTAATAATCTCCTTAATCAGATTAGTACTTTAGCAGGCTATATTTATTTCGGCTCTAACTAAAGATTATCCTCCCCGTGTCTTCTCCCTATGTATTCCTCTGGTTTAATGGAAAAAATTATCTTAATAGTGCCTCAACGTGGTAGAATGTGACTAGTATATCATGAAAGGAAGACACTATAAGTTATGGTCGGTGAAGTATATACCGGAATCTATAGATTGCGCTTACCTGTCCCGGGAGCCTTGCGAAATATTAACAGTTATTTATTAAAAGGACAGGATGGATGGGCGGTTATTGATGCCGGGCCTAATTTACCGGGCTGCCGCGAAAAATGGGAAACGGCTATGGAGGATTTAGGTATTCAATTCAGTGATATTAAACAGATTTTGATAACTCATGGTCATATTGATCACGTGGGTTTGGCAGGATGGCTGCAGGAGCAAACGGGAGCAGCGGTCTTTATGAGTGAAACCGAATATCGCAATGCTTTTTATCCCGAAGAAACTGAACAGGCCGGTTCTTTGTTTTTTCGGGAGGGTATGCTCAGCCTAGGCATTACTGCAAAAGAAATCGAGAAATTAACCGCCATAGTAAAATTTATTACCGAGATAGCGGAACCTTGGCCTCAGGTGCAGTTTCTACAAAACAATTCCTTGCAAATGGGCGACCGAACCTGGGAAGTTGTGCTGACTACCGGGCACACCAATGCCCATGTATGCCTATTTAACCGTGAAGAGGGTTTGTTATTATCAGGTGACCAGATTTTGCCCACTATCTCCACGGTAATACGTTTTCCCACTACTGCCGACGATAATCCTCTGGGACAGTACCTTGAGTCCATAACTCGTCTGGCCCAGTTGAAACCCAGCAGGATAATGCCGGCTCATGGGGAGCCTTTTAATGATATGGATGCTCGTATTGAGCAGTTATTTCACCATCATCAGGAGCGATTGCAGATAATAATGGACTGTCTGAGCGGTGAACCCTGCTCGGTTCGAACGGTTGTCAACCAGCTGTTTGGGGCTGAGTTAGATGAATTCAATCTGTTTTTGGCTACTGGTGAGGTTACCGCTCATTTGTTGATGCTGCATTCTCAGGGCAAAGCCCAGGTCAGCCAAGACCCGTCAACAGGTCTGTATATGTTTTCCTTGGCGTAGATACAATAGGGAAAGGTCCTTTCTTGATTTCTAGGCAAGATGGGAATCGTAAGATAGAGAGCGGGTTTTTCGTTATGTGCAAGAAAAATAGTTGCCCTCCCATAGGGTTATATGAGGAAAGTTAAGGGGGTAGAGGTTTATGAGACATAGGGGCATAAAGCAGGTGAGCATAAGCTTACTAATCTTTATGCTGTTGGGAATGGTAGCAGGATGCAGCGGAAGTGATTCAGCCGATGATTTGATTACTGATGACAGGGTCACTCTGGCAGCGGAGTTTGCTCCCTACACGGTGGTACCGGTGGATGAAAAGCCTACTCTGCCCGCTTATGAGATTAATCCTGATCTAAGCAATGTGGAAAACAGCAGCCGCTTCCAATTCAATGCCGAAGCCCAAAAGAAGCTGGTGGAGAATGGTTTTGTAGTTATTCCCGGTCGGGAAGTGGAATATTTCATGCTTTATGAATTCAATCGCTATGATAATGTGCCTAATTTTATTACCACTGATGCTATGCTTCACAACTACCATCTTTATTTCCAACACCTTTTGAAGACTGTGGAAAGAGAAAAACTGATTCCGGAATTAAAAGCATTAAGCGCGGGCATGATTCGCATTTGTCTGGACCAGTACCGGGTATTAAAGGACACCGAGTGGGAAAATGCGGCTTTGCGCAATTTGGCTTTTTTAACCGTGGGAAGCTCCTTGTTAAATCCTCAGACTCAGGTTCCAGCCGAGGTAAAAGCTGTGGTAGAAGCCGAACTGGCACTGATTAATGCTCACCAGACCACCGCTGTTTCTCCTCTGATGAGTATGGGCAGTGAGCCTGATATAGTGGAATCCTTAAAAGAAGACTACACCCAGTACATCCCCCGGGGTCATTATAGTTCCAGTGAAGAACTGAAAAGTTATTTCAAGGCTATGATGTGGTATGGGCGCATGACCTTTCGGGTTAAGGATGAAGACCAAACCCGTTCCGCGGTTTTGATGACCCTGGCCCTCCATGATGATAAAGTGGATGGTCCTTGGGCCAGTATCTATGATACCACCGCGTTTTTTGTGGGGCGCAGTGATGACCCGGGATTTGAACAGTATGCTGAAGTCCTCCATAAAATCTATGGAGACAACCTCTCTCTCAAAGAAATAAGCCAGGACCAGGAGAAGTGGCAGGCTTTCTTAACCGCCATTCGCAAAGTTAAAGGCCCAGTTATAAACTCCATTCCTATATTCGATGCCAGCATTCAGCCCGACCGTGAAGCTGAAATACAGGGTTTCCGCTTTATGGGTCAGCGCTACACCGTTGATGCTGACATTTTCCAGCGCCTCATTTACCGGGAAGTGCTTGAAAATCCAGCTGGTGAGCGGCGCATGCTGCCCAAAGGTTTAGATATTCCTGCGGCCCTGGGATCCCCCGAAGCCGAACAGATACTAAAAGACCTGGGTGAGTACGAGTACCAGCACTATCCTGAAAATATGAGCAAAATGCAGCAGCACCTGGCCGGATTGGAAGAGGCCAGCTGGCACCAGAACCTGTATTGGAATTGGATGCATACTTTAAGGTCCCTGATCCGGCAGATTCCCGAAGGATACCCCACCTTTATGCTCAATCAGGCCTGGGCTCATAAAGAGCTGAATACTTTCCTGGGCAGCTGGACCGAATTAAAGCATGACACCATTTTATATACCAAACAGAACTATGCGGAAATGGGCGGCGGCCTGGAAGAATTTGATGACCGGGGTTACGTAGAACCCAACCCCCATCTGTATGCTCGTTTAGCTGCTCTGTCCGCTATGACCCGGGATGGTTTACAGTCCAGAAATCTGCTGGATGAAAGAGACCGGGAAAACTTGAGCCGCATGGAAATCCTGGCGCTCAAGTTAAAAACCATTTCCGAAAAAGAACTAAAAGAAAAGCCGTTAACGGAAGAAGAATACGAATTGATTCGCAGTTTCGGAGGCCAATTGGAGCACTTTTGGCTGGAGGCTTTGCGGGATCAAGCCCAGGAGGGCGGACGCAGCATGCTTTTGACCAATAACCGTGCGCCCCTGGTGGCCGATGTAGCTACTGCTCCTCCCAACACTGTTTTAGAAGAAGCCACTGGCTACATCGACTATATATATGCCATAGTGCCCGTGGAAGGGAAACTACGCATAGCCAAAGGCGGGGTTTTCTCCTATTATGAGTTCCCCTGGCCGGCGGAGGACCGTTTGACCGATGAAAAATGGTGGGAGATGCTCGATAACCAACAGGTCCCTGATAGGCCCGCCTGGAGCCAGTACTTCTTTGCCCCAAACGGTGAATGCCGGGTGATTTTACCGTGGGAAGTAGCAGGAGAATCATAAATAACAAAGGCTTATGGTTAGTTGGGATTATCCTAATTATCTCATTGGCCTTATTAACTCTAGCCAATTTGAACATTCCCGAAGAACCTGTCCTGGTGAGGGCGGACAGCGATGGTGATGGTCATCCGGAAACCTACCAGCTAGCCGGTGGACAGGTGACCGTGAAACTGAACCAGGAGATTATCTGGGAGTCCGATCCCGCCTGGAAGGTAACCCACCTGGTTCTAGCTGATGCGGATCACGATGGACAGGAAGAAATGCTCCTGGTACTGTGGAAAGAGGGTAGCTTCGGCACCTCAAAGCCCATGTGGCTGGAGGAAGAAGATAATATTTACAGCAATCACCTTTTTATGTACCGGTTGGTGGCCGGACGAATGAAACCGGTATGGTGTTCTTCAGCCATACCATATCCCATTTTGCAGTTGAAAGTGGAAGACTATGACGGCGATAGCCGCCAGGAATTATTAGTTTCCGAGGGGCCTGCGAGCGGGCCTTTCTATTCTATCCGTAAATTATTGTACAATGAAAGGCAGACTATTTGGCAGTGGCAAGGTTGGGGCTTTGCGTTAGTGGAATAGTAAAGGAGAGAGGAGTGCTTTGTAAATGGCTAATATATCTTTCGCCATGATCTCATTGGTTGGCGTAGGGCTACTGCTGCTGTTTTTGGTAACCTGGCTCTTGCAGTACCTTTGGAATATTACCATGCCGCAGGTTTTCAACCTAAAAGAGATTACCTACTGGCAGGCTTTCCGCATATTGCTGATAGCGGCGATCCTGTTTGGCGGCCCTAATATTGCCCTAGGCTAACTGTAATTATTATACTTTCGGGTTGGGAGTAAACACATGAAGCCTTTATCTGTTTACCAAGACAACTTCACCGTGGAAATGCGCGATGTGGATTTCACCGGCAACTTAAGACTCAGTACCTTGTTTGGTTATTTTCAGGATGTGGCCAATAGACATTCACATAACCTGGGAATCGGGTTTGACACGATTATGCGGGAATTCGGAGTAATATGGGCTCTGATCCGTATTCGGGTTGATATTATAAGGTATCCGGCAATGAATGAGAAAATACTGGTAGAAACCTGGCCCCAAAAGCCCACCAACCTGGAATTTGCCAGAGACTTTTTAGTTTACGATAGGGATGGAAACATAATCGTGCGGGCTGTTTCCACCTGGGCAATTCTTGATATACATACCCGCAAACTAAAGAGGGCTAAGCTTATTGCCCCGGATTATCCCCCTTTTAGGGAAGAGCGTGCCCTGGACTACAAATTGCGGCGGTTAAAGCCCTTTGGCCAGTTAGAGATGGTTTACAAAAGAGTGATCGGTTACAGTGACATTGATATGAACGAGCATCTTAACAACACCAAATACGTTGATCTGCTCATGGATTGCTTTAGCGTGGAAAGCCATAAAGCTAATTACGTCAAGTCAATCGAGTTTAATTATGTAAATGAGGCCTTGCCCGGTGACACTATAGTACTGTACAAAGATTTGACCGCTGCCGAAGAAAACATGATTTATATTGAAGGAATCAATGAGAAGGTTAGAAAACTAGCTTTCCAATCACGCCTAGAAATCGCCCCCCGCCCCGTTCGGTGAAAACTTTGCTGGTCGGCTTAAGCAGGAGTGTTAGCCGGGCGAGTGACGTACGACGAGCTGTTGCAACACACGGCGAAACTGAGGGCTGCGAAGGGTCGCTCGAAACAGAGTTTTANNCGCACCGAAGTAAGCCCATGTGTTGTAGGCGAGGAGTTTTGGAACGAGCTGGCTAACACTCCTGCAAAGCCGTGGTTAGCGCCGACATAGAGATCGCCACGAACTGCGCGCTACTTAAGACACAACCCTATTCCCACAGAAAAAAACCGCAGATGTTTAATCTACGGTTTTTAGTAGAGCCGGTTTTAAATTCGTTAATCCAGAGCCTTAGCAAGAGCTGCTGCGTAGCGGTAGAAGGTAGTGGTTCTCTTGCCTCCGCTGAAAAATGCATTGCGCTGCGCTCTCGAGATTTCCAACTGGACGCCTTTGTTGATTTTGTTCCGGTTACAAATATTGTACTTACCATTACCGCTTAAGTGACTAGGACCCGTACCAATTCTAAAGCCGGCTTTCTTTAATTCGGACCTTACTTTCGCCGCTAACTGCTTGTCCCGGCCACCCACATATGTAAATTTACTAGAACCGGTACAACCATGGATAGATAAAGTTTTTCGGGACTTGGCCACCAAGGACCTGCAGGTAGGTTCGTTAAAGCGACTGGAAGTAATGTGTAAAACGCCGTTATTCCTTTTCTTGAGTCCTTCAAAGGTATACCAGTCACTGTTAGCCCGATTGGCCACCTCTCTAGCTAGTTGACTGGTTCCAAATTCAATTGAGCCGCCATGTATGGCAATTACTATGGTAGATGAGGGCCCATCATGATACCTGATTCGATAATCAACATTGCGGTCCTGTTTCGCTTTTAACTGTTGGTAGTTCTTATAAACATCTGCTTGAGCCGATCCGGGCCAGACTAGGGTAAAAGCAACGAGAACTATCAGTAAAAAAGATATTTTCTTCAAAATCTCCCCTACTTTCGCTGGTTTTTATGGGTTGATACCCAACAATATAACTTAACCGGCTTGTCTACATTTTTACCGGAAATAGTCGAATGGTGTCAAAGTTAGGTTCTGTCAGGGGAGAAAAGATGTGGCCATGGGTCCATTTTGCGGAGTAAAAAAGAGAAAGGAAATTATCTGGAATTAGACCGAGGGGGTGGGCATTGTGTGGGGAAGTGTAAAAACTGTTGGCTGGCAATATTTACATGACTAAGTACTAGCCCCGAATGGCACCAAAAAGTATTAGCCAAAATAAGTCGAACCCAGTATGGCTAAGACCAGGAGGCCTCTTTTTCGGCGCTTTCCATCAAACAAGCACAGCTGACCCATGATATAATAGACAGGTATATCATAATCTGGAGGAATAATGAGTATGGTATCAAACCGGCTGGAACAGCAGATGGCTTTTATATTAGAAATCGACAAACTGAAGCGAGTGGACCGGCAGACTCTTATTGTGGACGGCACTCGCCCTGAGAACAGTGCCGAGCATTCCTGGCATATTGCTTTGATGGCCCTGCTGATGGTTGAACATATAGACCAAGGGTCTGATATAGATTTACTTAAGGTAGTAAAGATGCTGCTGGTGCACGATATTATTGAAATTGATGCTGGTGATGTCTTTGCCTATGATGAGGATGAAGAGCGAGAAGAAAGGGAAAAGAAAGCCGGCCGCAGGATTTTTGGCCTGCTGCCCAAGGATCAGGCCGAGGAACTATACCAGCTGTGGAGAGAGTTTGAGGAACGTCAGACCCCCGAGGCTCACTATGCCGCATCCTTAGACCGGCTGCTGCCTTTAGTGCAGAACTACCTTACCGGTGGCTATACCTGGGTCAAATACCACATCCCAGAGGAAAAGGTCAGAAAAAGAAATCAGGTTATCATCGAGAGTTCCCGTAATCTTTGGGAGTATGCCCAAACTATCATCGATCAGGCAAAAGAAAAGGGCTATTTCGAAAAATAGCCCTTTGTCTATCAGTTATATTTTCAGACCCCTCACGATGGTATAGGCCGCTTCTCCCCGGGTGACCCCTTGGTCAGCCTTGAATTCCTTATCCACATGTAAAAGCTTCATGCCATTGGCCAGGGCTATATAGCCCAGTTTGGATTCGTCAATGGTCGGGTCATCGGGGAAGGGGTTCTTATACAGGGAACCATAACGAGCCGCCTTTTCTAATCCCATGCCCCGTATCACTACTTCAGTCATCAGTTGACGAGTGAGAGCAGCCTGGGGATCTACCTTTTCTTTCAGCCAACCCCGGGCCACACAATCACTTATCACTTTGTCATCTTCCCGATCGGTAATGCTCCATACACCATCCACAGCCCCCAGCATAGCCCGCAGGAAGACAATGTTAGTGATAGTTTCGTCCGGCTTAAACTGATTGCCATATTCCTTCATTAATCCAGCCTCACCCATGGTCTGGATCTCTTTTTCGGCAAAATGTCCGGCGGCATCAACAAAAGTCTGCGGGCTAGGTTTCTTATCCAACGGTTCACCAACATTATTGAGAGCAGCACCGGTGATGGCATCCATCATGGCAAGTTGAGAGTCGCGGTCTTCCGGCATGGGTTTATACACCAGACACAGCTCGCTGACCTTACCGTCGGTATAAATAGGGGTATAATACAGAGTCATAGGTGCCAGCTGCAAAAAGGCCTGGTAGGCTTTAGCAGAACCCATAGCCTTATTGGCCGGGACAAACTTCTGCTCTGTCCAGGTCAGGTCGTATCCGGTTATCTTTTGGGTTAGGCCCGATACTGTTACCCGCATTCCATCGTTAGGAAAGGGTACCCCGCTTACTTGCCGGGTAAACCTCACTGTCCATTGACTAGGCAATTTTTCTTCTGCCAAGGGGCGAACGTTCCAGGGTTCCGCTGTCTCCAGTTTTACTTCTTTGGACAGTTGTGGCTCAATTTTCTTAATAAATTCCTGGGCCAGAGCGTTAGCCTGGTCTTTAGTCAAGGTACCAGGACTGTTGTCATCACCTGTATATTGATTAAAACCATAAATGCGGCCGGTAGTTGCGTCTATCCTGGCCCACAGGTCATAATACTCGCCCTCAGTCCCTGCTTTAGGATTGCTCCAATTCAGGTTCCAGTACCGCAAATCCTTGTTCTGCCAATCCCGGTTTAGTGAAGCCCGGGTTAGAATCGCATGTCTTGGAATATCCACCCACTGTTTAACCTTAGCAACTGCTTCTTCTTGGGTTAGGATATTGGCTTGCTTTTCTAACTCGGCTATTTCCTGAGGGGTTAGAGATGGGGCAGCGGCTTGGTCAGCAGACCCCATACCTACTGCCATTTCTTTCATGGCCACATCATACTGGCCTTCCTTCAGTTCCAGGGGTTCGCCGGTGAAAGCGTTAATGGTACCATTGGAGGGATGGTCAATACGATAGATTAATCGAACCGGCTCCGGTTGGGGATAGGAGGATCTGTACCAGTTATAAGGTAAGAAGTACTGCAATTTAAGCATGTTTTCAGCCTGGAAGACCTGTTTAGCTTGGTTTTCACCCATCACCTTAGCCGGATCGGCTAGGGGAAGATCGGTCCAGTTAAGACTGAAGGAATTAAGGTCCCGGGTACGGGCATTCACTTCCATGCGTACTTCATCACCCAGTACCGGCACTCTGTTTTCTATGCGCTGGTATCTGACCTGATAGCTGCTGTAACCCCTATCGATTACGGGTATAATAGTCGGACTGGTGATCATCTGCAAACGGTCGGCTTTATCAGGAAGTATTTTATGTAACCAGCGGTCAGCAATAGCCTGGGCTTCAGCTGGAGAAATGGATGCCTGGGCCGGTTGATCTTGCTGAGCTCTACTCCAGCAGTACATGTACACAACCTCACCAGTTTGGGCGTTGATCTGAACATTTATGCCGCTCTCTCCCGATTCACCTGCCGACCACTCTAGGTTCCAGATGGAAGACTGAGGTGAAGTACTGAACTCGGATACGAATTCCGGGTACTGTGCAGTAACCGGGAACAAGCTTTTGGCGGTTTTAATAGCTTCCTCCAGGGTAATACTGGTATCCCGGGCTATTGCAGGTACCGGACTCAAACTGACTAAAAGTGCCAGGGCCAAAGTTATTGCCAACAGTCTCTTAAATTTCATAGCCCTACCATTCTCCTTTCCATGTGCTACAAATGCTTTTCTATAATCCATACGCAGCCTCTATGGAAAGCTGACACCACAGAGAGTATTTCTTGCTGTGAAAATAGCCCTCACTATGTCATCGCTGTGAAAATAGCCCTCACTATGTCATCGCGAGCGAAGCGCGGCGATCTCTACCACCATCTACGGTTTGAGCTTAAAGATTGCCACGCCCCTTCGGGGCTCGCAATGACACTGTGAAAACGCCTCGCGGGGGATGTGGGCATC
>LSQX01067449.1_pt1 | contig 18835 bp, 17 predicted proteins | sample 654561 | NCBI WGS metagenome assembly LSQX01 (sample SAMN04489861, study PRJNA283612) | anaerobic digester metagenome | isolation source: 4 biogas reactors fed with cattle manure at either 37C or 55C with and... | place: Denmark: Kongens Lyngby | collected 2014
TCCTTTAAATCTGGTATTGAAATTGAAATATGAAAAACAGAAGTAAATAGCCCATGACTCTAAAGTAGAGTTGTGGGTTTTCTTTTGCTTGTTCAAGAAAAAATGTTCTGAGTACCTTCGTAATTGTCAACCAATAAGAATTTACAGAAAGATTGGTTTATATACCTTTAGGCTGGCTTAAAATATAGTCCACCTTCTTTCATATCTTGTCACAACTGTTCGCTGAGTATATAATGTTAATATTCGATATATACACTTACATTGGAGGTGGAAGATGAATATCATTATTAGCAACGCAAATAATGAGCCGATTTATGAGCAAATATATCGTCAAATAAAGTCTGCAATTATTTCATCTGAGCTTAAAGAAGGGGATTTACTCCCGTCTATTCGTAATCTTGCAAAAGATTTAAGAATTAGTGTGATAACAACCAAAAGAGCTTATGATGAACTTGAAAAAGACGGATATATATATTCAGCAATAGGTAAAGGCTCTTTTGTTGCAGAAAAAAATACAGAAATATTGCGGGAAGCCCATTTAAAAGAAATTGAGGAGCACTTCAGAATAATTTTAAAGATTGCTCCAGCGTGTAAATTAACAGTAGACGATATTATTGAAATGTTCAAAATCATTTCAGAGGAGGAATAAATATGAACAGTATTGAAGTGAAGAATCTTACAAAATCTTTTGGTGATTTCACACTTAAAGATCTTAGTTTTAATGTACCTTCAGGAACGATTATGGGGCTAGTTGGTGAAAATGGCGCAGGAAAAAGCACAGCTATAAAACTTATTATGAACACCTTAAAAGCAGATAACGGTGAAGTTTCAGTTTTAGGGGTGTCTAATTTATCTAAGGAATTTACAAATCTTAAGCAAGATATCGGGGTTGTACTTGATGAGGCATATTTTCCAGAAGTATTAAATGCTAAAAATATTAATAACATAATGAAACTTATCTATAAAAATTGGAACGAGGATTCTTATTTTGAATACATAAAAAAGTTCTCTTTACCTCTCACGAAAATATTTAAAGACTTTTCAAGAGGAATGAAAATGAAATTGTCTATCGCAGTTGCACTATCCCATAATCCAAAACTACTTATTTTAGATGAGGCAACCAGTGGACTCGATCCTATGGTGAGAGATGAAATTCTCGATGTGTTTAATGACTTTACAAGGGACGAGAATCATTCAATTTTACTCTCATCGCATATTATCAGTGACCTTGAAAAAATTTGTGATTATATCTGCTTTATTCATAAAGGTGAGCTTCTTTTAGTTGAAGAAAAAGATTTGTTATTAGAAAAATATGCAGTCATAAAACTGGCGAAAAATCAGTTGGAAACATTACCAAAGGATTCCATTGTTCGCAAAATTAGAACAAGTTTCGGCTACGAAGTACTTGTACAAAAAGATAAAATTAACGCAGCCTTTAGGGTAGAAAATACCAGACTTGAAGATATTATTTTATTGATGGTAAAGGAAGGTGTCTAAATGAAAAGCTTACTATTAAAAGATTTTTATGTTATCACAAAACAGCTTAAAATATTTCTTATTATTATTCCAGTTATTGCGCTGACAACAGGAGAAGCGATGTCTACTTTCTCAATTTTACTAGGAGCGGTGTTACCAATGACAGCGATTGCTTATGATGAACGCTCTAAGTGGAATGAACTTGCCGCCATGATGCCTTATTCAAAATTTGATCTTATTTTTAGTAAATATTTGCTGGGTTATCTTTGTATGTTTGGTGCAGCTCTGCTTGTATTTATTGGTCAAATTATTGGGAAAAATAATGGCATTGTGGTGATAGATGATGATATAAATGTTCTACTATTTGCCGTTATGGGAGGTCTTATCTTTATAGCAATAAATACTCCCATTCTCTTTAAATTTGGCAGTGAAAAAGGTAGGTTTGTTTTTATTATTACAATGGCGCTTGTTGGTGCAAGCGGACCAATTCTGCAGAAAGTTGATAGTAGAATTATTCTTAAAATATTTAACTTATCTCCCGTTATTTTACTTGCATTTGTTGTTATACTAAATGTGATGTCTTTAATGATTTCTATGAATATTAAAAAGGATAAAGCTTAATTGTTATAAGCAAAATGAGTATAACAATAAAACGATTAATATTAATTGGATTTTTGGTTACATCTGCAAAACAGGTAAAACTGATTGATATGTTCCCCCATACGAGAGCCAATATTGGATATCTTCCCACAAAGAGAATTTCACATGAAAATATTCATGCAATTTATTTTTGACAGCTAGGTGGTTGTCTCCACGCATGTTGAGTGAATGGTATTGATGTCAAGAATTGAGGAATAATTAAATACAGAAAGCTTATAAATAAAGGGTTTCCAGGCATTGAGTCTTGTTTTCGGCAGTTTTGCTGAAAACTCTCATGACAGGAAACCTTTATTTTTATTGTTGTTGGGAAGATATCGACTGCATTAATTTAGTGAAGATGACGGAAGCAAATGGCAGGACAGCGAAAAGTTCATAGGATTAACAGCATTGACCGACTACACATTTACCGCCAGAGTAAAAGCGACAGCAACACATAAAGAATCAGCAGCAAGTGCTGGGCACAACCATCAAAACTGACGAATCGGTCTCAGTTTATACTTTTGAAAGTGGTACAGATAGAATAACAGGCTATGCTGGTTCAGAAACAATTGTAGCAATCCCAGCACAAATTGGTGTAGTTAATGTTGCAAGGATAGGTCAAGATGCATTTAAGGGTAAAGAAAGTATTACAAACCCAGATAGCATTGTAACAATGCAATATCATGCTTTTGATAACAGTGGGATATCATCATTAACACTAGGAAACTCACTTAAAACAATTGAAATAGCAGCTTTCCAGAACAACAAATTAACAGAAGTTACTATTACGACTTCAGTAACATCTTTGGGAGAGAATGCATTTTTGGATAATTGAACAAATTCTAACAGTGGAAGTATCACACAAACAGCACCAAACTTTAGAGGAATTTGGAAAGTTGTAGGAAAAGAATGGGTAGAAAAACCTAAGCAAAACTAAATAAATAAGCTTAGTCAACCTACGCAGGCAGATTGCAAACCAGGCTCAGCTGCGGGGGTTTTTCTTTGGAGGTGTTTCCTTGGAGGGGGCATGTCATCGTTAACTGCACTCATTTTTTAGTATTAGATTTACTGTCATGTTTATGAAATCTTCGTTTACAAGCTCTTCATTTCCAAGAAGATTTTGAATAACAACTCCATCTATTATAGTAAGGAGCAGCCATCCATAATATGATGATTTCTTTGAGTCTGGGGCATTCATTCTTTCCATAATCTTCTCAGAGAAGATTTCTTTGAATTCTTTATACTTTCTAATCAATTTATTTTTCAGCTCTTCATTTCCGGCAATTGCATCCATTACTAGATTAAGCCTTAAGCTCTTTTCAGGTTCTTCAATACCTCCATTTAATGAAAAGTATAAAAGTCTAGGAAGAGATGTATCTTTGTCTTTGTTATCGACCCAAACTAACAAATCGCTGTACAGTTGGCTTAAATAGATATCTGCAATATCATATAGTAGATCATCCTTTGAATTGTAGTAGTAATAGATACTGCCTTTGGATATCCCGGTTTTAGTTGCAATCTGAGACAGTGAGATACTGTTAAAAGATTTTTCTTCTAGCATCATAGATGCGGTGTCTAAAATCCTGTTTCGTACGTTGTCATTCTTCGGTGCTGCCATGAGTGCCTCCTCTTTAAAACAAAAAGTTAAATAAATCTAAAGTAAAAAGGAAAAACCAGTTTCTTTTTCTATTGAACTTTAAACACTATAATGGTATGATATCATTAGTTAGCCAGTCGGTCAACTAAAAAAGCACGTTGGAGTAATTCATGAATATTAATAGAAAACTAAAAAAGCGATTTGCAAACAATGTCAAGGCAAAGCTGGTGGATGATAAGATTGTTTTGTCAGGGAATGTTTCTTCTTGGGATGAAAAAGTTTCAGCTGGCCTAATTGCCTCTAAACCTGGCGGCAGGGTTCATGTTGTAAACGATATAAAAGTCAAGGGTTTGGAAGATGAAAAGACTATATTTCCGTTCATTAACGATAATAAGCTTGATGGTAGAAAGCCAGATGTGCTTATAATTGGAGGCGGAGTAGTAGGCTGCGCAATAGCACGAGAATTATCAAAATATGATATAGATATTTTGCTTGTAGAAAAGGAATACGATGTAGCCCTTCATGCCTCATCAAGAAATGACGGAATGATACACCCAGGGCTTGATATAAAGCCAGGGCGACTTAAAAAGAAACTAAATAATATTGGAAATGCTATGTACGATGAGTTCTGTTCGGAGCTCGATATTAAATTCAACAGATGCGGACAGTATCTTTGCTTTGCTAACTATATACTTCTCATCCCCATAATCTTCGCAATTCCATATTTTAATCTTACAGCAGCCGGCAAAACCCACTTTGTAAGCAGAAAAGAAATGAGAAAAAGGGAGCCGCATATATCTGAAGATATTAAATATGGTCTGTATTTTGATGGAGCAGGAAGGATATGTCCCTATGGACTTACAATTGCCCTTGCTGAAAATGCAATACAAAACGGAGCTGAAATATCATTAGATACTGCAGTAAAATATATGAAGGTAAGCGGTAATAAAATAGAAGAAGTCGTTACAAACAGAGGCTGCATTCATCCTAAGATGATAATAAATGCAGCCGGCGTATTTAGCGAAGAAATAGCTAAGATGGCGGGTGATAGGTTTTTCTCAATTCACCCCAGAAAAGGCACTAGTGCAATTTTAGATAAGGAAGCAAAGAAAAACGTAAATACCATATACTCCTCCTTTAATCTTGAAAAAAATAATCATAATACAAAAGGAGGCGGCATAGTATCTACTGTGGACGGCAACGTACTAGTAGGACCTAATGCCATTGAGACTAATGAGAAGGAAAACTTCGATACAGAAAAATCAAGCATTGATTCAGTGTTTAAAAAGCAGAAAAGAGTCGGTAATTGGCTCACTGGAAATGACATAATTACATATTTTACTGGTGTAAGAGCAGCAACATATGAGGAGGATTTCATAGTTGAAAAGGGTAGAAATACTCATAATATATTCCACGCAGCAGGTATACAGTCGCCAGGTCTTACTGCAGCCCCTGCAATTGCAGTTATGATGAGGGAACTTATTAATAAGGAAATACCTGAAATGATAAGAAAAGAGAAATATTTGAGTCACAGAAAAACCTTCCCTAAAATTAGCGAAATGGATGAGGATGATAGAAGAGAATATATAGAAAAGAATCCGGATTATGGGGAAATAGTATGCCGTTGCGAAGAAATTAGTAAGGGAGAAATACTTGATTCCATGAGGGGACCCCTAAGATGTGATACCGTAGATGCTGTGAAGAGAAGAGCAAGGCCAGGAATGGGAAGATGCCAAGGCGGATTTTGCGGTCCACAAGTTGCAAAGTTGATCAGCATCGAAAAAGGAATTCCTTTAAATGAAGTTCGGAAGGGTTATGAAGACAGCTATATTCTTCTAGGTGAGAAAAATGAAATATGATGTAGCGGTAATAGGCGCAGGTCCTGCAGGATTGGCTGCGGCAATATCAGCAGAAAAGCACGGAGCTAAAGTTGTCTTAATAGAAAGAGAAGATCGGCTAGGTGGAGTTTTAAAACAATGCATCCACGATGGCTTTGGATTGATAAGATACGGCGAAAAACTTTCCGGTTGTGAATATGCAAATAGGTATATAGATATATTAATAGAGCGAATGAATTATGGCAATATTGAACTGAAGCTTAAAACTTTTGTCTCTAAGGTAGATAAAATTGATGACGGCTTCAATCTTTTGCTTAGCAGTCGCGGGAAGCTAGAAAATATAAAGTCGGAAAAAATAATATTTGCAACGGGTTGCAGAGAAAGAACACCAAAGCAAGTTTCGATACATGGAAGCAGGCCGTCGGGAGTTTTTACGGCAGGTCTGGCTCAGTACTACTTAAACATAAACGGGCAGATGCTAGGGAAAAAGTGCGTAATACTAGGCTCTGGCGATATTGGACTTATAATGGCTAGAAGATTAACACTTGAAGGAGCTAACGTTTTGGGCGTATACGAAGCTAAAGATTCTCCAAGTGGCTTGACTAGAAATATTTATCAGTGCCTAGAGGATTTTGATATTCCCCTTTATCTTTCTCATACGGTGACTAGGCTTCATGGGAGAAATAGACTAGAAGGTGTTACTATAAGTCGTGTAGATCAAAACATGGTGCCAATAGAAGGAACAGAAGAATATATCAGTTGTGATACACTTATAGTATCTGTTGGCCTAATACCGGAAAACGAATTACCTAAAACGCTCAACGTCCCTTTGTCAAAGCACACTAAAGGGGCCATAGTAAATCAGTACTACGAGACCGAAGTTAAAGGGATATATGCTTGCGGAAATGCACTGCATGTAAATGATCTAGTCGATTATGTAAGCGAAAGCGGTGAAGAGGCAGGCAAATTTGCAGCGATTAGGGATAAATTTGAACAGGAAGCTGTAGAAGTTACTTTTACTTCTGATTTTGGATACGTAGTGCCGCAGAAAATAGTAAAAGATACAGAACCTGCGACCTTCTATTTTAGAACATCAAAAATTAGAGAAAATGTTATTGTAAAAGTATATGATGGAGATAAAGAGATATTTAAAAAGAAATATTTAAATCTTAAACCACCGGAAATGGAAAAAATAAAAGTTCCCATCGATGGTGTTTCTGAGATAAGATTTGTCATGGAGGTGATTCAGTGATTAATAGAACATTTACATGCATAGTATGTCCAAATGGTTGCAAACTAAACGTTACAGCATCAGAAGATGATGCCTTTATAGTCACTGGTAACAAATGTAAAAAGGGAATTGAATTTGCAGAAAATGAAATATTAAATCCAAAAAGAATGCTAACAACTACTGTAAAGACAAATTTCGATCTCATGCCATATCTTCCCGTTAGAACAGACAATGAAATACCCAAAGAAAAGGTCTTTGAGGTTATGAGCATTCTTAGGAAAACTGTGATAGAAAAAAATATTAAAGTAGGGGATATAATAATAGAAAATATTTCAAATACTGGAGTAAATGTTATTGCTACGATGAATACTGAGGAGAAGCGCTATGGATGAATTAAAGAAAATTGCCCTTACTTTTGATATCGGAACGCAAAGCGCAAGAGGTGTTCTCATAGATGACAAGGGGAACATATTAGCCAAAGAAAAAATCGCTTTTAAAAATCCATACTTTAGCAAGAACCCTGGTTGGGCTGAGCAAGATGGTGATTTCTATTGGGAAAACATATGCAGTATTTCTAAAAAGCTTAAAAGTAATACTAAAGATTTATGGGAAAAAATAGCAGTTGTAAGCATAACTACGATTAGAGATACAAATATATGCGTAGATGATTCCGGAAATCCTTTAAGGCCAGCCATTCTTTGGCTTGATAAAAGAAAAGCAATTTGCAGTGAACCATTAGATTTAAAAAGAAGAGCGGCCTTCAAGATAACTGGTATGACTGAAACTGTAGATATGTTAAGAAAAGCTTCTTCGTGTAACTGGATAATTGAAAATGAAAAGGAAATATGGTCAAAAACACATAAATTTTTGATGCTTAGCGGTTATATGAATTTTAAATTTACTGGCTTGATGGTGGACAGTAAAGCAAATATTATTGGCCACGTGCCTTTTGATAATAAGAAGCAAGTGTGGATGGATGAAAGGGGCCTAACGTTTACTGTAATGCCTGTGCCGCTGGATAAGCTTTGTGAACTGGTTGATCCGGGCACTGTAATTGGAAGTATTACAAAAAAAGCATCGGAAGAAACAGGAATAAAGGAAGGGATGCCTTTTGTTGCTACTGCCTCTGATAAAGGATGTGAAACCATAGGGCTCTCATGCGTAACTCCTGATAAAGGAGCCATAAGTTTTGGTACTACAGCTACTATTCAGTATACTATTGATATGTATGTGGAACCTCAAAGATGCTTCCCTTCGTATCCTGCTGGTGTAAATGGGCAATATAGCCCTGAAATAGAAATATACAGAGGCTACTGGTTAATATCTTGGTTTAAAAAGGAGTTTGCTGAAAAGGAAGAAAAAGAATCCATTAAATTAGGAGTATCAGCTGAAGAACTCTTAAATAGAAGACTAAAAGAAATTAAACCAGGCTGCGACGGGCTTATATTTCAGCCATATTTTACTCCAGGTGTAGCCATGCCTAATGCTAGAGGAGCCGCAATAGGATTTTCAGATGTGCATACAAGGATACATATTTACAGGGCTATCATAGAAGGAATCAATTTTGCATTAATAGATGGTATGAAAACTTTAGAAAGGCAAATGGGAACTCAGACAAAATCAATATATATAGCGGGAGGAGGATCTCAAAGCGACGAAATAGCTCAAATAACGGCTAATATGTTTGGACTTCCCGTATATAAGACGCAAACGAGCGAGGCGGCTGTAATAGGTAGCGCAGCACTAGCTTATGTTGGAATTGGAAGGTACGAAGATATATTTTCAGCAATTGATAATATGGTGCATATAGCATATGAGTTTACTCCTGACATGGATGAGCATAAGTTATACAAAAAGATATATAGCGATGTATTTTCAAAAATATTTGATAAGTTAAAACCACTGTATGATATAGAAAGCGAAATGGAGGATAAATAAATGACTCATAAATACAAAGGATTTGAACCTAAATGGTTTGATGATGATTTCTCAGATGATTCATATAGATCGATATTTAAGTGGGGAGAGAAAAGACAGATTAAACCTCCTAGAGAATCTATGTACAAACTTCTTAAGGACAAGTTTGAAATAGATGACAGTGATTTTTCCGAGTATTCAGAAGAGCTTGGTTTAGATTCAGTTGATTACGACATCCCCTTAAAACTAGACAAAAAACATATAAAGAAATTTAAAGAAATATTTGGAGATGAATTTGTAAGAACAGATGAATACGCTAGGCTATCAGTAGCCTACGGCAAGACCATGTACGACATAATAAGGCTTCGTCAAAAGGTAGTAGAGAATGTGCCAGATGCTGTATGCTACCCTGATAATAAAGAGCAGGTAAACGAATGCGTTGAATACTGCGCGAAAAACAAGATACCTGTATATGTTTATGGAGGAGGATCTTCTGTTACAAGAGGAGTTGAATGCATAAAGGGCGGCATAAGTTTAGACATGAGGCTTAGATTCGATAAGATAATCGACTTTAATGAAGCAGATCAAACGATTACAGTTCAGCCAGGACTAAGTGGGCCTGGCCTAGAAAAAGCTTTAAACGAGGCAGAAATGAGATTTGGTGCTAAGCGAGCATATACTTGTGGGCACTTTCCTCAAAGCTTTGAATATTCATCAGTAGGCGGCTGGGTAGTGACTAGAGGCGCGGGGCAAAACTCGACTTATTACGGCTGCATTGCAGATATAGTAATGGCACAGGAATACTCGACCCCGGTTGGAGTTATAAAAACGGATTCCTATCCAAGAAAAGCATGTGGACCTGATATAGATCAGATAATGATGGGAAATGAAGGTACTTTTGGAGTACTCACGGAAGTAACTTTAAAGATATTTAGAAACATGCCTGAAACAATAAAAAGATTTTCATATATGTTTCCTGATTGGGAAACAGCTCAAAGGGCTGCAAGAGAAATCATGCAGTCGGAAGCTGGATATCCTTCAGTGTTTAGACTATCTGACCCCGAGGAAACTAGTATAATGCTTTATATGTATGGAGTAATGGACTCGCCACTAAAACACTTGTTTAAGTTAAAAGGTTTTAAGGAAGGTGAGATGTGCATGTTTTTAGGATTTACAAACGGAGAAAAAGGTTTTTCTAAAAACTGCGCAAAGCATACTAAAAAAGTGGCAAGAAAATATGGAGGAATGACACTTACAGGTTACGTAACTAAAGCATGGGAAGGTGGCAGATTCAGTGATCCATATCTTAGAGATACGCTTCAAGATTTTGGAGTAGTAATTGATACAATGGAGGCTTCTGTTAACTGGAGCAATATGACTAAGGTCCATAAGGAAGTAAGAGCATACTGCAAATCAAGACCAAATACGGTATGTATGACCCATATGTCCCACGTATATCCTCAGGGTGCAAATCTCTACTGGATATTCATAAGTAAATTTGGTAGCGCAGAAGAATTTAAAGCTTATCATTCAGGAATTTTAGACGCTATTCAAAAGAGCGGTGCAGCTATGAGCCATCACCACGGAATAGGTAAGATGTTTGCTCCTTGGTTAGAGGGCTCTTTGGGTGAAAACGAATACAAGGTTATAAAGTCTCTTAAGGAACATTTCGATCCGGATAATATAATGAATCCGGGAGGAACTCTTGGATTTGATTTAAAGAAAGATGAGATAATAAGAAAAGATAAGAGAATTTATGAAAAAACCTGGTAAATAAGATCAATTGGCACCCAAAAAAGAGGGTGCCTTTGAATTTTATATGTTTATTTTGGTTTCTGACTTGTATAATACGCTCGATTTTTATATAATTAAGTAATAATAGGTAAGAAGGGAAGTACTATGGGAATCAAAGTAGCAAAATTTGGTGGATCATCTGTTGCGGATGCAATTCAGTTTAAAAAAACAAAAGAAATAATCATGTCTGATAAGGAAAGAAGATACATTGTTGTATCAGCTCCTGGTAAAAGATTTGAAGGCGATACAAAGATAACGGATGTTCTATATTTGTGCAAGGCGCACATCGAACATAACTTGCATTATGAACAACTGTTTCAAGTTGTTATAGATAGATATATGTCATTTAAGGTTAACCTAGGTATTGATGTTGACCTTGAAAGCGAATTTGATACTATCAAGAAAAATTTACATGGCGGAGCAGGGGAAGCATATATCGCCAGCAGAGGCGAATACCTAAATGCCGTAATAATGGCATCATACCTTGGCTTTGATCTTGTGGATACAATGGAACTGATTAAGTTTGATGAGTCAGGCAGGGTAATGCTTAAAGAAACGGATAAAGCTTTAAAAGAAGAACTTAGTAAGCATGAAAGGGCTGTAATGCCCGGCTTTTATGGAAGTAATAATGGAGGCGAAATTGTTACATTTTCAAGAGGTGGCTCCGATGTAACTGGTTCACTAATAGCAAGAGCGGTAAAAGCAGATGTTTATGAAAACTGGACTGACGTATCAGGCTTTATGATGGCAGACCCTAGAATTGTAGATAACCCAGAACCGATTTCACATATATCATATAAAGAGCTTAGAGAATTATCATATATGGGTGCTACAGTGTTACATGAGGATGCCATATATCCTGCGAAAATGGCTAATATTCCTATTAATATTAGAAATACTAATGAGCCTCACGATGTAGGCACTTTGATTACAGCAGAACCAGCCAAAGATAGCAATAAAATAATTACAGGGATAGCAGGAAATAAGGACTTTACTGTAATTGCACTATATAAAAATCTTTTAGCAACTGAAAAAGGATACATACGCAAGGTATTAAATATTTTAGAAGATTACGATATTAGTTGCGAGCATGTACCTAGTGGAATAGATTCAGTATCAATAGTAATTTCAAATGACCAACTAAAAGGAAAGACGGAAAGAGTAATTAAGGATATTCAAAATCAATTGGAACCAGATTCCATTGATGTGCTAGATGAGATGGCTTTAATTGCAACTGTAGGATGCGGAATGTCACAGAGAACAGGTGTGTCGGCAAAACTATTTACAGCTCTCGCAGAAAGTCATGTTAATATTAGAATGATACAGCAAGGATCTAGCGAAATGAATATAATAGTTGGGGTTGAAAACAAACAGTTCGAGACCGCTATAAGAGCAATTTACAAAGCTTTCATGGACTAGATAAGGAGGACTTTATGAAAAAATATGGAAAAAACGGATTATCTCAAGGTTTGGATGGTGGAGGTAAAAGAATGGAAAAGTCAAAAGTTGCAAAAACAGGGCTTACCATTATTGGTGTAGGCTTAGCATTAGGGTTGGCGCTAGTTATTACTACTAAAAAAGTATTTGATGAAATTTTTGTAGAGGATGATTGGACAGATGAAGATTGGTCAACTGAAGAAGAACTTGAAGGAAAAATAAACTAAGCTCATCTCATTTGATGATGGCGAAAGGAAGAAGAACAAGATGGCAGAAAAAAAAGGAACTTACTATATAACCACACCTATTTATTATCCTAGTTCAAAACTACATATTGGACATACATATTGCACAGTGATGGCAGATGCTATGGCTAGATTTAAAAGACTTTCAGGATACGATGTTAGGTTTTTAACAGGCACAGATGAACATGGTCAGAAAATCCAAGACATAGCTAAAAATAAAAATGTTTCAACTCAGGAATACGTGGATGAAATTGTAGATGGCATTAAAGAATTATGGAAGACAATGGAGATTAGCTACGATGATTTTATAAGAACTACTGAAACAAGGCACGTAGAGAGAGTTCAGGAAATTTTTAAAAAAATATATGAAAAAGGTGATATCTATAAAGGTGAATATGAAGGTTGGTATTGTACCCCTTGCGAATCCTTTTGGACTGAAACTCAAGTAGAAGATGGCAAATGTCCTGACTGCGGCAGACCTGTACAAAAAGCAAAGGAAGAGGCATATTTCTTTAGGCTTTCTAAATATCAAGATAGGCTTTTAGATTTATTTGAAAACAATGCTGAATTCTTGCAACCAGAAACAAGAAGAAATGAAATGATTAAGTTTGTCAAACAAGGTCTTGACGATTTATGTATATCAAGATCAACATTTGATTGGGGAATTAAAGTGCCTATGGATGAAAAACACGTTATTTACGTGTGGCTTGATGCATTATCAAACTATATTACGGCCCTTGGATATCCTGACGACCCTGAGCTATATGAAAAATATTGGCCAGCTGATATACATCTAGTTGGTAAAGAAATTGTAAGATTTCATACGGTTATTTGGCCAGCTATGCTAATGTCAATGGATTTACCACTTCCTAAACAAGTATTAGGCCACGGATGGCTTTTATTAGAAGGTGGCAAGATGTCTAAGTCTAAAGGAAATGTAGTGGATCCAGTAGTTCTTATCGATAGATATGGAGTAGACGCGCTTAAGTATTTCTTACTTAGAGAATATACCTTCGGACAAGACGGTGTGTATACAAATGAAGTAATGCTAAGAAGAATGAATTTTGACTTGGCTAATGACTTGGGAAATCTTTTATCAAGGACAGTAGCTATGATACAAAAGTATAACGGTGGCTTTGTTCCTGATGCTAAAGGATCAAATGAAACTGATGAAGATTTAAAGGAAGTAGCTATCGGTGCAGCACCTAAAGTAGAGGAACATATGAATAAGTTCCAATACAGCTTGGCACTAGAAGAGATATGGGTGCTGATTAGAAGAGCTAATAAATACATAGATGAAACTATGCCGTGGGTACTTGCTAAAGAAGAGGGAGACAAAGAAAAATTAGATACAGTATTACATAATTTAGCTGAATCTCTAAGAATTGTTTCTGTACTTATTCATCCTTTCATGCATAATACTTCAGGTAAGATGAGAAAGCAGCTGGGTCTTTGGTACAAAGAAGTAGAGTGGGAAGATGCATTCACATTTGACATGATGTCAGGCGAACAGGTTGCTAAAGGTAAACAACTTTTCCCAAGACTTGATATTGATAAGGAATTAGAGGAGCTGGAAAAAATGCAGGGTCCTTCAGAAGAGGAAAACATCGAGCTAGAGTTAAAACCTGAGATTGTGTATGATGATTTTGATAAAATCGATTTCAGAGTGGGCACAATTCTGACTGCAGAGAAACATCCGAAAGCTGATAAACTGCTAGTTTTTCAGGTTAAGATGGGAACGGAAAAAAGACAAATAATTTCCGGCGTTGCAGAGGATTTCACACCTGAGGAAATGGTAGGCAAAAAAGTTATTGTTGTTGCAAATTTAAAGCCTAGAAAACTTAGAGGCTTGGAATCAAAGGGCATGCTTATGTTTGCTGAAAATGGCAAAAGATGCGAAATAGTTACAACCATCGCTGATGATGGATGCGTGGTAGATTAAAATAATTGGTTAGAAGGTCTCGGAAGCTACTCTATAGTTTTCGGGACCCGATTTATGTTAGTAAGATATGAGGTAGACAAATGTTATTTGATGCACATACTCATTTAAACTTTTTAAAGTATACAGACAAACAAAGAGAAGACTTGGCGAGTGAGATTGAAGCTTCGGAAGTTGAGTACGTTATGGACGCAGGAGATAGTTTAGAATCTTGCCTCCTGACTGTAAAGAATTGCAACAAGTATTCATGGTGCTATGGGGCAGTGGGTATTCATCCACATAATGCTAAGGACATGGACGAAGAAACTCTTCTTTTTATAGAAAACCTTGCTAAAAAAGATAAGATAAAAGCTATAGGAGAAATTGGCCTTGACTTTTATTATGACAAATCTGATCGAGATGAACAGAGATATTGGTTTAGAAGACAGATTCAGCTGGCAAATAAGCTTAAGATGCCAATAATGATTCACTCTAGAAGCGCAGATAAAGAAACTATAGACCTGCTCAAAGAGGAAGGCGCTTTTTCAGACGAAAGAAAATCATGGTTTCCTAAAAAAGAGGGGCCAGGTGGCGAAATGCATGGAGATGCTCGAGTTCAAATTCACTGTTACTCGGGCTCTAAAGAAACCGCTGTGCAATACATAAAGCTTGGAGCAATGATTTCAATAGCAGGCCCGATTACATTTAAAAATAATAGAAAAACAGTAGAGGTGGTTCAGGAAGTTCCAATAGAATTTTTACTTGCTGAAACTGATGCGCCGTATTTGACGCCGGAACCACACAGAGGAAAGACTAATAAATCAACTTACGTAGAGCACGTTGTAAGGCGTATAGCTGTACTAAAGAAATTAACTTTTGAAGAAGCTTCGGCGATCACGTTAAATAATGCGAAGATATTTTTCAATATATAGGGGAGAATATGAATAAGATAGTAGAAAAGATTTTAGAAAGCAATTTAATAAAGGCTGACCAACATATAGTCATAGGCTTATCGGGAGGCCCTGATTCAATGTGTCTTTTTTATGCATTAGATTCTATGGCAAAAGAGAAGAATCTTAACATATATCCTGTTCATCTTAACCATAAGTTTAGACCTGGGGTTTCTGATGAGGAACAAGAAAAGGTAGAGAGGCTATGTATAGAAAAAGGGTGGCCTTGTAAAAGTTATGAAGTAGACTGCTTGAAAATAGCGAAAGATAATAAAATAGGTTCTGAAGAAGCTGGCAGAAATGAAAGATATAAGGCCTTTGCTGAAGTGGCAGAAAGTCTCAAGAAAAAAGGTATAGACGGAGATAAAATTGTCATAGCGGTTGCGCAAAATGCCAATGATCAAAGTGAAACCATAATGTTTAGAATAATAAGAGGCACTGCAATATCTGGGCTTAGTGGAATTAAAAGCGAAAGATATGATGAATACGAAAATAAAATAGTTAGGCCGCTTTTAGATGTTACGAGAAAAGAAATCGATGAATATATTGAAGAGCAAGGCATTGAACCTAACATTGATGAAAGCAACTTCGAGCCCGTATATAACAGAAACAGAATAAGGCTAGAGCTTTTTCCTTATATTGAGAAGCATATAAATTCAGGATGCCAAGAAGCTATAAGAAGGCTGGGGGAATCTGCTCTAGTAGAGAATGAATATATGGACATTCAAGCTAAGGAAGTTCTTAAAAAGTGCTTGGTAGAATACAATAGTAACAAAGATGTATTAAGGTCAGCTACTCTTGATGCAACAAGGCTTGGAGAAAATCATAAGGCTATCGTTTTAAGAGCGATAGATAAAATAATAATAGACATGAATTTAAAGAATAATGTCAGCAGAAACGGCATTCTTGATATTTACAATTTAGTAATTAGCGATAATCCATCTGCAAGCTACGACATATCTAAAAACCACGTGGTCAGAAGAAAATACAACCTAGTTATCTTTGAAAAGAGTGAAGAGTCAAAACGGAAGAACCAGATAAAATTCAAGGTAAGTATAATTGAAAAAGACGACTTCGATGAGGAAAAACCTGGATGTTATGCAATCTTTGACTATGTAAAGTATATGGCAGAACATGGAAAGACAGAATCAAATATCAAGTTTAGAACAAGGCGCGAGGGAGATTACCTACCGTTTAATGAAGGTAGCAAAAAACTGCATGATTATTTAATCAATGAGAAGATTCCAAAAGAATGCAGAGATGATGTATATTTCTTTGCAATTGGTAGGGAAATTCTGTGGATGGTACCTAATGATAATTTCAATAATGAAGCAGCTAGAAAAAGGGGAAAATATTCACAGAAATATCATCTAGACAACAGAACAAGATTAGCATTACTCCTTGAAATTGTTGGGTAACTGTGGTAGAATATCAAAATAGTTTTGTTATAATAGACAAATTTGTGAGACCTAACATAAGAAAGGGAACAACATTGAAAAAATTTGGGAAAAATATAAGCATATATCTAGTAATTTTCGCAGTAGTATTAACTGCAGCCTTTGTGTATAAGGGGGTTGAAGAACCTGTTAAGGTAAAAGAAGTTCAGTTTTCAGAGTTCGTAGAACAAGTGGAATCGGGTAAAATTAAAGAACTGAATATTTCTGAAAGGAAACTTACAGGAACATTAAATTCAGGCAACATAGTATACACTTATGCATCATCTATTGTAGATATAGATTATATGAACAACACATATGTATATCCTATGATGGAAGATGGAAAAATCAAGATGGAAAGTGATGCACCAGAGAGTGGATTTTCCTTCCTTGCCCTTCTACCTACAATAGTTATGATAGCGGCACTTGGGTTCCTATTTTACTTCATGATGAACCAAGGAGGAAACAACAAAGCTTTCCAATTTGGCAAGAATAAATCCAAGATGTATAAAGATACTGGTAAAAATCTTAAGTTTGAAGATGTAGCCGGTCTTGATGAAGAAAAACAAGAGTTAGAAGAAATAGTTGATTTCTTAAAAGATTCAGATAAATATAAACAGCTTGGTGCACGTATTCCTAAAGGAGTACTTTTAGTAGGCAGACCTGGAACAGGCAAAACTTACGTGTCAAAGGCTGTGGCAGGCGAAGCAGCAGTACCATTTTATACAATAAGTGGTTCTGACTTTGTTGAAATGTTTGTCGGAGTAGGAGCATCGCGAGTTAGAGATTTGTTTGAGCAAGCCAAGAAAAACACGCCTTGCATAATTTTTATAGATGAAATTGATGCGGTTGGTCGTAAAAGAGGAGCTGGACTTGGAGGCGGTAACGACGAAAGAGAACAGACACTTAACCAACTGTTAGTTGAAATGGATGGATTTGAAGAAAATGCTGGAGTTATAATATTAGCAGCAACTAATAGGCCAGACATCTTAGACCCAGCGCTACTAAGGCCGGGCAGATTTGATAGACAAATAGTAATAGGAATGCCAGATGTGCAAGCTAGAGAAGCTATATTTAAGGTTCACTCGAGGAATAAACCTTTAGCAGAAGGTGTTTCTCCTCAGATACTAGCTAGGCGTACACCTGGATTTTCACCTGCAGACATTGAAAACTTGATAAATGAGGCAGCGCTTCTTACAGCTAGAAGAAATGGTACAAACATCAGGATGGAAGAAATTGAAGAAGCTACTACAAAAGTTATGGCAGGACCTGCTAAAAAATCAAGAGTAATAAGTGAATCAGAAAGAAAACTTACGGCTTATCATGAAGCAGGACATGCAGTGGTTATGAGAGCGCTTCCAGGCTCTGACCCAGTCCACCAAGTTACAATTGTGCCTAGAGGAGCTGCAGGCGGATTTACCATGTATCTACCAGAAGAAGATAGGTACTATGAAACTAAAGGTCAGATGTTATCCACAATCAAGCATTTACTTGCTGGCAGGGTATCAGAAGAGCTTATACTCGATGACATAAGTACAGGAGCAAGTAACGATTTACAAAGAGCTACTGCAATAGCAAGAGAGATGGTTACTAAATATGGATTTAGCAAAAATATGGGACCAGTTAGTTACTCATCTAGCGATGAAGTATTCTTAGGAAAAGACTTTTCTACTAGGCAGCAGTACTCTGAAAAAGTTGCATCTGAAATAGATGTAGAAATTAAAGCAATGCTAGAAGAAGCTTATGAAGAAACTAAGACGATTATTACAGAAAATATGGACAGGATCACTAATGTTGCCGAGGCACTTTTAGAGGTAGAAACTATAGATCGTGATCAATTTGAAATACTTTATAATATTGAAATGACACCTAAGGAAATGGCTGAAGCTGTAAGAGCTAAGGATGAAGAAACTCGTGAAGCTAACAAAATGGAATCTGAAGAAAGAAAACGCTTGCAGGAGGAAGAAAAGAAAAAACTAGAAGAGGAACTTGCTAAATTTGATTCCGACTATTTAAGCGAAGAGCATGAAGAAGCTGAAACTGAGCTTGAAGAAGCGAAAGCCGAAACAGAGCCTGACGCTGATCTCGAAGAAGAGAAAACCGATAAGGACAATTAGGAGATTGATATGAAGATTACAATTAGAGATTGTTTACAATTGGATGTATTCAAAAATAGTGTTGTTCTGGCAGGTAATAAAAAACTGGAAAATAGGGTTAGAACCATATCAGTATTAGACGAAACTAAACTTGAGATCGGAATAAAAAACAACGGTGTTAAGGAACAACTTGTTCTTACACATTTTTGGCAATGCGTTGATGATATAGACTTACAATGCGAATTTGTAAAGGGATTAGCG
>LSQX01294339.1_pt1 | contig 18833 bp, 18 predicted proteins | sample 654561 | NCBI WGS metagenome assembly LSQX01 (sample SAMN04489861, study PRJNA283612) | anaerobic digester metagenome | isolation source: 4 biogas reactors fed with cattle manure at either 37C or 55C with and... | place: Denmark: Kongens Lyngby | collected 2014
GTTTCACTTTCGGAGCTCGATTTGGTTGTGGTACCGGGTATCGTTTTCTCAGCTGACGGGTATCGGATTGGCTATGGGGGTGGTTACTACGACCGCTTGTTGGCTCGGCGCGGGGATATTCCTACCATTGGATTGGCGTTTGAACTGCAGGTGGTGAGGTCGGTTCCACGGGACTCTCATGATATTCCGGTGCACTTTCTGGTGACTGAGAAAGGGATCAGAGAGTGCAGAGTTGATCAAGAATAACGAATGAAGAAAGGAGACACCGATGAACGTGGCTCAAAATAGGGCAGATTTTCGCAGTGATACGGTTACTGTGCCTACCCCAGAGATGAGGCAGGCTATGTACGAAGCTAAAGTGGGCGATGATGTTTACGGCGAAGATCCAAGCATAAACAGGTTGGAGGAACTAGGGGCCAACCTTTTGGGAAAAGAAGCCGGTTTATTTGTAACTAGTGGGACCCAAGGCAATCTCATCTCCATACTTACCCACACGGTTCCCGGGCAAGAAATAATTTTAGAGAGCGAAAGCCACGTATTCTACTATGAAGCCGCTGGGGCAGCACTCATTGGTGGGGTACAGACGCGCACCGTACCGGGAATGAGAGGGGCCATGGATCCAGCTACAGTAGAGGCAGCCATTCGCACTGATAACATTCACTTCCCGTCCACGGGGCTTATCTTATTGGAGAACACTCACAATCGTGCTGGTGGGGCAGTGGTGCCTATTTCTAACCTGGTATCTTTGGCTGCCATCGGGCAACGATACTCTATTCCGCTGCATCTAGACGGAGCTCGTATTTTTAATGCTGCTGCAGCACTAGGAATAAAGGCTAAAGAAATTGCATCGTGGGTTGATTCAGTCTCATTTTGTCTTTCGAAAGGCTTATGTGCTCCTGTAGGTTCGCTGATTGTGGGTAGAAAAGAATGGATTGCCCGAGCGCGTAAATGGCGGAAACGGTTAGGGGGAGGCATGAGGCAGGCAGGAATTTTGGCTGCTGCCGGCATTGTGGCCCTGGAGCAAATGATCGAACGCCTACCCCAGGATCATGACTTGGCCCAGTACTTAGCGGCAGGCTTAGCTGAGATACCAGGACTAGACGTGATACCGCCGGAGACAAACATTGTTTTGGCCCACATTTCAGACAGTAGATGGAGTGCATCACAACTGCTACAGCGGCTGGCAGAAGAAGGGGTTTTGGCTACCGATTTTGGCCCCTCCACTGTTCGTTTTGTCACCCACAAGGATGTGGACCGGGCCGCAGCCGACCGAGCGGTGTTAATTACAGGAAACATCCTTAAGGGTGATTTTTGATGACCGGAGAAACTCTATTTTCAGCCATGAACAGAGCAAGGGTTCCGTTGGCCGAGAGAATGCGTCCTCGATCGGTGGCAGAATTTGTGGGTCAGGAAGAAGCGTTAGCTTTTGGTTCCCCCCTAAAGATAGCGCTGGACCAGGGCCACTTGGTTTCCCAGGTTCTTTGGGGACCCCCGGGTTGCGGCAAAACTACCATAGCCCGGTTGCTGGCTAGAGATACACGGGCACATTTCTACTCCTTAAGTGCGGTATCAGCCGGTGTAGCTGATGTGCGACAGGCCGTACAGCAGGCTAGAGAGCGCTTACACACTTTTGGTCAGCGAACGGTGTTATTTTTGGACGAGATTCATCGCTTCAATCGAACCCAACAAGATGCCCTTCTTCCTCACTTGGAAGAGGGGCTCCTTATCCTTGTTGGAGCCACGACAGAGAACCCCTATTACAGCCTTACTCCACCGCTGCTTTCCCGCTGTCGTGTTATCCGGCTACACCCGCTGACCTTGGAGAACATTAAGACCATTGTCAGGAATGCATTGACTGATAAAGAACGAGGCTTAGGCGCTCAAGAATTATTTCTTACCGACGAAGGAGCCGAAGCGATTGCCCTCCTGTCGTCGGGCGATGCTCGGTCCGCCCTCAACCTCTTGGAACAAGCGGCTCTTGTTTGTGCGGACAGAGGGGAAGCGATTACTCTGGATCTGGTGCAGCAGGTAGCTGGGAAGATCTTACCTTACGACAGTAAAGGCGATTACCATTATGATACTGTTTCGGCTTTTATCAAGAGTCTGCGGGGCAGCGACCCTGATGCAGCCTTGTATTGGTTGGCCCGCATGTTAAGAGCCGGGGAGGATCCTCGCTTTATTGCCCGACGGCTGGTTATTGCTGCCGCTGAAGATGTGGGCAATGCCGATCATCAGGCGCTGAAAGTGGCCGTTGCGGCAGCACAAGCCCTGGAATTGATTGGCCTGCCTGAAGGACAGATTCCTCTGGCCCAAGCTACTGTTTACGTAGCGGCGGCACCCAAGAGCAATGCCAGTTATGTGGCTTTGAATAGAGCTTTCGCTGATGTGGATAACCTACCTATTGAGCCAATTCCGCTCCACCTTAGGAACCGGTCTACTCGTGAAGCCCAAGATTCTGGTATCAGTGTAGATTATGAATACCCTCACGATTATCCCGGTAATTTCATACGGCAAGATTATCGACCACCAGCGGTTGCCGACAGAATTTATTATCAGCCGACAGAGAACGGCGCTGAGAAAGACATTAGAGACCGGCTCAAACACTGGTGGCAGCAGGGTTGAGTTTTACCCCTTGACAACTCCAGGGGACTGTGCTATGTTAAAACCAAGCAATCCTAGTGAATTACTAGGGATTAAGGAGAGAGGGATTGTGAGACTGTCCACCAAAGGTCGTTACGGCATGCGGGCAATGCTAGCTTTAGCCCGTCGTTACGGCGAAGGGCCAGTGCCGCTGAAAGAAGTGGCCGAGACCGAGAGCCTGTCGGAATCGTATCTCGAGCAGCTAGTGAGCGAACTGCGAAAAGCAGGACTGATTCGCAGTGTTCGGGGCGCACAGGGTGGTTATTACCTAGCGAAAGAGCCATCCATTATCACTGCCGGAGATATCATCCGTGTGCTAGAAGGACCTATTGGGCCAGTACAGTGTGTAGTCGATCTTCCAGGTATAGACATATGTGACTGTGCTGAATCTTGTGTGGAACGCTTACTTTGGCAGCGGTTGCGCGACAGTATGGCTCAAGTGTTAGATAGCATTACCCTGGCTGACTTGATGGCCGAGGAGAAGAAGCTTGGCCCCATACAGGATACCGGAGACAGAAGTTGTTAGTTCAGTATCTAGAAGCGAAAGGAGAAAAGTGTTATGCGTCGCGTGTACCTAGATCACGCAGCAACTACGGCTGTGCATCCTAAGGTTTTAGAGACAATGCTGCCTTATCTTCAGAATCAATTTGGTAATCCTTCCAGTATTTACAGCTGGGGTCGGGAAGCTAAAGCTGCCACAGAAAACGCTCGAGCTCAAGTAGCAGCTTTGATTAACGCTGAACCAACCGAGATTGTTCTTACCAGCGGTGGCACTGAAGCGGATAATTTCGCTCTGACCGGAGTTGCTGCTGCTTTGGGTCAGCGCGGACGACACATTATAACATCGACAATTGAACATCATGCCATACTACACACGGCGGAGGAACTGGAACGAAACGGATTCCAAGTCACTTATCTGCCGGTAGATGCCGATGGCCTGGTCGACCCCGAAACGTTAAAACAGGCACTGACGCCAGAGACAATCTTGGTTAGCATCATGTTTGCCAACAATGAGATTGGTACCATCGAGCCCATTGCCGAGCTGGCACAGATTACCAAGGAACACGGTGCCCTGTTCCATACCGATGCCGTGCAAGCGGTTGGGAATATTCCCATCGACGTGAAGGAACTGGGTGTAGATCTTCTGTCCCTGTCCGGGCACAAGGTATATGGGCCGAAAGGTATCGGGGCGTTGTATGTACGGCGAGGAACTAAGATTAGACCTCTTATTCACGGTGGGGCCCAAGAGCGCAAGTTCAGGGCCGGCACTGAGAACGTGCCCGGTATTGTGGGGCTGGGTAAAGCGGCTGAACTGGCCAAGCTTGAGCTACCGGAGCGGCGAGCGCACCTTACCGGGCTCCGTGACTATCTTATCGACGGTGTTCTTAGCTCGATTGATTATGTGCGGCTTAACGGCCATCGGACTCTGCGCTTACCGGGAAACGCCAATTTCTCGTTTGAGTTTGTGGAAGGCGAGTCCCTACTTCTGAGCTTGGATTTAGCGGGCATTGCCGCCTCCAGCGGCAGCGCTTGCACTTCTGGTTCGCTGGATCCTTCCCATGTTCTCTTGGCTATCGGACTCTCGCACGAAGTTGCGCACGGTTCCCTCCGGCTTACCATCGGCCGCGAGAATATTAAAGAAGATATGGATCTTGTCCTATCGGTTCTGCCTAACATTGTTAGACGTCTGCGTGCCATGTCACCGCTGGCACCTGAAGGAGAGGGATTGAGCTATGTACACTGAGAAAGTTATGGATCATTTTACGCACCCGCGCAATGTAGGAGAGATAGATAACCCAGATGGTGTAGGGCAAGTGGGCAACCCAGTATGTGGGGATATTATGAAAATATCTCTTCGCATCAAAGACGATCGGATCGAAGATATTAAGTTTAAGACTTTTGGTTGTGGAGCTGCCATTGCCACCTCTAGCATGGTAACCGAGCTGGTGAAGGGCAAAACCGTGGAGGAAGCGATTAAAATCAGTAACCAAACAGTAGCGGAAGCATTGGGTGGGTTGCCTTGTCAAAAAATGCATTGCTCTAACTTGGCTGCCGATGCATTGCATGCCGCTATTGCTGATTATAAAGAGAAGCACAAATAAGTAGGTGATGTTTTATGGCACGCCAGCGTGTAGTGGCGGCCATGAGCGGTGGCGTAGATTCCTCTATTGCGGCGGCACTGCTTAAGCAACAAGGGTACGAAGTTATTGGGATTACGATGCAGATTTGGACTAAGCCCGTAGCTGGTCTTAACGGGGAACAGTCCGGGAGCGGTTGCTCAGTGAGCGCCATAGGTGATGCGCGATCTGTGGCCGATAAGCTCCAGATACCCCACTATGTGCTTGACTTCAGGGAGCAGTTTCAACGCGAAGTTGTAGATTATTTTTGTCGGGAGTATGCTTTCGGACGCACGCCGAACCCGTGTATTGTCTGCAATAGGCAGCTGAAGTTTCGATACCTGTTGGACAAGGCGCTTAGCCTAGGTGCGGCGTATGTGGCCACAGGGCACTACGCACGCCTAAGGCACGATTCGGACCGCAATCGGTTCGTACTGCTGGCCGCTAAGGACAAGGGCAAAGACCAAAGTTATGCTCTTTATGGTCTGAACCAGTATCAATTGGCACACACATTGTTTCCACTGGGCGAGCTGACCAAGGAAGAAACCAGAGCGATGGCGAGCCATCTGAACTTAGCGGTGGCTCGGAAAAAGGACAGTCAAGAAATATGTTTTGTGTCTGATGATGATTATCGTGGTTTCCTAAGAAACCGCATACCAACAGCAATAAAACCAGGCTTTTTTTTCGATACAAAGGGACAAGTGCTGGGAGAACACCAAGGACTGCCATTTTACACCGTAGGCCAGCGCCGACACCTAGGGATAGCTTCTTCCAAACGCTTGTATGTTGTTGACATTGATCCGAAACGAAACGCCGTTATTTTAGGCGAGGAAAAGGAATTGTGGCGTTCACAAATACAGGTGGAGAAAGTCAACTGGACCAGCATTCCTCCGCCCGGGGATCCGGTCGATGCCATGGTACGAGTACGCTACCGTGGTACGCCTTACCGGGCACGGGTATTACCGGAAGGCGAGTTTGCTGCTGAGGTAAAGTTCTTGGAACCGGCCCGAGCCCCTGCTCCAGGCCAGGCGGCAGTTTTTTATGACAATGAGGAAGTTCTCGGTGGCGGCATCATCGTCAAGTAGGGATTTGTTGTCTCAGAACAACAAATCCCTGCTTTTGTTTGGAACGGACATCTACGGGACATACTAGAGGCAAGAACCAGACAAGGAGGAGAGACGGTGTCCGCTCGTTGGTCCTGTCCCGTGTGCGGTGAGCGTCATGTAGGCCGCGTGGGTACGAATCAATACTATTGCCGCAACTGTTGCTTAGAGTTTATGCCTACAGAAGAGGGCTATTTGGTCTACGAAGTGCAAGATGACGGCTCACTTTCCGCTTGGGAAGATACCATCATTGGCAGCTGAAGGGGGTATCTTGGTGAGACGAAGTAGGTTTTGGCCCGGTTTACTGATGGGCGGGCTCTTGGGAGGAATAATTGGACTCGCTTCCTATCCTAACCTTAAGCCGGAGACAAAAGGCCGAATCATACAGGCTCATCAGAAGATGGGCCGGGCTAAGACGGTAATGACAGACCTATGGCGCAGAATGGTTAGAGATTAGTATGTTTGGTCGGTTGTGGCGCACGCGCTTGCTTTTTCTTCTAGGCCTGGTGTTGCTAGGCCTTTTTCTCTTCGTTGTGCGCGCGGCCATAGTCCCTTTTATTTATGCTTCGGTGCTGACATATCTTTTGGTACCGCTGGTAGATCAACTGCAACGCCGAGGTGCCAGCCGGGTTACAGCGATATTATTCTCATATGCTGCTGTGGCAGCCTTGTTGGCGCTGCTAGTGCTAGGTGTGGTACCGCTGACCATGACCGAATTGGATGCCTTTGCGAACATGGTTCCAAACTACACCCAAGAAGTCACTTCCCGCCTTAATGAGATACAGCGTTTGTATTCTAGGGTGGCTTTGCCAGCCGGTTTGCGCCAAGTAATAGATGAGACCATTGTTCGAGTCGAGACTACTTTGCTCAGCTATGTGCGCTCGGTGGCAGAATTTATAGTCGCCTTATTCTCCCATGCACTAGCGATGATTATCGCTCCTATTCTGGCTTTTTACATGCTGCGCGATCTGTCCCTTATCAAAAGTACTTTTTTGGCCTTTTTTCCCGCCAGCGCAAATGGAGACATTGGCTACTTGTCACGAGAGCTGAATGTTGTGTTTAGCGGATTCATCCGGGGGCATCTCTTGGTTTCGCTGATCGTTGGCGTTCTTTCTTTCTTGGGACTGACTTTGCTCCGGGTGGATTTCGCTTTGCTGATCGGAATTGTGGCCGGTATCTTCGACGTTATCCCTTATTTTGGTCCGGTAATAGGGGCGCTGCCGGCCATTATCATCGCTTTACTGGAGTCACCGGTCAAAGCCTTATATGTAGCAGTCCTGTTTGTGGTGATTCACCAGTTGGAAAGCACAATTATTTCGCCCAAGATTTTAGGAGAACGGGTGGGCCTACATCCACTCACGGTTATTTTTGCCCTCTTAGTGGGGGGACAGCTGGCAGGTATTGTAGGTGTGTTGCTGGCGGTGCCCCTTACAGCGGGACTGAAGGTTTTCCTCTGTTTCTGGCGCGAAAGGAACCGATGGCCTTTTCAAAAAGTTGACAGGAACTAGAGTCTGCTTTATAATAAGGACCAATGAAAGAAAAGCGAGGAAGGAAAAAGTACCTTTAGTCTTTCTCTAAGCGAGGGAACCCTTAGGGTGGAAGGTTCCTGGGGTGTCTAAAGGGAAGGCCGTTCCTGAGCTGGGCGTGAAGAGCGCTCCCGGTGGGCACCGTTAACGCTTCTGTGCAGTTTAGCACCTTCTGAGGCTACATAGTAGCAAATCAGGGTGGTACCACGAGAGGAACCCTCGTCCCTGCGACGGGGGTTATTTGTGCTTAAAACCATTATGAAGGGGTGAAGGCAATGCAAAGACTAAGTGGTGACGAGATTAGAACCCGGTTCTTAGATTTTATGGGGAGTAAGGGGCACCTTGTGTTACCCAGCGCGTCTTTAGTGCCGGAACAAGATCCCAGTCTGCTTCTTATCGGAGCCGGAATGGCGCCGTTTAAACGTTACTTCACCGGTCAGGCTACGCCGCCGGCACTAAGGATAGCGACTTCACAAAAGTGCGTTCGCACCGGTGACCTGGAAAACGTTGGCCGTACCGCCCGCCATCACACTTTTTTTGAGATGCTAGGGAACTTTTCTTTCGGGGACTATTTCAAGGCAGAGACTATTCCCTGGGCCTGGGAATTTCTGACCGAAGACTTGGGATTACCTAAGGAACATCTTTGGATCTCTGTCTACACCGATGATGACGAAGCCTATGATATTTGGCACGACCGAGTCGGAATCCCAGCGGAGCGGATTGTGCGGCTGGGTAAGGAAACAAACTTTTGGGAGATTGGCACCGGTCCGTGCGGCCCTTGCTCAGAGATCTATATCGATCTTGGTCCGGAGCGGGGCTGTGGCTTACCTGATTGCAAAGTGGGCTGTGACTGTGATCGTTACTTGGAAATATGGAACTTAGTGTTTACCCAGTTTGACCGGGATGAAGCCGGCAATTATGCTCCTTTGCCTAAGAAGAATATTGATACCGGCATGGGTTTGGAGCGCCTGGCCTCGGTATTACAGGGTGTTTCCAATAACTTCGAAACGGATTTGCTTTTTCCCATTATCGAAGCTGCTGCCACAGTGGCCGGGGTAAGATATGGCGGGTCCGAAGATATCGATGTAGCACTTAAAGTAATCGCCGACCATAGCCGGGCCATTGTTCATCTAATTGCCGATGATGTTTTACCGGCAAATGAAGGTCGAGGTTATGTGCTAAGACGATTATTGAGACGAGCGGTAAGGTATGGTCGTTTGCTGGGAATCAAGAAACCATTCTTAGGCCGGATTGCTTCTGTGGTGGTAAAGGTGGGCTGTACGGCTTACCCGGAATTAGTAGAAAAAGAAGTGTTCGTACAAGAAGTAATAAAAAGGGAAGAAGCTCGCTTCTTGTGCACTTTAGACACAGGACTCAGTATTCTAAGTGACATAATTGACAAATTAGAAGAGGATGGACAACGGACTCTCACCGGCCATGATGCTTTTCGACTTTACGATACGTATGGGTTTCCGTTAGACCTCACTAGAGAGATTCTGGCTGAGCAGGGTTTTGAAGTGGACGAAGCTGGCTTTCAAGCGGAGATGGACGCGCAGCGTGAACGCGCTCGCTTGGCCCGCTTGTCGGGCACCCCCATGGAAAGCCGGCATTATCAAGATGAACTGTTTGCTGATGTTTGTTCGGAATTCATTGGTTATGACAGTCTTGCCACAAATGAGGCCTATATCCAGGCTTTAGTAGTAGACGGATTGCCGGTAACTGAAGCTGGGGCCGGAATGTCTGTACAAGTGGTTTTGGATCGGACTCCATTTTACGCTCAGGGCGGTGGCCAAGTGGGAGATGGCGGCACTATACAAACAGCAGCGGGAGGCTTAGTGGAGATAAGTGATACCAAACAAGTTGCCTCAGGCGCTATTGTTCACAGCGGTCAGATAGTCAAAGGCACGATTCGCACAGGAGAAGAGGCTACAGCCGAAGTGAGCAAGGAGCGGCGGTTGGCAACGGCTCGGCATCACACCGCGACCCACCTGTTGCACCAGGCGTTACGGCAGGTACTGGGCGCTCATGTACATCAGGAAGGCTCACTGGTAACTCCGGAACGACTCCGGTTCGACTTTTCCCATTTTGGCCCACTCACAGAGGAAGAGTTACGAGCGGTGGAGAAGCTCCTAAATGAAAAGATTTTGGCTAATATTTCCCTGGAAATAACTGTCATGAGCCGAGAGCAGGCTCAGGCGTCAGGGGCTATTGCGTTGTTCGGAGAGAAATATGGCGATCTAGTACGAGTAGTAAGAATTGGTTCATTTAGTCAAGAACTATGCGGCGGCACCCATGTTAGTCGTACCGGGCAGATTGGGTTATGCAGAATCCTAAGTGAGACCAGCGTAGGTGCAGGACTGCGCAGGATCGAGGCGGTAGCAGGAATGGAAGCTTGGTCCTTGTGGCGGCGACGGGACATGCTGCTGGCAGAAACAGCCGAACTCATGGGTACTACCGAAGAGGATGTTGTGGCCAAGGTAGAAGAGCTTAGAGCTGCCTTGAAAGAGAAGGATAGAGAGCTGGCACAGCTGAACGAAAGGATGTTGGAACTCGCTGCTCTAAGAGTGTTAGATCAGGTGGAGCAAGTAGGGGACAGCAAGTTGCTGTCCACGGCAATTACTGCCCACAGTATGGATGATCTACGCACGGTAGTAGATATTCTTAAGGCCCGTCTGCCCAGCGCGGTGATTGTTTTAGGTTACCGGAGCCAGGACAGGGTCAATTTCATCGCTTATGTGAGCCGTGATTTAGTCGCCCGTGGCCTACATGCCGGTCAGATTGTAAAAGCTGCCGCAGCTGTCGCCGGCGGAGGGGGCGGTGGGCGACCGGGACTGGCTCAGGCTGGTGGCAAAGAACCTTCCAAGCTACAAGCGGCTTTGGCTGCAGCTGTGAGTGCGGCCAAAGAGAAGCTACAAAGTATTTACTAAAGGCAGGGCAACACGCCCTGCCTTCCGGCAGGAAAAACGGCCTGACAAACCGAATATAACTCTAAGCGGGATTTTGCTAAAGGAGTGAGGCCGTATGCTAAAAGACTCGATGGAAGAAACACGGCAGTTTTCCTTGCGCGATGAAACGGCCGAGGCTCGAATAATTCTCAAGTCGGTGTACCATGCTCTACAGGAAAAGGGCTATGATCCGATTAACCAACTAGTAGGGTATCTACTGTCCGGTGATCCGGCTTATATTACTAACCATAAGAATGCCCGCAATCAGATACGTCAGCTTGAACGCGACGAAATCCTGGAGGAATTGGTGCGCACTTACTTATCCCGAGAATAAGGAGTACGGAGGCAAAAATGGTAGAGCGGAGGAAATTGGGTCGCTCGGGCCTGGTAGTTTCCCGGCTATGTTTGGGTACACTTACCATTGGTCCCCTGCAGGCTAATTTGACCCTGGCCGAAGGTGCCAGGGTTATTCGTACTGCCCTGGAAGAAGGTATCGACTTTATTGAGACGGCGGACTCTTATCGGACTTATGACTACATTCGGCGGGCACTGGTCGGATGGACACAGCCGGTGGTAATTGCCAGTCGTTCCTATGACTACACCTATGACGGTATGCGGGACCGAGTGGAAAAAGCGTTACAAGAGCTAAATAGGGATTATATCGACTTGTTTATGTTACACGAACAAGAGAGCCGCTTGACGTTACAGGGCCACGCACCAGCGCTGGAGTATTTGGCTGCCGCCAAAGAAACAGGTAAAGTAAGAGCTATCGGAGTTTCCACCCATGTGGTGGAGGTAGTTCAAGCCTGCGCCGAGCACCCAATCATTGATGTGGTGCAACCGATAGTAAACGTTGCTGGCCTGGGAATAAAGGGTGGAACCTTACAAGATATGCTGGCAGCTATGAGTGCATTACGACAGGCTCAGCGGGGTGTCTATGCCATGAAGCCTCTGGGTGGGGGGAATTTGCTGAAGCGCTTTAGTCAAGCGTGGGAGTTTGTCTTGAATCTCGATTGCCTTGATGCAATAGCAGTTGGTATGAAGACGCCAGCCGAGGTCAAGGCTAATGTTAGAATCATCAAGGGCGAACAGAAGCCAGAAGACATCTCAGTTGCTATGGCGGTTAAAGAGAAACACCTGCATATTTCTGATTGGTGCCAAGGCTGTGGTCGCTGCGCCCAGCGGTGCCGCCAGAGGGCGCTCTATCTTCGAGATGGTAAAATGCATGTTGACCATGACCGTTGCTTGCTCTGTGGCTATTGCGCGGCGGTATGCCCCGAATTTTGTATAAAAGTTGTGTAAAGGGGTCAGGTTATGAGAGTGATGGGGTTAGATGTGGGAACGCGCACTATCGGTGTAGCTGTAAGCGATGCCTTGGGTCTTACCGCTCAGGGAGTGGAGGTGATACAGCGTCGTGATCTGGCACGAGACTTATCTCGCCTGCGCGAGCTCATGGCTGTCTATGAAGTGGAGGGTTTTGTCGTTGGTATACCCAGAAACATGAACGGTACTTATGGTCCAGCTGCTGAAGAGGCTCGCCGCTTCGGAGAGATAATCAGGGAACAATTACAGAAACCTGTTTTTGAAGAAGATGAGCGACTTACCACAGTGGCAGCGGAGAGAGTCTTATTGGACGCTGACCTAAGCCGACGACGGCGGCGTCAGGTAGTGGACAAAGTGGCAGCGACTTTAATACTGGAAAACTTTCTCGCTCGTCGAGCAAATAGAGATTGACAGCGATTACCTCCACAGGTACAATGAGCTTAATTTGAGAAACCGAGGTGATTGGAGTGGGTGAAGAACGTAACGACATCATCGTGTTGACTGACGAAGAAGGGGCAGAACATGAATTCCAGGTGGTAGACTACTTCAACGTGGACGAGAAAGAGTATGCTATTTTGTTACCTATGAATGATTTTGAGGAAGATGACGAAGAAGGGGAAGCCCTGATATTTCGGGTAGAAGACGACGAAGATGGGGATCAGATTTTGGTAGAAATTGAAGATGATGACGAATGGGAACGCGCAGCAGCCGAGTGGGAAGAGCGGCTAGCAGAGGAAGACTACGAAGAAGACGAAGAGTAACCGGGAAAGTCGATAATTTACTTGTTTCCATGCATAAATCGCCTCAAGCGGGGCACAATGTATGGCGAGAAAAGTTACTTATGGGGGAGCAATTTCTCTAGCGGGGTCAATGACAGCCCCGCTTTTTGTTGCTTTATAAGGGACAAGGTCGTATAATTACACCAAGGAAGGAAGTAGTGGAGCGTGTAAATTATGCCACCTACGGTGATAAGACGAAAAACAGGCCAACGGGTCCTGGTTGTAGCGTTAGTGGTCATGGCGTTCTTCTTATTAACGGCCAGTACTCTACTGCAACCACTTGAGCCCAGGACGACCGTCCCGGTAACGATTGAAATTCCCCCGGCGGCGACTGCGGCCGATGTAGCTCAGCTATTAAAAGAACAAGGACTCATAAGAAGTGCTTGCGCTTTTCGTCTGTTGGGCAAATTCACTGGTCAGGAAAAAATGATCAAAGCTGGACAGTATTGTCTGGCTCCGTCTGAGACACCTCAGGACATTTTGCAGACCTTAGCCAGGGGTCAGACTGTCAATAAGGAAGTCAAGGTTACTATTCCTGAAGGATATACCGTCAGGCAGATGGCTCGCCTATTGGCTGCCCAAGGGATAACTGACGAGACTGAATTTCTGGCCGTGGCTAAAGATGGCGGCCTGGTATCTGATTACTTTGGTAACGTGGCTTCGAGCGAAATAGACTGGCAATGGGAAGGTTTTTTCTTCCCGGACACCTATTTTTTGTTACCGAATACTCCGGCCGAGGAGATAGCGCAGAAAATGCTTCGGCGTATGGATGAGGTTTGGGCAGAGGAAATCCAGGGCTTGACTAATCTGCCGGCTGGGCTTTCACCACGGGAATTAATTACACTGGCTTCCCTGGTCGAGCGCGAAGCCAAAGTGGCTGCGGAACGTCCACTCATTGCAGCCGTGTTCTATAATCGTTTACATAAGAAGATGCCGCTTCAATCTTGTGCTACCGTGCAGTATCTTTTTCCGGAGCCGAAACCGGTGCTAAGTGAGGAAGATACCAAGGCATTGTCACCATACAATACTTATTTACATAGCGGTTTACCGCCAGGACCTATTGCTGCACCAGGACGGGCGGCTATTAGAGCGGTACTTAGGCCCAGCAATTCCGAAAAACTGTATTTTGTGGCCAAGCCTGACGGCAGCCATGCCTTTAGTATTACTTATGAAGAACACCTGGAAAATCAACGAAAATATCAGACTAAGTAAACCAGTCTCTTTACGAGACGAGGCAAGTTTTTAGTAGAGAAAGGTTTTAGAACAATGGTTAATGTTACACCGGTTACAGTCCTCATTCCGGCGTTTAATGAGGAACCACGAATAGGCGCTGTTTTAGAAGCGATCTGCAACATAGAGCGCCCCCATCGCATTGTAGTAATTGACGATGGCTCTAAGGATGGTACCAGTAAGGTGGCGAGTCAATATCCGGTGGACGTTCTCCGTCATCCACACAATCGCGGCAAAGGTGCAGCCTTGCAGACCGGAATTGACTACATAAAAGGCTCACCCCTGTGGCTATTTCTGGATGCTGACTTGATTAACCTGCGGCCAGACCATGTCGAAGAGCTCCTGCAGCCACTGGAAGCCGATGAGAGCCTAGGGATGACAGTGGGTGTTTTTCAAGGCGGGAAACTGAACGTGGACTTGGCCCAACAGTATTTTGGCATTTTGAATGGACAGCGGGGCTTTCGCGGAGTGTTCATCGAGAATGTTCCTTCACTCCACTGGTGTCGTTTTGGAGTGGAAATCTTCTTAAGTAAATTGGCCGACCACTATAGAGTCCCGGTATCATATCCAGCCCTGAAAGGTATTACTCACCATACAAAAGAGGAAAAGTTTGGTTTTGCCAACGGGTTATATCAGCGACTCAAAATGTATTATGAATGCTTGTACGCATTATTGAACTGGCGAAAACATTGCATCGCTGACTTATACCTGCCTTGGTAAATTGAATGACGTCGCTTTTTTGATCTCTGGTCAGCCATAGGCGCGACCCTATCTGTGCTGTCATAAGGCGCCAAGAGGGGGGGATTCATTGCTACCTGGCAACGCCATCTTAAGTGTATTGGACTGCCTAGAAGGGGAAGTAGGGTTATATCTAGAGGATGTTACTGTTGGAGACAATTTGGCGGTGAATCCAAATCAGATATTTCCGTCAGCCAGTATTATTAAGATCCCGATTCTAGCGGCTTTGTTTAAGGCGGCGGCTGAAGGAAAAGTGGATCTTAATGCCAAGACAACCCTGAAGGCAGAGAATCGCGTCGGTGGAGGGGGAGTGCTGACTGAGCTCAGCATTAAGTTGCGGCCAACAGTGCTTGATCTGGCTACGCTGATGATTATCGTGAGCGACAATGCTGCCACCAATGAACTCATTGACTTGGTGGGAATGGACCAAGTAAACGACTTGGTTCGTAAGTTGGGATTAAAACAAACGGTACTACAACGCAAAATGATGGATCGCACGGCTGCCAAAGCGGGCAGAGACAACTTTACTTCGGCCCAGGATATGGGTTTGTTACTCCAATTGCTGGCAAAGGGTCAAGTAGTTAACGAAGAGGCTTCAACCAAGATAATTGATATTATGAAAAAGCAGCAGCTGCGAAATAAGTTGCCCTCACAGTTACCAAGAGAGGTGATAGTTGCCCACAAGACGGGCGATCTAGACTTTTTGGAACACGATGTGGGGATTTTCTTCCTGCCTGAGCGCACTTACATTCTTGCTATACTGACGGACAAACTATCGTCCAATGCTGCCGGCGCACAAGCCATCGCTGATGTTTCCCGAATTGTATACGAGACACTAAGAGAAGAATAGGCTTAAGCAATCTAGGAACATAACGCTTGGCCGGTTTTTCAGGTGGGGTGTAATAGAGTTTGTGGATCTTTACTTAATTCCTTGTCGAGTGTCGGGAGAAAAAACTACAACTAAAGAAGCTTTCTCTGGTTTGATTGGTTCAGGGAAGGCTTTTCTTGTTCTTTGAATCGTAGAGCTCATTAATGTAGTCAAAACATGTTAACGGTGTAGGCGCCTATACCCCATAGATGCAGGAACTCGACCAATATGTTGTCACTAGAGCAGACAAAAGCTTTGTGGACTAAAAAGAAGCAGTTTTCCCAGAAGCTGGGGCTTTATTAGACCCATAAGAAATGGCGCTATAACTTCAGGCAGAATCAATGGAGAACTAGGAGAGCTAGCATTGGGGCAGATGGCTGGAAGAAAGAACAAGAGCGAAATAACCCTGTTCAAAACCGTGGGAATTGCGGTTTATAATGTAGTGACGGCTCAGAGAGTTTACACCAAAGCCCTGGAGCAGGGCATTGGAACGGAAACTTAGATCTAAGGCAAAACCCCCTTTACTTTGCGGTTTCGTCCGAACTACACTACTTATGAGGTTATCAATACTAAGTTCTTACAGACCATGGGCAAAAGCTACAGCCACCTTTAGCGCTTGGTAGGCGTCATTTAAGGTGACGGCTGGTTCGTAGTCCGGATTCTGAGCAGCTCGGCAAAGGTCTAGCAGGCCTTCTCGTATGCAGCTGCGATAAACGGTCCAGCGATCAGAGGACAGTTTAAGACAAAGTCTTAACCGGGCGGTAGCACGAAATTCCTTGTCTTGATTTCTTCGATGGGGTTGCAGCGAAGGTAGATGTTGGACGTTGCTGGATACTAATTCGATACCTATTCCCGGCAAGAATGTCCTTGCTTCTTGCATAAGCTGGCCCTTAATATAGGCTTCAACTTCCGGAGTAATTAGGGCATCTAAGCTGAGGTCAGTTGGTATCCATCCGGATATATGAGCATAAGCTCGTTCCCAAACCAGATTAAAGCTAGTGTCTTCAAATAGCTCCGGTTTTGTGAAACCATGATAGTAACTGACAATGCAGCCATTATCATGAACAGCGGTACCGACCACACGGTCGATAAGCGTTTCATTTGACCGTCTGAAGCTGTCGGTCTTTACTTGATTAACGGGACCAAAGAGCCAGTTTGTGAGGTCAAAAAAATGAACTCCGTGTTCAATCCAGATACCACCGCTTGTGGCTAGGTCCCAGAACCAATGATTAGGTGGCAGGTGGTCATCGTGAGCGTAGTTCTCCAGTAGGGCACGCTCCGCCTGGCCGAAGACGGATTTATCTTGTAACTGCTTGAGGATAAAGTAAAGAGGATTGCGCCGCATGACGAAATCAATACTGGCTTTTAGTCCACAGCTGTCAGCTAGCCGCTTAAGTTTAGCCATGTCGTTTGTATTCAAGGCGCCAGGCTTTTCTAAAAAAAGATGTTTGTTGGCGGCCAAGGTTTGCCAACCGAGCTTAGTATGGAGTACAGGGGGCGTAGCCACCACGACCACGCTCAAGTTTTTGTCTCCTAATAGCTGTTCAGCAGCATCATAGGGTCGGACCTCTGGGAATTTCATACCTAACCACTCACGCCGCTCGGGGTTCGGTTCGGCTATTGCTACCAAGCACAGGCTTGGAGTATTGACGATGGTGTCAGCTATGAGTTCCCCGAACCAGCCAAAGCCAATAATTCCTATTCCTATCGTTTCCATTATTGTCCCTCCCCGTAAAGTGTGCACCGGGGAAACGTATTTCATTCCGGTTTAACCAGCTCACAGCTGGCTCACGGCAAGGGCCTCAGCTGGCTTCACAGAGTATCTGGTAGAAGACCAGGCTAACTATATGATAGAATAGGAGCTGAAAACCTAAGGACAAATGGGAGAACTGGTGTTTCAGTACAACATCGCCTGATCTAAGGACGTACATCTGGAGGAAGCCATGAGATCTATTAATTGTTTCAGAAAGTTGATACTGCTAATGTTTGGACTATTCCTGTTCAGCATTGGCATCCTACTTACGATTCATTCTCAACTAGGGGCGGCACCATGGGATACATTTCAGATCGGTTTTGTTAACCACACTGGACTTACATTAGGACAAGTATCTCAGATCGTAGGTGCGACCATTATCCTGGTCAATATTGTGATGAAAGAAGTGCCGGGTTGGGCCACAATCCTAAACATGTACTTTATAGGTTACTTTATCGATCTAATTGAAGGGTTCTGGCTGATTCCCACTGCCCGGGGCCTATTAGGTAAGATAGTGATGCTGCTGGCCGGTATAATCATAATGAGCTGGGGTACGTATTTTTATATAAACACCGGGTGGGGTGCAGGTCCGAGGGACGGGCTCATGCTCGGATTATCGAGACGCCTCTCTATTAACGTGGGGAAGGCCAGAACGGTAATAGAGATTTCTGTTGCTGCAGCCGGATTTGCCTTGGGAGCAAAGCCAGGGATAGGGACGATTTTATTCGCGCTGCTTATAGGTCCGGCAGTTCAGATTACTTACCGCCTCGGGGGAAAGGACCCTAAGACAGTCAAGCATCGGACGTTAGTGGACGATTACAACGCGCTTGTTTCCCTGGGAAAAAGGCCTGCGAGCGTAGAAAAAACACTAAGGATAGGCGAAGACAGCTGACTGTGAGGAGTGTCAACCGATACCATGCTGTGCAGCCCAGATTAAATGGTTGACCATCAATCTGGGCTGACTTTTTCCTTGTCGAGGTGTGTATTGTGTATGCTTTTCTGAAGTGTTTATACAAGTGCCTTTTTAAGTTAACTGGAGGTATAGAGGTTTCCGGCCAAAACCAGATCCCACCCAAAGGCCCTTTTGTGCTTGTGGCTAATCATCAGAGCTTAATCGATCCACTTGTGCTCATGGTGTGTATCCCGCGTAAGATTACTTTTCTCGCAGCAGCTTATGTGTTCAAAATTCCCTTGATAGGTGTTCTTGTTAGGACCGTTGGGGCTTTGCCGGTAAACAGTCCCCGGGGATATCTCAAAAGTGTAAGACAGTCTCTTTCACAGCTTTCCAAAGGAGGCGTTATCGGGGTTTTCCCTAAAGGGGGAGTCAGCCTTGACGGTCAGCTGAAACCTTTCTTGCCTGGATGGGCTTATCTGGCCTCAAAAGCAAGAGTACCGGCCATACCGGTAGCTATCTCCGGTACACGGCAGGTCCTACCGGTGGGCAAATATATTCCCTGCCGAGACAGAATTAGGGTAAGTATTGGCGAACCATTTCCACCAGTTGATGACTTAAAACTCAGTCGCCACGATATAGAAGAGTTGAATGAGAAAATGGAGAAAACAATTTCCCTGTTACTGGATTAACCCTCGTTATCACCGCTACTTCTTCCAGAGCGACAAAGACGTGCTCTATGACCATCTGAACTCTATTACATACCACCCTCATCTGCTATCAGTTCTTGGCAGAGTTTAGTTAAGGCTCGTTTTTCGATCCGGGAGACATAGGAGCGGGAGATGCCTAAGATGCGGGCAATTTCCCGCTGTGTTCTTCTGTGCCCATAAGGGAGCCCATAGCGTAGTTCTATGACTTT
>LSQX01305844.1_pt1 | contig 18828 bp, 19 predicted proteins | sample 654561 | NCBI WGS metagenome assembly LSQX01 (sample SAMN04489861, study PRJNA283612) | anaerobic digester metagenome | isolation source: 4 biogas reactors fed with cattle manure at either 37C or 55C with and... | place: Denmark: Kongens Lyngby | collected 2014
TTTGTTGGCCACTCTAAATAAACACGTATAACACCATCCAACTGCGATACCTCTCGGACAACCTCGCCCGGCCTGAACGTAACACCCATTTTATATATTTTAGAACGTAATATCCGTTTAATATCGGTTTCCAGCTCCGAAACCGTAACTGTATCCTCAGTTGCAAGTGTCATTTTAAGTTGAATAATCGTTTTAACAGGGTCAACCAGCTCAACTAACTCACCTACAACCTTATACTCATCCAGATACGATAAAATGTTCCGCTGCTCGCCGGTACCCAGAAAATCTGTCATGCCGGTCTTTTTCCAGACCATCCAGCACCCCCCGTTCCCCGAATCAATACCATCATCCGTAAAATAAACTGCATTCCCATGTTTATCCTGTAACTTAAACCGTAACGGTGATTCTGTCTCTTCAATCTTAAACGTTGGTGCATCCGATAACCCCCAGTGCTCATAACATAACGCCGGTAAACTTAACGGTATAAATGTATCGCCTATAACTGCACGGGCCCACGGCTTGTTCCACGGGTTCCCAACCGATACAGGGTCATGAAACTTCTCATGTTCACTGGGGTCGTTATTCAGGTAATCATCCATGTTAGGGTCATACCCAGTAAACTGTACTTCCATCCCAGGTTTAATGTTAGTTAACCCATCCAGTATAATCTCACCGGTCAATACATCCCAGCCAGTCACTAAAACGCTGGATGATTCCGATTCCCATGATAGTCTGACTGTGCCTTTAGGCGGCCTTGCTACGCCATCAATTACATATTCACTAAAGTCAATTAAATTTGAAGTAGCTGTATCCCGTAACCGGAAGTCTGTTGCACTGCCACCAACACGCTCAATAATATATTCCGTTAACGGAAACTCAAGTAACGCTGTCATAAACGGGTCCGGTAAACATACCTCTTCACCATCCTCTTTCAGGATACCTTCAACCGTAAATCTAACCCGCATACCATCCAATAACGCTGCATCTGATATTGTCCGAATAACGTTCATATCCATATCCCATTCCTGAATAACCGTTGTCCGTAATGTACCACCTTGGATACGGTCAGACTCAAGGTAATTTTTCTTGGTTATAACTAACGTACCTTTAAAACTGGGCTCAATTAAATCATTCGTTTCTTCATCCCTATAATCATATTTAATAGGGTTATCATCCTCATCCGTTAAATAAAAACTTGCTTTCTTATAGACTATGCCGCCTTCATATACCCGAATCATAACCTTCCGCATCTTATAATAATGCGGATATTCGTTTATACCTAACGGCAGTTTACTAACCCCCGAGTTGTCAGGGTATGCTCTAATCTGGATAAATTCTTTATCTTTAAACGATGCAATATCAAATTCATCATTTAACTTGTATAAAATTGTCCTATCCTCCTCTGTCATGCCCATCGGTATAAAAAGCTGCATCTCATCCGAGATTATCAGTTCACGGTCGCCCGAGTTAATAAAATGCTCGTCTGAGAACAACGGGCTCAGCTCAACCACGCAACAGTTACCTACATCACTCCGTGTAGCTTTACGTCGTACCCCTACCGATACAACGTCTGGATACCCCATTAAAACTGCAATATGGTCATCGGCAGTTAACATCCTGCGTCGTGCTGCAAAGTATCCGGTTGCCAGCGTTTTAATTTTATCAATTGAATCTGAGTCATACCCAGGCGATAAAACTTCAATCGACTGTATATTATTTTTAAGTAAGCTTGCCCCCGATGCCCAAGAGATACCTTTCAACAACGATTCCGAGCTAACCAGTATATCCGGTCTGCCTAATGTAGATAAATAATCAAATACACATACCTGACCTTTGATAGGTTTAAATCCAAAGGTACCATCCCCGAATACCAGTACAACACCGTCATACGTAGTTCTGACCAGTACCTTCGTGCTTGCGCCCGGCGGTGCCAGTTCTTCTGCGTACCGTACCGGCGATAAAACCATCTTACCTAAGTTATCCGATTGCCGTATCCAAACCTGTAAATGCGTTAAATCATTGTCAATCGACATATCCTCAACGTACAGTTTCAGGAACGGTTTGGTATCTTCAATCACGAACTCCTGCCGTTGCCAGCTACCTAAACATAAATCAAACGCTTTCCCTTTCAGCTCCATCGGATTATTAAATGTATATTCCGATAACAAAACTACGTCATGACCCTTATATGTACCAACCGGTGTAAACCTTGACCCCCAGCTAAATCCTTTCCCGTCCCCGGCATCAAACTCTTTTACATCGCCGTTCTTAGAACCATCCGTTAGTTTTATCCTAAAAACCGGTGCAGTGCGCCGGTTTGCCTCGTACCCCAGCATACCCGATATGTTATATACGCTACTGGCCAGCTTAGCACTTTCAAGGTAGCTTTCCCGCCTGGCTGCCATAGAATGAAACGATAAATATGTACCTGCCCCTGCCAGCAGCTCCAGTAACGTTGTACCAGCCGAAGATACATAAAAATCTTTCCATTTATCATAATCCGGTAATGATTTAACGTATTCCTTTAAATCTTTCAGGATTGAATCAAAAGATAAACTTTTAAGGTTAATAGGTGAATCTGCCATAATAAACTATCCTTTCAAAACTCCTTTATACGATGTTGTCCCCGGTATACCTACAATCGAAAAAGCAAGTAACATACTCATTTTATACTCATCCGGTATACGCTCTACTACTGTCCGGTTATAATCCAGTACAAGCCTGGTATCCCATTTTTCTAACGCATCTACAATCCATTTTTCTACCATTGCTTCTGTGCCAGCATCGTTCAACTCAAACAGGAACCCGCCCAGCTCACAGCCGAAGTCCGGCCTGAAAAACCGTTCAAACTTTTCAGTCTGTAAAATGTTGCCTATGCTCTGAAAAACAGCATCTACATCATAAACCAAGTCCCTGTCAAACGGATTTAACTGGTTCAAATCTGAATATATACCATACTTACTTCTTGCCATTATATCTTTAATTTAACCATGTTTCCCACATTGATTGTTCCCATGCCCAGTATGCTTGTCGGTCTTCCCAGTCGGACAAGGGTTCCAGATAACCTATCAAAGAATGACCGTTGTACACCGGTACCCAATCTTTAGCTTTATCTTGCCCTGACATAGCATTATATTCCGCAACCGTGATTGTATACCTGTCTTTAAGGTATCGTTCCGATAAAACCTGCCGTAACCTATCTTTTACAGTGCTCATCTTTAATTAGCCCAAACATCGGGGCTGTGCGCCAAACATGCGCTGCCACAAGAGACAGGGTCACCTTGTCTCCCTGCCTGTAAACCATTTATGTACACATCTGGTGAACCGGCTGCCAGAACGCCCCCGTGACAAGGTGGCGGGCAACAATGAGAAGACCAAGCATCACTTTGCCGGTGCCATGGTATCCCGTTCACATAAACATCAGGAGACGCCTGTGCGTTCGGTCTGGATGGCCAGCATCCATGTCCCGTACAAACATCACCTAATCTGACTACCTGAGGCATAACTTACTCTTCCCAAACCGGTCTGGAACCCGAACCATTATAATCAATCTGTGCCCTTGCCAGTCTAATTAAATTATTTTCCATTGTTATTCAATTGCCCTGTCCGGTTCCGGTGGATTAGGCGTGGTTTCATGGTCAAGGTTATGGTCAATACGTGACCCGTCAAACTTCAGATTCTTGACCGTGTTAAGTTTACCCATGCCTTCCGCCGATATAACTATATCTTTTGCTATATGCACCCGCATATTGCCTGATATAAAAACTGTTAAATTACCATCTTTATCTAAATCAAAGTAGCTCCCCGAAGGCCCATGTTTAAATTTCATGTAACCCTCATCCTTATCCACCTTAATATAGCTTCCAGATGAATCTCTGAAGCCATAACATTCTGGATAATTACTGTCAAACCCAACCTGATGCGTTATCTCGCTCTGCCAAAAACCAACATACATCGGATGATAAATATCTTTGTACGGGAACTGTATCTCCAGTTCTGTGCCTATCTCAGGTACGCTGAACCCGCTGTTATACGGTGTTGAATCACCGCCACCGCCTAATCCATAGCTATTTCTCGGAAAACACCACGGCAGCATATCTTTATCATCACCTTCAAACAACCCTTTAACAATACATTTTAACCTGCCCAATTTTTTAGGGTCGATGTTATCTACTACAATACCTTTATGCGGTAACGATAAATTATCTACCTTGCTAACCTGCTCCAAAAAATTAACTAACATATTACCGTAAATCTCCTTTCCCGCTGTTTAACGTTTCCCGGCATAGCTCCAGGCTCATTGTAAACTGGCTGCTGGACAAGTTCCTGACTACCTTGCTAACTACATACCGGCCAGAAAAGAATTCGATTGCTTCTTCTTTCTTATCATCCTGCCGTCTATCCAGAAACAAAACACTATCTAAAACATCTACATCAAAGTAATAATCCGTTACCCTGACCACCAGTTTAACCGAGGAACCCATTGTCAGATACGATAAATTCCGCATAAATGCGCTCCAGTAATTTTCATGAACATTATCGTTCAGGAACGATGCGTTATCGAACCGGGGCGTTATCTCTTCCATCCGGTTAAGTGTCTTTGCCTGTGCCAGAAATACTTCTGCTTCTTCATTATCAAAAACTACGTTGCCTGATTCCCAGTCAACCAGTTTCTTTTCCCGACCGTACCCGTACCAAGAGTTGATGAACCCGCTGCGCATCTCAACATGATAATTACTCTGATACGGTATATCTTTATCATCAGTTAAATCGCCGTATACCAACCGCCAGTCAATATCTTTCAGTTGCGTCGTTGACCGGAGCAAGAACCGTTTATCCGCTGTGATACCTACCAGCGGTGTTGAATCCGGTATATGCGAATGTAACCAAACCTCGTTTATAAATCGTTTGTTTGTTATCCCCGGTTGTAACCATAACATGGTATCCCTAGCCGTGTTCCCCCGTAAATCAACCGTGAAATAATCGGCTGCTACCTCATCAATTACATCCAGAGACGTTTTATCTTTAAACCCACGGCAATGCGTTACGTTTAACCAGCCGATTGCATCTATCAGTCCGCTTAGTAATACCCGCCTGAAATGGTCGCCATCGGGGTATGTATCCATCCGCAGTATCCGCAGGTCACAAGTACGCATGTGGTCTTGGTCCCGGCCATACGATACCTGCAAGATGTTACCTTCGTTCATTACTTTGATAACATCTTCTTCAATCAGTTTAATCTCTAACCGGAACGATGGTAGCACATTCCCGGCCTCTTCAAACACGGTAAACGTAATAACCTGTCCTGCCGATAGAAAATCATCAAAATCCGCTATCGAAAAAACAAACCTGAATTGACCTTTAATATCAATCATTCTCGCCTTTTAACGAAAAATTAAGCTTCTCAAGGTTAGATAAACTAAAATACCTAATCACTGTCCCTTGTTTTACATATTTATGGCATGGCATGTAATTGTATAAAGCCAATACCCACCAGTATTGTGTTGAATTATATAGTTTATACGAGATGTTGTCTAATCGTTCTGCATCAACTAAAACCTGTATCTCGCCAGCTGCTGGAATATCTACAAGTTGATTCACAAAATCAGATGTTAAAATATCATAGGCCTGAGCATCATTGTTAAATTCAACATATCGCCTTGCATCAAACCTTGGTGTTGCATCTACATTTAAATTTATACCGTAACTCATTTTTTAATATACTGTTTCACTGGCTTGCGGTGCCTCAAAAAACCTGACGTTACCGTCCGTACTGCCTGCCATATCCGGCAATGCAACGTTTGATTCGGTATTAAGTGTATCGCCCCAAGCTGGATATTCATTCTCGCTACCGGCAGTTAAATACTTAGGTGTCGGTGACGCACCTTTACTCATCCATTGTTTAACCTCGGTTGATGATACCGGTCGGCATGATGTTAGAATAACCGTACCGGTTGCGTAAATCGGCAGCCCAGACGGCATAAACTGAGATGACATGTTAAAGTTAATATCATCCAGTACAAAGATAGATGTACTTTTAAACCAGTTACCTAAGATTAACCTGAGTACACCTTGCGGTTTTGAATAGTTACCTCGCTCGTAATTCAACGGGGCGTTCATCACCGTAACAAAGTTATCGGCTATACCGCCTACAGACTCGCCCAGTGTTTCTTTGCCAAACTCGCCAAACGTAGGATAGATAGCCTCGTATAACGCCCGAATAGGTACCCGAACATCATCCTGACTACTGGTAGCAACAAAGGTTAACGGTATAGCTATCCTAAAGTTTTCTGAGCCTTCCCAGTTAACCATTAACGTTGCCGATGATTTAACTTGTCGGCTGGTCATTGTCATACCGCCTGCGCCTAACCCCGACATTATCTGGTTCCATGCAAGTGTTCCGGCCGATAAATACTTATTAGCTATATCCTGAAACTTCGGGTCGGCTGCTTCCCGCCAGTTACTGCGGCCATCCAACCTAATCTCATCCGTTAAAAAACCTTTCACAGTCCACTTATCCGATACAATCAATACCTGACTGTTCTCTGCTGATATACCCGATATTAAATCTTGATATGTAAAACCCATAACTAACTGAAATATCCCATGTTTACTAACATTATACCTATATCATCCATACCCATCCTTGTATCCTGAACCGAAACAGAACCGCCACCGCTTACCCCGCTCCCTGCTGTTGAACCTACACCTAACATACTACCTGCGCCAGCACCTATCCTTGCTATCTTTTCCAGTACCTCGGTGTTTCGCTGCTCGTTATCCCGGACTAAATCGGCTGTTGCGGATGGTATCTCGCCTTTTGATACTGATTCCTTTACCTTGCCAGTTACCAGACTGGGTAAATTACCCATAGACTGGCTAATACTACGTACCTGCCCCAGTAAATCACCGGATACTGTTACTGCCTGACCAGCCCTTGTATCCTGTAAATAACCGCCCAGACCAAAATCACCCGATGTAATAGCTGTTTTACCCAGCTCGCCCAGACTGCGTGCCGTCCTATCCCCGCCTAAAAAACCGTGTACCCCTGCTTGTAACGTATCTGATACCGGTATGTTTAACCTGCCTTGAACCAGTCCTGACACACTTCTTGAGATACCTTCTTTTGTACCCAGCCCTGATAACATCCCCGAGATACCGCCGCCTAACGTAGCGTCAATTGCACCCAGCTTGCCTTGCATGATACCACTCTGTTGAATGACCCCACCTATACCACCTAAATTTATACCTGCCCCAAACGGTGTTATCCCGCCAAAATACCCCCGCTGGTAAACTGGTGCGCCCTCGCCTTTTATCTCAATTGGTCTTTGTCCAACCGGCGTGCCTTCCATACCTAACCTTGTATTAGCCTGGGTAACATCCCCAGATACACCGTACCGCTGGATAACTGGTTGACCTTCACTATACTCCGGTAACGCCCGCTGCTCGACCGGTACACCCCGCTGTAACGGTTCCGCCGGATAAAACGGTTCATCACCTTCCCGATGTAAAAACCTAATGTTACCCGATACAGTGTCCGGTAGCTCTGTTATCACATCATCTAATCCTGCCGTGCTTTCTTCCGGTACAGAATCACCTATAACCGGTGTAATAGCCGTGACAGACGTGCCTAAAACGGCCCCAGAATCGGCTGTGAGCCGTTCAATTGATTGCGGGGTACTTGTACCTACCTCATCCTCTAAAGACGGTTGTGTGGCTGCCTGGGCCGCTGTAACGGCGACTGCCTCAGATACAGTCGGTAAACTTTGTTCTATCCCTTCGGTTATACCTTTGGTTACATCTTCTGAAACATCCTCCGGCTCCTCAGACTCTTCCTTTAATTTATCCTCAGCTTCCTGTCGGGCTGCTTCCGCTGCTGCCCTGTTGACTTCTTCTTTCTCCAGTCCTTTCTGTAACAGCTTTTCATACTTAAGTTGTTCTTCTTTAGCAGCCCTATCCTCAATATTTTTATCTTCCAGCTCCTTTTCCAGCCGTTCAATTGTAGATTTATTCTCAGCCTTGACATCTTCTATATCCCGACCGCTCTCTAAAGCTTTTAACGTTGCGCCTTCACTGTACAATTCATCTGCCCGTTCCCGGTATGATTCCATTAACCGGTTATTTTTTTCGATTAACCGGAGCGATAACGGGTCGCCTTTCTGTTTTAATTCTTCATTCTGTAGTTTCAGGTTTCGGATTGACTCTTCATACCCGCCCTTGGTATGCGCTATATCCCTGCCTTTATCGGTCTTGGCTTTCTCGGTCAGGTTGCCTTCAACCTGTTCCATTAACCCAGCCTCATATTTATCCCCGGCCATACGGGAAAAAGCTTCTTTACCCAGCATGAACCCGCCTACTGCCGTTGCGCCTACCGCAGCTATCTTAGCCAGCATTAGCATGGATGCCATTGACATCATGCTACCTTCACCGGCCATCTGTTTTAACAGTTTCTTAAGGTCGTTTATACCATCTTTGCCCAGCCCGCCTGTCTCATCTTTACTGGTAACAAGCTTCCCATGTGTATATTCCGATAAAGATGCAACGCTACTGGTCGTTTTTTGGCTGTTTAACGCTTCTAGCAGGTCATCCTTGGTTAACCCTTCCGAGACCGGTTCACCACCTTCGATACCTTTGGCATCTTTAATCGTATCTAAGTATTCCTTAGCTTCATCCGATAAAACCAGCTCTAAACTTTCCGGCGGTGGCGGTAACAACGTTAAATCTTCGTCTGATAACGGTTCAACATCAATTATATCTCCTGAGCCACCGCCTAAAGGCGATACAGGATGTGACCCTGCCCGTTGTTCAGGAAACTCCCATGTAACCGGCGGTAACAGTAACTGGTCTCGGGTAATCCTGTCCTTAACATCATCCGTAACCGATTCAACATCTATAACTCTATCTTCAATTGCCGGTCTCGGAGATACATCCTCAGCTTTAAACTCAGGGTCAAGAATATCTACGTCTAACGTTTCCGGGCCTTTTTTATCTTTCTTCTTAAACTTATCCTTTATCTTACCCCATACCTTACCGGCATTATCCCAGACTAAATTGGTTATACCCAGTAAATCATCCAGCTCGCCCAGTCCAGCAAAGTTAACCAGCATACCGGTCATCTCATATAACCGCTGGTCAAGCCATCCACCGCTACGGCCGCCCCTGCCGCTTCTTAAACCTCGTTCCCTATCCTTGTCCTTCTCATCCCGGTCTGATGCCTCAGACGGCATTTCAGGCGGTTCTGTGGCCTCTCTGTCAAGGTCTCTAAGCCGGTCGCTATCGGTTAAAATACCTTTTACAAGCTCCCGAATATCACCCAGCGTAAATAACTTATCGTTTAATAAACTAGTTTGTTCATCCAGCCTGTCCGATATATTATTGATAGTCTTTAAAAGGATTTCAAACCAATTAACATCTAAATCCTCAAAGAACGCTGTTGGGTCTCGATTAACCAGTGCCCAGTTACTTTTATCTGATTCTTCTTTATCCTTGGCTAAACTACCCCGGTCAATATCCGTAAAAAACAAAGGTGATTCAATAAAACTACTTACCCCTTGTTCAGGACTACTTGCCGTGCCTATTGCTTCAACCTTATCCTCTGTGCCTTGTATCTCGTCCCGACCAATATCATAAACCGGTGCAGGCGCAGCTTTCTTAGGCCGACCCCGTTTCTTAGGCGGGGCTGTGCTTGTCTTTTTAGATGTTGGTTTTTTCCTGGTCGATGTTACCTTTTTCTTGGCTGCTTCCTGATTACCAAACTCAAGCGTTAACCGTTTAATGAGTGCCCCGTTATTTTTAACCAGCTCTAAAACGGTATCTACCAGCTCAGATATATTGTTATACTTGTCCTTTAAAACATCCGATAAATCTTCTGATTCATCTTTGCTTGCCGTGCCCGGCGCAACCAGTTTTAAAGGCCGCAGCTCAATCGACCCTGTAATGTTACCTGTTACCGTATCTTCCCCGCCCTTTTTAAACCCGCTCCCTTCTCCTTTAACATTATCATCATTTACATTTATAATTTTATCTGCCATTTACTTTCTTGCATTAGCCTGTTGTGTCAACATTTTAACTAGCTCGTCACACATGCTTTTTACCTCTGCATAATCCATATATTGCAGGTCAAGCACGCTTTGATGCAGTTTATACGCCAAAGCGAACTCGGCTTTTAATAAGCTCGTCAGATTTACGAAAGGGAGAGATTAGAGCGTCCCTCCCGTCCAACGCTACCCTGTCTTCTTTACCGCAGTTACCGCATTTAAACTTTAGCCGTTTTGTTCCGTGATATAGTATCCGGTCAATGTGCTCCAGTATAACCCCGTCACTGGTACTACAATTATAGATAATATCGTAAGCTTCCTGAAACAGTTTGTTTGAACACATAGCTGCCATTGTAGCTACTTCATCTTCAATCTTACCTTCGGTTACAAGCTGGATAAACTTACCGTACGTGAACGGTTTAAATTCTAAGGTGGTCTGTTGTAACTCGGCTACTACCGGTAAAGCAGGTATATCCAGCTCATCAAACTCAATCTTGGTGCTCTCGATAGATTCAGTAACCGGTTTACCGCATTTAGAACAGATATATGTAACCTTAAACTTAGTGTCGCCTAACGATGATATTTTACGGAGCAACGATAAATATAACGCATCTGAGTACGTTAAATCATCTTTATCCATGCCTTCCACCAGAACGCCTTCCATTGCCATCTGGAAAATATCCTGCATGGTTTTACCGCCTTGGTTAAATTTCTTTACTTCTCCAAACGAATACGGGCGATATTTAATAACCGTACCTTTCGGGTACGCCTTAAAATGCGATGGCAGCTCCGTTACGGTTATCTCCGGTAAAAACCGGAGCTTCTCATCCTTCGGTTGGTTCTTTAATTCTTCGTGCCTAACTATATCCATACTATATTAAACGCTAATTCTAACCATAATTTATAAAACCCGTTTTGAAGTCCAAACCAGAAAGTCTAATGCATACTCGTTAGCCTGTGAGTCGGACCGGCCATTAAACGGCAGCTCGCCAGCTGGGAATACCGAGTATAGATACCCTTTTACCGGTTTCCTGCTGGCATCCAGCCTGTAAACAAGTAAACTACGTAAACATTCCTCAACAGGTGTTACCCCTTTTCCGTTATTTAAAATCTGTACATCCATCCATTCAACGAAATAATTCTCCAATGTACAGTATATATCATCAATAAAATCTATTTTTAGCCGTCTCAGGTTACTATTCACCGGAACAGAGAACTGGCGCATAGGCGATGAGAACTCGTTCGTGTTCACGCTACAAACCAGGTCTTGTACCTCAGTTGCAGGAAACCAGGAGTCAAACGGATACGGTGGCGGACCGTATCCGTTCCCGCCAAAGAAACAGATGTCCCATAGGTAACTCTTGCTCCATTCAACCGCCCGAACTTTATCAATCGAATCTAAATACATAAATTAACCCAATAAAAAACTCCCTACCCAGTCTTAATATAGACCAATAAGGAGTTTTATGTTAGCCAAATATACCTAATTTACTTTATGGTATGTTTCCGCTGGGCCCCGATGCGCCTGCTGGGCCGTCTAAGAAGTAGTCGTAAGACAATGTCATGCCCGGTTTAAGAGCGTCACTGGTACTTCCGTCAAGGTTAGGTAACGTATAGCTCTCTAGCCAGCATCCAATCAGTTTATATTCCCAGATAGGGAGCAACTGTCTGTTTAACCTTGTAATCAGGATAGTTGCATCTAACTCTGCTTTAGTAAACTGATGCGCTGTTTGTGACCTGCTGCAAGCTTCTCGCCAGTTACGAATAAAATGCGAGATGCGATTATCAACAGTTTCCACAAAATTAAGCGTAAACGTCATACCATATTCTTGAATGCCCGGTTGTTTAACCTTATGTCCCCGAATAGCGACTGTGATAGAACTATTTGTTGACACGGGAATATCCGTACTTTCGCATCTGAAATTCAGGTCTGCATCGTCCGGCCAGCCTATACCACCTGCGATAGGTGCCGCAGGCCAGGTCAGGAACTTTACATCCCATTGATATACCGTTGCGAAATCAGCGGTCATTCTAATGTTATCTATTACTGGATACATATAATTATAATCTCCTTATCTTTTTAGTTATACACTCTGTGCAGCCAAACTAAAGTCCATGCCCGTAGAGGTACTAACAACCTTGAACGTGATATATTCAATAGCTTTTGTTGCTTTAACAAATAACCAAACGTTTAAACGATAGTTTTCAATGTCATCCGGTGAATTATTACTATCATCGCAGACAACCTGATAATCGTACACGCCTCGACGGGCTTTAATGTTATCCATGTAAGACTCCAGCATAGCCCTGATAATCCCTCGGGTAGCTTCATCATTCAGCTCGAACAAGAAGTCTTCAAGGGCAGTTGCACATGCCGGTTCAATCACGATAAGCATTAACCGGACGTTAAGCCGGTCTAATGCACTTGGTCTGGCACTAAGCGTTTTCTGGCCCCAGATAACAATACCTTTATTCGGATAAAACCGGATAGGATTGATACCGTTATCGTACAGGTAATCCATCTCGCCCTTGGTAAACCGTCTATTGGTATCTTTAACGTTAATAACACCCCGTCTAAACCCGCCTACCGGATACCACATCTCGTAGTTATACGCCGTATAACTGATTGCCGCCGCAGCGTACCCGTCTGGGGCTACCCAACGTTCTACATTATTATACCGGTCGTATACCTGCACGTGCGGTGTATATAACGCACCGTACGATGTGTTCGGATTTAACTGCGACATCTTAAAATCTACAATAGAATTCAGATAATCACTGGCGTTCTCGCTATCTTCCGGTGTGGATAGTATGGCTACACAATCTTTCCTTGCTTCTGCAATAGCTAACAACTGCTGCTGGTACGCAACCGATGTATATCCGCCGTCCATAAGTACGGTTAACGGATACGATTCCTGATTCAGGAAAGCTTCGCTGGCCCGAATCATATCCCCGTCCGATACCAGCCCGCCATCATCACCGCCCGAAATCGGTAAAGCGATGCCTTGTACCTTCACCACCGTTGCCGAACAGTCGGTTGTCCACTTACCTGTCTCCGCATCAAACGTATCGTCCGGGTTAACATCGGCACTGTTGGCTTTACCCCGAATATAAGCAGATGAACTCAGGATTGTATCTAAAAAGATATTCTTACCATCGGCGTTCTTACGGCCTGCTTCCCTTGCAAACACGTAGGTCTCAACCGGATTCTCTTCATCCTCGCCTGAGAATACCTCTAACAGACAAGTATTAGGTGTCTTGGTATTCTTAACCGGTAGAATCTTGATGCCTTGCAGCTCGGTAATCGTAATCTTTGTTGCTGTACCGCCTGTCTGTTCAGATGTATACGGTATCCCTGCCAAAGCATCATCCTTGTTTGCAGCTAACTGGATGCTGTCCACACCTGTTCGGATAACGTAAAGTATCTCCGGTGTACCTGTAGGGAAAGCACCTTGTTTAGCCTCGACAAATACTGCTTCGCCTGTTACCCAGCCCGGTGCAGATACAGTTTTAATAGGTATTACTGTATCACCGGTAAACTGTGATATAGTTGAAGGTAACGTAATGTTTTCTTCGGTACGTCTACTAAGTTTAACTACGTTAGCTTCATATTCAGTTGAGTTACCCTTATCCCTTGCCGCTGCTGCTGCCTTCGCTTTTGAATACGAAGTAGCCAGTCTGATTGTGGATGTCCATTTACCACCGGCATATTTTTCGTCTTCTTTAACAACGTAAAATACGCCAGATGCGTTTAACCCGCCTGGGATTCGATAACTTTTAACTGCAACCCCGCCTTCCAATTCATCACTGGCAGCGGCAATCCTGACCGGTTCACCATCCTGCCAGTCCTGCTTGCAGGCAATCTTAAAACCTTCAATGTTAATGGGGTTTTCAACCGAATCACTGCCAGCAGAAGTATCTCCTGGATACTCAGATACAACAGATTCAATTGGCCGTTGCCGGAACAGTTTAATCTTAATATCATTATTCCATGAACCGGGGTTCTGGGCAAACAATACTAACTTCTTATCTGCTACCGATACATAGCTTGTATCCATAATACCCTTGGTAAATCCCTTGTTCTCAGCCTGTGTCTCTTCATCACCGGTAGAAACAAAGTTTGCCCCGCCGGTTAATGCTCCGGCACCTGCACATCGTTTAACCCAAAGCTTATCCGATTTTTGCAGGAATGCCAGCGCAGAAAAGAAAGCATCGTTCCCGTCAATTGGTACTGCTTCTTTCAGTGTAAACTTACGTAACAAGTCAGTGTCACTTGTAACTAACTGCGGCTTATCAACGGGCCCCTTCACGGTGGGTAACACTATCCCACCGTACACGCCCGGAAACCCCGGAACTCTCGTTGAGAGGTCAATCTCTTGAACTCTTACTTCTGGTGCACTCATATCATTTATTTTTCCTTATTTTTTTACTATTTTTTAATACTTAATAATGTTACGCCTGCTGGTACACCGCCTAACAGATGTTTTAATAGTTTTATTTTACCCCAAGGTGGTAACATTATTGTCTCTCCGTTATAACGTAAACTAACCGATTTTGATAATGTAGATATAACCTGCACCTCTTCAGGAGGAGTAATCGGTTTAGCTGTCTCGAATGTTTCAGCATTTTTAACTACCTCCCCAGAAACAGAATCCACATCATCAAACATTAAATCTTTATCTTTATCCCGTAAAGTAACACTTTTTAGTTTACTATCTTTATATTTCTTTCTATTACTCACATCTAGAATCCTTTCATGTTAAACTTTAACCTGCATATCCGTTATAGCAATTAGTTTCTGCCGGTCATGCTCCAAAATTAACGGGTAAACAATGTTAGCCGTCGTACTTAATATAGACACAGACCCGTAGTTTTCATAACCAAGTCTGGATACCCCAGTTGTGTCAAAAGTCTTTACACTGGCTAATATGTTTAAGTTAGGTGTACGTTCAATACTAAAATCGAATGGCCCGCTCGGGAAAAAACATAAAAAGGTCTCTTCCAGATACTCAATCACATCCATTGTAGGTGCCACGAACATATTATTTATGGTCAGGTCAACATATCTAACCCTATATAATATAGCTTCGGGAGCTTTGTTTACCATTGATTTAACCCCTTGAAACTGCCGACCTTGCTCTGCACATGGCCGGAGCATATCCCTGTTCCATACAATAGCCAGCCAGTCCGGTCTGCCTGCGTTCTGGGCAATAAAATCATTCGTAACTATCTCGGATTTTAAAATCGGACTAAACCCCATATCAGGGTCATGAACAATCTTGGTAATAGTAACAAAATCTTTAACGGTACCACGCAACATCTCATGAAACCCTTTTATCACCTTAGCTGTTATATTACCATGTCGTCTAACTTCCATATCAATTAACCATAATTATAGCCGAATCGCTAAATATACTACCGCTCAGGTTAGTTATGCTAACCTTATACTCCCCTGCATTACTACTGGATACACTACTAATAGATAACGTTTTACCGGTCTTGCCCTCCAGTATAACATCATCCTTGTACCATTGATATTTAATAGGCGGGGTGCCATCACCTAAAACTGTCATTGTACATCTTGACCCAACGTTAAATGTACCGCCAACCGGATTAACCAAAACAAACGGTAACGATGCAACCGTTACGTATGCTTTATAAGACGTTGCAGTACCAATCTCGTTTGTTATTACTACCCGGTAATACCCGACATCATCTTCCGAGACAGTATCAAACGTTAAGATAGCTTCGTCTGCACCGGTTATCTTAGTATCACCCTTATACCATTGGTATGATAACGTGCCACCACCCCTGGCCAAAACGGATAACGTCCCTGTCCCACCTAAATCCAGAACCGTATCCTGTGGATGCTCAAGTATCTCCGGTGTGCCCGTAATGACTGCGCTCATTGGTATCAGCGGATATTTATGGAACATCTCCTGGTCTATGCCCAGCATACCAGACTCGTACTGTACCTTTAACTGTATAACCCGACCGCTAGCCAGTTTAACGATAACCTTGGAGTATCTGGGTATCTTTGTCTCGGGCTCAATCCACAATGCCGGTTGCAGCTCGTTAAACACGTCTAACGTTTTATCAGCTAAAAACCGTTCGGTAATCAGGTTACTTATCAATACCCGTCTGGATAACGTAGGTAACACGTCATATTTAACACTGTTATCCGACCCTCCGTATACACCTTCCCCAACCGGATAAAATATATCGGCATCAAATCCTAATGGTTCCTGTAATGTAGAGATTAACTTAGAGGAAATCTTTGCGCCTACCTTAAGTAACCGCTCGGTCATATCTAAACTAACCCGTCTCTTATTACAGTAATTCATATCTTTTAATCATGGTCAGGTACTATCTTTGGACAATCCTCATAGTTGCCGTCTGCCTTATACTCACAAACCGTACCATCCAGCCTACAGATACCTTGTAACACCCCTAAAAAATAACAATGCCCGCCCTTGCCGTTATCGGGTTCATCACCTTTCTCATCCTCGGATAACTGCTCCGGGGAACAGCAAGGACAATACCCAAACTCATCGCCCCTGTCTTCAAACTCGCACACCTCGCAAATAAAATACGGTTTTTTATCTTTATTCATAACCAACTAATTCATCTCGTTTACGTTCCCAGTCTGGATAAGCCAGATACCACGGTGTCTTCTTTAAATTTGTCCAGTTATTAGATTGCATCAGTAATAACCCGTTATGGATATGCTTGCAAAACCCTGGATACCCGTTCGGGTTAACCCTTGGCCTGGTTCGGGTCTTCCTGACATACTGTCTTGGTTTAGGCCCGAATATAGCCCCGTTTTTCCAGTTCCAATAAGCAAACCTGAAATAAAAATCTGGACAGGTACACCTGCACCTAAACGGCGTCTTGCTTAAATCCGGTTTTTCTATGTACCATTTCCGGTTCTTGTACGGTACAACCATGAAAAAATCCAAGGGCATCTCTTTATCGGTTATCTTCACATCATAAAAGGAAAGGTTAACTATATGATGCGCATTGACCGTTAACCCAAAATGTTCCTGCTGCATCACAAACAGGTTTGTCCCTGCATACGGTATAACCTTAACTACATGCCTTGATTTAGAGGAGCTATATCCCCGTTCCCGCCATTTAGTTAGTTTAGCGGTTGATTGTAACAAACCTTTTACTGTCCATCTAGCCATGTTATCTTACCACGAATACCATTTTTGTACCGAATCCAGCCTTGACCGATAGTTAGACTCTTTTTCCCTTGCATACGATAATATATCATCCAGGTTAATGTTAACCGGTAAACCTTCCAAATTCATCTGTACCTTTAGATTAGCGTACCCAGTCAAAAACCGAGCAGCAAACAAATCCAGAAACATCTCTTCCCCAATATCAATGTTCGTTACAAACGGATATTTAGTCCGATAACTAACTTTAACCGGTGCAGTTGTCGGTTCAGTAAACTTAACTGTTACATGACCATGCCCATAATCAATCACACCGTTCGTTATACCATCCCCAGTTATAACTCCATCAAGGTCGGCTGCTACGCTACCGTAATCTAACTTAACCGTTGACGGAACCGGTTCAGCCGATAAACAGAATGACTGGTCGCCTTGCAGCCCGTCCACATCCAGTAACACCTCATCTTCAATCGTGTTTGATAATGTATATTTCTTCTGGTACTCTATCTCCCATTGCCCAGACGGACACCATAACATGTTAAACTCGTCTACCCACCATTGATGCGATGATACCCGTACATACGGCGACGGTGTTCCCCAAGACCGCATTACATTAATAGGTCTTAAACTAATTAACTTTAAACAATCATCAGGAACCCGCCATTTACCGCCTACAATCATAACGGACGGTATCTTAACGATAACAGGCCGATACCGTTCATATTCTTTAACCGCAGGTATGAAAAACCGACTGGATATATCTTGCGGTAAAATATCTATATCTTCTGGCCGGAGTAAAAGCTGCCCCGCCCCAAAGATAACCTTTTCTACTGCTTGTTCCTGAGTTAACATACCATAACCTTATTTCTTAGGTTTTCGGCCCCGTTGTTTCTTTGCTTTCGGTTTAACTTCTTTCTCAGGTTCCTTTTTCTTCTCTGGCACAGGTTCCTTTTTAGAATCTTTCTCCGGTTCTTTCCCAGCTTCAAACCCGAAATCTTGTATATTGTCTACATCACTGCTTTTATCTAAACTAACGGAATAATCCTCAAAAACTTCTACTGCTGGCGGCGGTATTGTCATATCTATAACCTCGATTAAACACGGGTTCTGATTCAATAACCGGTCGAACTCATTCTCTGCCAGTTCCTCAACCGGTACCATGCCGCCTTTAACAACCGTAACCACCCCTTGCTTAGTGTTAATCGCTATAGCAAACCGTTTAGATATATTTTTAATTAACTTTGACATAACTCTACTTACCCTTAAAAAACAAGGGGTTGACATAATAGGCTGTATAACACCCCGTCAACCCCCTTTCATGTATACGTATAACGAATTATTACTTAATAGTTAATACCTTAAGTAGTAATATCTACCGCATTGATGAATGCAGGAGCGACAACTTTCATGCCAGCCCAAACACAAGCGATACCTTGCCGCTGTAACACGTTATTCGGTACCGGTAACGTATTGCTCACAAAGAGCGGCATATACGGTGCGTAAACGACCGCTGCATCAAACATGCTCGTGCCCTTATAGATAGTAAGGATACGATTCGGGTTGGATTGTGGCGAACGGATAACGCTAATACCATCTAACGTACCGTATAACGC
>LSQX01270476.1_pt3 | contig 18826 bp, 15 predicted proteins | sample 654561 | NCBI WGS metagenome assembly LSQX01 (sample SAMN04489861, study PRJNA283612) | anaerobic digester metagenome | isolation source: 4 biogas reactors fed with cattle manure at either 37C or 55C with and... | place: Denmark: Kongens Lyngby | collected 2014
GATGAGATGCTGGAAAGAAAAGCTCGCATGCTGGAATCATGATAAGATGTTAGGACGTATTCACAACAAGATGTCATGAATATTGTTTCTGAGGTTTCTACTGAAACGGAGAGGCGTTTGTTGATTGGTCGGTAAGTCTTAGCAACGAATTGGCTCAAATCCTGAATGAAAATATCTCTATTTTGCTGCTTTTTTATTGCCTTTTAAAACAGTTATTTGGACGTCCTGACTCTCAACTTTTGCAGATAAGGCAGCTAATTGTGACTTGATTAATTCCTGCCCTTCAGTAAGCTGCTTATAACCATCAAACAAAGAATCCAGCTTTTGACCATGGTCATTTTCAAGCCTTGCAACTTGATTCCCTACAGTCTTGATTTCTGATTCTACTTTATCAAACCGTTGGCTTGTTTCCTTCCTGAACTCTGAAAAATCACTGTACATCTTTGTTAATAGTTCGAAGGTTTTATCTTCCATTCAAATCACCTCACTGTACCGATATTATATCACATACATTGATTCATATCATTAAGGATTTTTACATATTACAGAAATCGCACGAAATGTTAATTTCATTTTTCATTACTTGTTATCCTTCCATTTTGACAAAGCATCCGCCAGAGCGGAGTTGATGTTTTCACCCTGATCCTGCTGCTGCAGGAACCGGTTCACATCTCTTTTGTTCACCTGGGTAGATTTTCTTTCCTGAAAGCTTTGCAGCTTTTCACGATATCCGCAGGTACAATAGAAAGACTTGTTTTCACCTTCGCCCCGGATTTCCATCTTTTTATGACACTGCGGACACCGAGCGTTGGAAACCTGTGAAACCGTTTTTCGGAAACCACATTCCCGGTCCGAGCATACCAGCATTTTACCGCGTTTACCATTCACCTCAAGCAGGTATTTGCCGCATTGGCATTTTTCCCGGGTGATATTATCATGTTTATAGCTTTCGCTGCTGGCAATCACTTTTTGAACAAGCTTGGAGGCATAATGCTTCATTTCCCCCACAAATTGTCTTGGATCGGCCTTTCCCTTACTGATAAAGGATAACTGCTGTTCCCATTTTCCCGTTAATTCAGGGGACTTTAAATCTTCGGGAACAAGCCCTACCAGCTGTATTCCTTTTGATGTAGGGTAGATTTCCTTACCCTTGCGCTCAATATAAAAAACATTGAACAGCTTTTCAATGATATCCGCCCGGGTGGCCGGGGTTCCAAGGCCGCTGGTGCTTTCAAGCGTTTCCCGCAGTGCCTTGTCTTCCACAAACTTTCCGGGGTGCTCCATGGCGGAAAGCAATGTGGCTTCGGTATAGCGGGCGGGCGGTTTTGTTTTGCCGCTGACCAGCTTCACTGGCTCCATTTTTGCTTTCAATCCCTTTTGTACCTGGGGAAGAGATTGTTCCCTGTCATCGCTGTCATCGTCCTCGTCCGCCTCTGATGCTCCCGCATAAATTTCTTTCCAGCCCATGGATTTGACAATTTTCCCTCTCGCGGTAAAGGTTTCACCCACAGCGCATACCTTGACCGTGGTCTGCTCATATTCAAAAGCCGGGCTGAGAACAGCGAGAAAACGCTTGACGATCAGATCGTAAATATGGCGTTCTTCGGAATTCAAGGACGACAGGTTCACAAACTGCTCGGTAGGGATGATAGCATGGTGGTCGGTCACCTTGCTGTTGTCAACAAAGCGCTTTGTGATAACAAGCTTCTGGGTGAGGATTTTCTGGGCTGCTTTGGCATAAGGCCCCACAGCAATGCTTTTTAAGCGCTCGGGTAGCGTAGGCACAATATCATCGGTAATATGCCTGGAATCAGTTCTCGGATAAGTGACAAGCTTATGGGTTTCATAAAGCCGTTGCATGATATTCAGGGTTTGCTTTGCCGAATAGCCATACCTTCGGTTCGCATCCCGCTGAAGCTCGGTCAGGTCATAAGCCAGTGGGGGAAGCTCCTTTTTGGCCTCCTTTTGAACGTCCACAACTTCTCCGATTTGCCCGGTGACCTTTGCAACGATAGCTTCGGCGGCCTGTTTGTCAAAAAGCCTTGTCTGGTTGCTTTTATCCCGCCATTGCACGGTGAAGCCGTGAAACCCACTTTGGATGGTCCAGAAATCCTTCGGCTTGAAAAACCGGATTTCATTCTCGCGCTGCACAATCATTGCCAGCGTGGGGGTCTGAACTCTTCCGGCTGACAATTGGGCGTTATACTTGCAGGTTAGCGCACGGGTGATATTCAGCCCCACCAGCCAGTCTGCCTCGGAACGACAAAGGGCTGAATAATACAGGTTTTCATAGTGGATAGCTGGTTTCAGGTTCTCGAAGCCTTCACGGATGGATTTGTCGGTTTGAGACGAGATCCACAGTCGTTTGATGGGCTTTCTGAACCCGGCTTTTTGGATGATCCAGCGGGCAACCAATTCTCCTTCACGTCCCGCATCGGTTGCGATGACCAGCTCATCCACATCATTGCGCTGCATCAGGTTTTTTACAGCATTAAACTGCTTCGACGTTTCCTTGATGACCACCAGCTTCATTTTATCTGGCAGCATCGGAAGGTCTTCCAGCCTCCATTGCTTGTATTTATCGTTATAAACATCGGGGTCGGCCAGAGTGACCAAATGCCCAAGAGCCCAGGTGACTATATACTTTGAACCGATCAGACAGCCGCTTCCGTTCTGGCCGCATTTTAAAACCTTTGCCAGATCCCTTGCGACTGATGGCTTTTCGGCCAATACCAAAATCTTTCCCATATCAAATTTCCTTTCAATTCGCTCTGCGTTGTGACATGTATGATTATGCTCAGCTTCACGTTTTATAGATAACAAGGACAATATGTTCCATGTGCTTTCACGTATATCGGGTTGTGGGACGTCACGATCTCCATCCCACATTGTTCTGTGCCTTTACTCGCAGTGAGTTGCGGGATGTGCACGATCTATAACCCGCATTTTTCATGCAAGTGTATGCGCAACTTCTCTGTTATTATAACAACAGAAGCGTTTGCTTGCAAACAACAAGTACAGTCAGAATGTGTTCAAATGTTTTACGGGTGTGTCTTTGCCGTGATTACTTCAGAAAAAAAACCAGGAAAAAACCTTATCTAAATGAAAATTGGCACCTGGCATGTTCCGCTTCAACAAAGAAAAAAGTACGACTTTGATAGGGCGTTATTTCTCTGTTGATCAATGCAATGGATATATTATACAATAGTGATATCATTATGGTTGGAGGAAGAGTGTTGTAATGGGTTATGGCATTTATTTGTTCGATTTTGATTATACACTGGCAGATGCAACCAACGGAATTGTTGAATCAGCGAACCATGCTTTACTGAAAATGAGTTTTCCGATGCCATCCAGGGATGAGGTCAAGCGCACAGTTGGCATGTCATTAGGTGATTCGTTTACTTTCCTGACAAAAAATGAGGAACCTGGGTTAAAAACAATGTATGCCACGCTGTTTAAAGAAAAGGCCGATGAAGTTATGACACAGAACACGCAGCTATATCCGGAAACCATCCAAGTGTTAAATTATCTTCATTCAAAAGGTATTACAACAGGAATCGTAACAACGAAATATCGATACAGAATTATTGAGGTTCTTAAGAAATATCAGATATCTCACCTGATTGATGTTATCGTTGGAGGCGATGACGTAAAAAATCCTAAACCTGACCCGGAAGCATTAATCAGGGCGATGGAGCTGTTAAATGCAGCCAAAGAAAACGTTGTATATATCGGTGACAGCATGATTGATGCTAAAACAGCAAGCAGTGCCAATGTTGATTTCATCGCTGTCACGACAGGAACAACTGTAAAAGAAAATTTCCTTCAGTTTCCCCATATTGCCATTATTAACTCATTAACAAGCTTAATATCAATAGCATAAAAGGATTTATTGAATATCCACCGTTGCGTTAAGATAACGGACTATCCAGAAATTCACTTGGAAGAGAGGAGTCTGGAATGATGAAAAAACAATTATTCCCATCGTCTTTTGCACAGGTACCGAAACCCTTGGTAATGATGGTGAAGTTTCTTGTTATGAGAAAGAGCTGGTTAGCAGCAATGCTGGTTATTGTAATGCTATCAGGTTGCAGCAACAAGCTGCCCAACCCTGATTACCTCAGCGGAATTACTAATTCGGGTAAACCGGATTTTCATAAGCTAGAATATGAACAATCTGGTGAGTTTCATTTCATACTTGGATTTGGATATAACGCCAGAAACATCTTAAATACTTTTGATGGCACATTTACGAAAGACCTGGTAAAAGGGTTTTCAACCATTCGTTTTCAACTATCCGATGAACAAGTGAATTTGATCGAAGAAAAATTCAGAGAACTTGACATCCTCAGCTATCCGGAAGAGTTCAAGCCCGACCCGGTAAACCCAAAGGATAATACAATTACAATAGTAATGCCCTGTAGTTCATATTACATAAGAGTTGAGTTGGATGAACAGATGAAAGAAGTATTCTGGAAAGATGAAAATAAGGCATATGACCCCAAAGCTATCGCTTTAGAGGAATTGATACATGAAATCGAAGAGATGGTGTACGAACGGGATGAATACATAAAAATGCCGAAGGAAAAGGGCGGGTATGAATAGAAAAGGCCATAGATAAAACGAGTAAAGCGGGGATAAACATGCAGAATTTAAGCATAAGCAGTTACATCCGATTCATTTCCTTAACTGAAAATATTGTCTCCATGCCAGACCAATACCCCTTTTCACTGGATGCGGTAAAGAACCTCAAGGAGTTGGAGCTTCATCCAAAGGTGACCTTCCTGGTGGGGGAGAACGGCACCGGAAAATCCACCCTGCTGGAGGCTGTTGCGGTGGCCTTTGGTTTTAATGCCGAGGGCGGCACCCGCAATTTCAACTTCGCGTCACGGGAAACCCACTCCTGCCTGAACCAGTATATCAAGCTTACCAAAGGTCCTTTCAGGCCCCGGGACGGTTTCTTTTTCAGGGCCGAAAGCTTTTATAACGTTGCGACCAACATTGATGATCTGGATAATATCCCTGCTTTTTCCCCGCCATTGAAATATTCCTACGGCGGGGTTTCGCTGCATGAAATGTCTCATGGAGAAAGCTTTTTTGCGGTTTTTCTGAATCGGTTCAGCGGGAATGGCTTGTACATACTGGACGAACCTGAAGCGGCATTGTCTCCGAACCGGCAGATGGCTATGATTTCTAGAATGCACCAGCTGGCGAACCAAAATTCTCAGTTCATCATCGCAACCCATTCTCCGATCATCATGGCATACCCGGATGCTTTCATCTACAAAGTTGACGAGGGATATAAACGGGTGGAATACCAGGAAACAGAGCATTATCAGGTAACCCGGACTTTTTTAAATGATCCGGAGCGCATGCTGAATATCCTGATGAATGAAGACTGAGAGAAAAAACAGACTCTGGGAACTAAAACTCATTTGATTCAGTCAGACTTTCGTGAAAGATTAATTGCTGCTGTTCAGAGGTAAGCAGGCGCAGCCTGCTGAACGAAGTGAAGGATCCCTTACTACTGCTGACAAGATCCTTCGCTGTGCTCAGGATGACATCGATGCGCTCAGGATGAAATACATACCAGCAGTAACATATGAAATGTTCAAAAAGGGCGTAGACGGTAACCGATCATCATGCCTGTTTCAAACAGTTTCTGTAACTTTGTTGCAGCTTGAAAACGGGTTATGATATACTGAAAATAGTGCTATAAACAGATAATCTCTCTGAATTTTCAGCTCATCAGAATGACTTTCGTAAGTCATAGATTACTTTCGATAAAAAGCAACAAAAAGCCTGAAGGGTGGTTCCGGTATGAAGAAGAATTTAGTTTTTGCAATCCTTGCCCCATGTATCCTCACGGTGGTGCTGATAATCATCATTACCATAGACAGTCGCAATGCGAAAAAACCTGTACCGCCTGACAATCAAACAGAAGTGGTCGTGGTGGTTACGCCCACCAGGGACCCTGAACCAACTATCACCATTGCTCCAACCCCGGCACAGGCCACACCCACGCAGGCCCCGACAAAAGCCCCTACAAAGGCTCCAACCGTCACTCCCACACGGGCTCCGACGTCGACCCCAACCCCAACTCCAACACCAGTTGCGGAATCCACGGTAACCCCCTCTCCAACACCTGTACAGGAAGCAACCGGGGATATCACCGGCACACCACAAAACCCTGACGATACAGGCGAACTCACTGATCCCGGCACTTCACCGGGAACCGATTCAACCGATATTTCGGGTACATATAATGCGCTTTATACACAGCAGGGCGAAGAATATACGCTGATTGCCGACAGTATTTCCGGTGCATTGCTGTTTCTTAAAAACAGTGACAATTCCCTGCGGCAAACAGAATTCAATTATGCGAAGGAATACGAGGAAGTTGGCAGATGGGCATACGGTCCTATTCTTGCATATAAGAACAATACATTTTTCTTCATGGCTGGTAATCAACTGATCGTTTCTGACGGTCAAGACGAAACCGTCCTGTATACCTTTGGAGATCGATATCAGGAAGGTTTTTCGGTGCTGAACGCCTTCGCCCAAAGCGAAAACCGGTTCATGGCAGGTTCGCAGGAAACACTGGTAGTGGTCGACAGCAGAACGTTAGCGGTCGAAGCGTATACTCATGAGTATACAAATAATCAGTTCGCATTATCTGATGAAGTACTTTGCTTTAGCATACAACGCAGAATACCGGCAGGGCCGTATTTCAACATTATGTATTCCGCAAAGGGCGGCAATATCAAGCAGCTTGGCATGATAGGAGACATTGAAGCCTATGTTCTGGAAGGTGACACTGTTACCATAAAAAGCTATGGAGAAATGTTCGAAGTCAACCTGAGTACGCAGGTGCTGACTGGCCCGCAGGAGCTTGAGCGGGAATATACACTACATATGCCTGTATTTAGCTCGGGTTACGTGGGGGGCTTGTCCGAAATACGCTACATCAACTACAATGAGGCCGATAAACCTGTTCAATCCATTCAACTGCCTGGTTCCTGGGAGACGAAGTGTTATTATTTTACCTATTATTCAATCCCCTATTTATATAGCTTTTATAGTAAAGAAAAAGACAGACTTCTGCCAGGTAAATTCGGGGAGTTTCTGGTGGCCGATACGTCGAGTTACCCGCTTGAGCAGTCCAAATACTTAAGCAACTCCACGGTAAAAGAGCAATTGTTCTCCGGCAAGACCATATTGGGTGAAGGTGAGATCTTCCTTCTTGAGCGTTATGAAAGAAATGCAAGTAATGAGGAGATACTCTATGAAATTATTTATGCCTGGGTACCCATCCAGGGGCAGAGCCAGGCGTACCAGTTTTACATTTATGTTCCCAGGGGTGAAGCCTATCAGGACTATCTGACCCTGATGAAGCACTTTATTAAAGCTGAATAACTTAACTTTTCCATAGTGTTTTAGTGCTTGCTTTCACAGCAGACTACCGAGGGCGGTGTAACATCACACCTGAACATATCGGCCTCAGTTCTCAAAACGCTACTCACTAGTTAAGGTGAGGAAGTTGAATGATTAAGCCAATAATTTACGAAGTGAGGTTTTCTGAACATTCAGGGAACCTCATTTTTTTCATGATGCATCTTCAAAAAAGTCGAGTAAAATGATCATTGCTACGCTATAATAAAACTATCCTCCGGAGGAAAAAACGTGCAAGGGAGTTTGACATGTTTTACGATATTTTTGTTCTGTCGGTGGTTGCATTGATTGAAAACCATGTCCATGAAACAGTCAGTGTTCCTCAAATCGCAGCGGTTACAGGGTTTGCGCCCGACTATTTCAGGCAGATCTTTAAACAGGTGACCGGGCAGACCATTACCCGCTATATCAAAAACAGGAAGCTGTCTCATGCCGCCTTCATGCTGAAAAACAGCAAAACCAAGGTGACGGATATCGCCATGGAATATGGGTTTGGATCCCACGATGTTTTTATCCGCAGGTTCAGGGATCAGTATGGGATGACCCCATCCGATTTTCGAAAAAGCAGTATCACGGTCAAGGGCGCTCCCATTTTGCCGGGAATTTATGCTCCCACAGTACTGAACAGAGAGGAGAATTTTATGGACAGGAACTTTAAATCAGAAGACAGCATGGTGCTGTATGGCGTTCCTAAGGTAACCTATTTCAAGGATAAGGAAATCGAATGTACCCCGTTTATATCATCTCTTAGGGCCTGCCTCACTTATATGGGGCAGGAAGTGACCTATGCCAGGCTTCTTGCCGGATCAGGCGCAGCATTCCGCCTTTTATGGAACACGCACGAATGGGATGGAGGAAACGTAGATATCCTCGTAATGCGCGACGATCCGTTCGAACCGCTAAAAAAAGCTTTTACTGCAGCCGGAAGGGCATTCACTCTTCTACCGAAAGCTAAGGATTTATCAAACAAGCAGGAATTCATCAGTCTGATCAAACAGGAAATCGATGCCGGAAGGCCGTTGATCGGCTTTGGGATCATTGGGCCACCGGAAGCATGTGTTATCACAGGTTACAGGGAAAATGGAGAAGTGCTTCTGGGGTGGAATTTTTTCCAGGACATGCCCGAATGGAAGGGCAGCCATGAAACAGAGGATTGCGGCTATTTCATCCGCAGAAACTGGTATGAGCATTCAGAAACCGTAGCCCTGATGGCTGTTGGTGAGCCTACAGAGGCAGTGGATGAAATGCTATTCCTCAAAGATACCCTCAAGCTGGCTCTGGAAGTGATGGAAACACCTGAAGTTGGTCCCAGGGCGGCTGGCTTTGCAGCTTATCAGGAATGGGCCAAGGCAATTGGAAACGATCATGAGTTTTCAGACAATGCTTTGCTCCCGATTCTTTTTACAAGGCTGATGTGCCAGACCGATGCTTTTACGATGGTAGCAGAGGGCAGGGCATACGCGGGCTGGTTCATGAAAGAGGAAGCAGATAAATTTCCGCTATACTCGGCGAAGCTGATGGAGATTAGTGGCATCTTCAAAAGGGAACACGAAACTGCCTTTGAGATGGTACAGTATCATGGTGGCCTGCAGATGGGGGAATACCAGGCAAAAGAGTTGGCGAAAAAAGAGAACCGAATTAAAATCATTGAGTTGATCCGTAAGACAGAAGCATTGGATCGTCGGGCTGCAGGCTGCATCAGGCAGCTGGTGTCTGAAATGGAAAAGGGAGGGGAGTGACATGGAACAATACAAAGGGTTAACCTTTACAGCTTTTGACAAAAGTGATGTGGAAATTCTGACTCCGATCATGAAAAGAGCCTTTGATGAGGATTCACGCAGACATTTGAACGAACCCACAGGCGGTCCTGATGGTTATGATAACGGTGATTTTCTCCGCAAATATGCCCTGAGCAGGAAGTCGGATGCCTACAAGGTTTCCTGGAACGGAAAGCCCGTGGGTGCAGTGATTGTGTGGATCAACAAAAATAATATTAACTACCTTGGAAACATTTTTATCGATCCGGATTTGCAGGACAAGGGCTTTGGGAAAAAGGTCTGGGAATTCATCGAAAACAAATATCCGGATACAGCAATATGGAGGACCGAAACGCCAGGGTTTTCAAAACGAAATCATCATTTTTACGTGAACAAATGCGGCTTTAAAATTGTACGGATTGTTAACCCCAAGGATAAGCATGAAGAAGGCTATCAGATGGAAAAGGTCATGAAATGATTCCACTGCGCAAGCTTAATCCATTGGATTATTTGCTTGATCACAATGATGATGATATGTCATCTCGATAATAACAGGAGAGTTTTACTTTCAAAGTATCCGCCGATAATCGGCGGATATCTTTATAAGCGTCGTTATTGTCATTATGGCTGATTCCTCCACAAAGCAGTTCACGTGTAATTCGCACGGAATTCATTTCCTTCTGAAGAATAGGAACGCTGACAGAACCTTTAATACTTATGTGTCAATACATATGTATTGTGAAATATGTATTGACACATATGTATATGCATGGTATGCTTTTGTTATCATAAGTTTTGGAGGTATTTGCCATGAAGTTGACGGATGATTTAACGGGTTTGCTGGCCGTAGCCACTTTCAACGATGATCTGGAGGAAGTCATCAAAGCTACTCTTTCAGAAAATGGTGAAACCAGTGTAATTTTTTTGGATATTGATCATTTCCTGAATTTTAACAACAATTTTGGACATGAGGCCGGTGACGTTATTCTGAAAATGATAGCGATCTGCCTCAAGCAGGCTCTGCCTGAAAACAGCCTGATATACCGCTATTCCGGTGATAAATTCTCTGTCATCATGCCGGGTTATGAAAAGGAAAACGCATTTATTCTCATCGACAGGGCAAGAGCACTGTTTAACCCCGAGGGAAAGCTTCAGACCGAGATTGGTGAAATCGTCAGCGATATCAGCTTCAGCGCGGGTGTTGCGGCCATCCCGGACGATGGCAGTACGGTTTCAGATATCGTGCGGAAGGCTGAAGGGGCTTTGTTTCGAGCCAAGCGAGGGAACCGCAATATCGTTTGCCTTTCAAGGAATGAAAGGCTGATGACAAAAACCAGCCATTATACCTATGAACAGCTGCAAAGGCTTTCAAAACTGGCAAAGGATGAAGGGGTCGGGGAAGCACTTCTCCTGAGAGAAGCCCTGGACGACCTGTTGATGAAATATGACAAATGACCGGAAATAAAAGAATCAGAATTTCAAGTGGTGAGGTGTATGAACGGAGCATAGAACTATGCAGGAAGGGCAGGGAGTTTGATGAAAGATTTACATGTCAATCTTGAACGGTTTTCCGGTTTTGCAGCTCTCTACGATCAGAACAGGCCACAACCCCCGAAAATCGTTACAGACATTTTATTGCGATACTTGGATAAAGCACCCGAGGTGGTGGTGGATTTTGGTTCGGGCACAGGTTTGTCCACTTTCCTCTGGTGCGGGAAAGCTAACAGCATCATCGGAATTGAGCCCAATGATGATATGCGCAATCAAGCTGAAATGAATGCTTCCCTAAAAGGCCTGACTAACGTGTCTTTCAAAAAAGCCGATGCATATGACACCGGGCTTGATGGGAATACAGCGGACATTGTTACCTGTTCGCAGTCCTTTCACTGGATGGAACCAGAACGGACTCTAAAGGAGAGTGCAAGGGTTTTAAAACCGAGAGGAATCTTCGCGGCATACGACTGTGACTGGCCTCCGGTGGCAGGCTATCCTGCAGAAAGTGCGTATAACAAACTTCTTGAAACCGTCAGAGTAAAGTTGAAACTTGTTCCAGTTGAAAGGAAGGCCATTCAATATCCCAAAGAGAATCACCTGAAGAATATCCGGGAAAGCGGACATTTCTGTTATACAAGAGAAATTGTGTTTCATAACCGGGAAGCCTGTTCAGCTGATAGGTTCATTGGGATTGCGCTGAGCCAGGGGGCTGTACAATCTGTATTAAAAAGTGACCCCGGTGCCCTTGAGCATGAACTAAAAGCTTTCAGACAGGTTGTCCTGGATAACTGGATCCAAACGGAAATTATCATCAGTTACAGAATGAGGTTAGGGATAAAAGGCTGAAGTTATTCTCGCGTTCACTTGTACCCAATAGAAGAAAATGTTATAATAAGAACGCGCGTTCTGCAGGTTTGCAATCTGCGTCAATTGATATAAAAATCGGCTGAACCCGGGACCACGCACAATAAACCAAAGGATGGTAAAACGATGATTTACAGAGAAGTTGGAAAAACGGGATGCCAGGCCAGCATTATCGGTCTTGGCTGTGAGCATCTGGACGGTAAACCCTATATGCAGGTGAAAAACACTATCGACGCGGCATTGGAGCAGGGGATTAATATTTTCGACGTTTTCATGCCAGGCAGGGAAGTGCGTGAAAACATTGCCAAAGCACTTGGTGACAGACGCAGCAAAGTGATGATTCAGGGTCATATCGGCTCCGTCGATCTCCGGCGGCAATATGACATCAGCCGCGATATGCCGGTGGTTCAGAAATACTTTGAAGACCTGCTGCGTATTTTTGGGTACATCGACTTCGGCATGATGTTCTTTATCGATTCAGAGGAAGACTTCCAGGGTGTGTTCAATACCGGTTTTGCCGATTATGTGCGGCGCCTGAAGGAAAAGGGCGATATCCGGCATATCGGTTTCAGCTCGCACAATCCGGAAATGGCCACACGTGTCATCGAAACCGGTTTACCGGAAATGATGCTGTTCAGCATCAACCTGGCTTTCGATCTTTATCCTTCAGAAACCTATACTTTGGGTGAACTTGACAAGGGGCTTGATTCATCAGCCTTCCGGGGCCTTGATCCAAAGCGTGCGGCACTGTATAAGCTGTGTGAGCAAAAAGGTATTGGGATCACCGTCATGAAAACATTGGGCGCAGGCAAGCTGATCTCTGCGGAGCATACGCCCTTCAAGCAGCCTATGACCGTTGCGCAGTGCATTCATTATGCGTTAACCCGCCCAGCTGTAGCCAGTGTCATGCTCGGCTGCCAAACCGGCGAAGAGGTACTGGACGTGGTTCGTTATCTGGATATGTCTGATGAGCAGCGGGATTATTCGCCGATATTGGGAACGATGCGTAACGATTTCAGGGGCAATTGCGTCTATTGCAGCCATTGTCAGCCCTGTCCGGCTGAGATTGATATCGCCGCGGTCAACAAATACCTGGACATTGCCCGGTTGAATGAAGCCAATATTCCGCCATCCATCCGCTCTCATTATGCAGGGCTGGCTCAAAGCGGAAAAGATTGCATCAGCTGTGGAAGCTGTGAAAGCCGCTGCCCCTTTGGCGTTCCGATCATCGATAATATGGCCGCAGCCGCGCGTATATTTGAATAATGCCATGCAACACTTGACAAACCGCTTCCTGCGGGCATACAATAATAGAAACAGATAAAGGCGATGACAGGGAAAAGTAGAGCAAACGGGTGCATCAGAGAGAAAACGTCACCGGCTGAAAGCGTTTTTGGAAGCCTTTTGCCCGAACAACCACCCTCGAGCCGCAGCGCACAAATCCCACCCGGAGAGTATGCGCTGACGGTCATTCCGTTACCATGTTCGAGTGATTGCACAGTTTTTTGTGTATCGAACGGCGAACTTTTCAACCACCTGCAAGCAAAACAGGCTGTGAACAATTCGGGGTCGCCGTCATACCAAGTGGACTCAACAAGGTCCTGTGCAATAATTTGGGTGGAACCGCGATATAACCTCGTCCCATTTTTGGGGCGGGGTTTTTTGTGCTGTTTTATGGCTTAAGCGAAGTGAACCGTTATACGGTAGAAAGGGGAGCGTATGAGAAGGGTATTGTTTATAAAATCCTGCCTGTGCTTTGACGGCGGTCTGGTATGCTTTTCCGATAACGCAGGAACTATAACCCGCTGCTGATTCGATTTGTGTTCATATACCAGCCCTGATAATGTTGTGAGCTTGCATTTCAACTGCATGCAAGAACATACAAGGGACTTTGCAAAAACTGGCGCTGAGCGCGGAGAATATACTCAGAAATCTGTCTGGGAGACCGTTCGGAAAAGCATGTTTACTCAAAAAGCACCGGATTCCAAGACTGGAAACATGCATGGCTTCATTAATAATTACACATTTATGCATGTTTTTAATGAATAAACCGACTTTCCGAGCCGGCTCCTAGTATAACGGAATCGAACAGGAGGGAAAGAGAATGGAAAAGAATAAGGAATTTTGCGAAGCAAAATCCAGCAACGAGAGCCCTATTAATAGAGGATTTAGCGAAGAACAATCCGGCAAACCGGAAGCGCACCACAGGAGCGTACCTGCCGGAACGCTCCCCCGGGAGGATAACCTGGAACACTCCCAACAGCAACCCGTGAATAAAATGGATCATATAGAATTGGGCAAACAGCTTGATATTTTTACAAAGCTGCCCGAGGTGGGGCAGGGACTGGTATTGTGGAAACCACACGGGGCAATGCTGCGTTATTTGCTGGAAAAATTCAGCAAGGAAGCCCATGTGCTCAATGGATATGACTGGGTGGTGACACCCCATATCGGTAAATCAAACCTGTGGGAAACCTCCGGTCATCTGGATTTTTACAAGGAATCCATGTACAGCCCCATTGACATCGACGGCGAGCAATATTATCTGAAGCCAATGAGCTGTCCTTTTCATGTGATGATATATCAGGACGGTATTAAATCGTACCGCGATCTTCCTGTGCGTTTAGCCGAGTTTGCCCAGGTTTACCGGTATGAATTGTCCGGTACATTGCATGGTTTAACAAGGGTGCGGGGCTTCACACAGGACGATGCGCACATCATCGGTACACCTGAGCAGATGGGTGATGAAATCCAGAAAGCACTTGATTTTTCATTGTATATCCTCAGGAAATTTGAACTGAAACAATTTAAAGCTTATATTGCTACAAGAAATGAAGCGAAATATATCGGGGAACCGGAGGAATGGGTAAAGGCTGAAAAACTGCTTATTGAAGCCGTTGTCAAAGCAGGTCTGGATTACGAGATCGATGAAGGGGGAGGCGCTTTCTATGGTCCCAAAATCGACCTGAAGCTTACAGACAGCCAGGGCCGGGAATGGCAGTGCAGCACCATTCAGTTTGATTTTAACATCCCTCAGCGCTTTTCGATGAGCTACATCGGGCAGGATGGCCTGAAGCATACGCCGATGATGGTACATCGTGCGCTGTTTGGCAGCGTTGAACGGTTTACAGCGATGCTGATGGAGCATTTCAATGGTGAGTTCCCGGTGTGGTTATCTCCCGTGCAAGCAAGAATACTACCTGTTTCAGAGGAACAGACGGAATATTGTGCACAGATGTTGAAAACCCTGAAACGTAAAGGTTGCCGGGTGGAACTGGATTCCACCAATGAAACGCTGGGAGCGAAGATCCGCAATGCACAAATGGCAAAAATCCCGCTGATGGTAATTGTTGGGCGGAAGGAGCAGCAGGAAGGGCTTGTGACGATACGCCGGCTAAAAGCAAAAAAACAACAGACCATGACAATAGAAGAGTTTTTACAGCTGTTTGCTGCTGAAGAAGAAAAGGGTAAAGCAGAATATATTTTTGAGTGAAGAGTTTTCTCTGCTGGAAGAGGTGGAGGGTCTGGGAGAAGGCAGAAGTGATTGAAGGAATATTGTATTCCAGGATACCTCCCACAACCCGAAAAGGCTGGTATCCATGCTGCTATACTTTGAAAATTTCTCCTCGGGGTTCATCGGCACCATTCGCATTGCGTTGACATAAGATAATACTGAAAAATGTGCAAGGAGTGAGCCAATGAACGGATATGATATTGGACCAGGGATGGGGTACGCATATGGGCCGCGCTGTCCATACAGGAGTACCTGTCCCGTAAGAAACCAGTGCCCATACTGTCCGCATCAGATGGAAGGAAGCAGCGGGATGAATCCTGGTTACCACGGAAATATAAACATGCGGATGGAATACCATGCCAATGTGAATCCTGTTCCATACCCCAACGAAATCACAACCCCTGAGGAATTCGGGAATGAAAACCTTTATCCCGAAGTATACGATATGACCGAAAATACGGGCATGGCAAACATGAGTTATTATCCTGAAAGCCCGGAGTATAATCAATATGGCTATATCAACCCGGAGGAAAACATCTACAGCCCTTGGGCAAACAATGCAATGTATGGAGGAATGGCCAACCCTCTGCTTATGAAAAATTGCCCGTTTCAGTAATCAGGCTGATACATAGGCAGGATGGAAGCCGATTACATTTACCGTTAAATGTAAATAAACCAGCTTTCGTTTGGTGTCGTTTGGCGACAACTGGGTCGTGGGAGACTATTCAGAGGTATATGTTATATCCTGAGCGCAGCGATGTCATCCTGAGCGCGGTTATGCCATCCTGAGTGCAGCGAAGGATCTTTTCAGGAGTTTACGAAGCCCTTCACTTCGTTTAGCAGATTATGCCTGCTTACCTCACCCTTTTCATATCTGAGTGTAACTTTGCCAAATAACAGGGAGGTCATTATGCAAAAACCGGAATGGATTCTGTTTGATTGTATGGAAACAATTATTGATGTGGTGATAATGCCTGAAGTAAGGACATACTCCTTCTGGGGCTACGACGGGTGCGGGTATGAAAGCCTGTGGGCAAGCTCTGACAGCTTTATTGAGGAATATGTTCATATACGGGAAAACTTAAGGTCAAACCATGAGCAGTACCGCGAATTTAACAGCCTCGATCTTTACTGTCTCATGGTTGCTGATAAACTGCCGGAACAGCAGGTAAAAATGGCTGCAGACAGTATCCTGAAAAATTTCTGGAGGAATTACACAAAGAACTGCTATGTAGATGAAACGGTGAAACAAACCCTGAAGGAATTGTCATCAAAGTACCATTGCGGGGTAGTATCAAACTTCATGGTGGATGGTGGTATAGAGGATTTGCTGATGGTTCATGGTATTCTTCCATATTTTGATTTCGTTGTCACATCGGTGCGAGTGGGGTGGAAGAAGCCCCATTCGAATATATATGATGCTGCAATGGCTAATATCAGGGTACCGAAGAATAAAGTATTGTTTATTGGTGACAATTATGACTGCGATTACACTGGCCCCAGGGAATACGGTTTCCAATCGATCCTGCTCGACAAGAAGAATCGATACCCTCAGGTACCTGAAAAAATAAACCTTATCCGTGAATTGCCTGATATGTTGGAAAAATCCATATTATGATTTTGAGCAACAGCATCTCTGCCACGCAAGGACGTAAAAACCATGAAAAATCTTCAAATATCCAACCTCAGTATTTTTGACATTGCGTATAATGAAGATGATTTCGCAGAATTAATTCTGTCGATGATTTCACCAAGTGCGGCGAAGGAACTTATGGAAATATACGGTAACATTATCCACTTCGCTCGAATGTTATCGCCTACTGTAATACGGATTGCTTTTTGATGCAAACCGGGTAATACTGTAAATGGAGGATAAGAAGATGATGCAACAGAAAGCCGGAAATTTTACGCAGAACATTCATGATGAGGAGTATGAGAAAAAGTTTCTTTCCGGGATGGCCTCGCCCTGTGGAATGATCAATGATACTGCGCGGCAGAAGGAAAGCTTGAACGGGTTATGGAATTTTCAGATCGATCAGTATGACACCTGTATCCGTTCAAAATGGTACGAAGAAAGCTATAAAAATGATAAAGGCCGTTATCAGCCTATCGATTACAGCTTTGACAGCTGGCAGACCATCAGGGTACCTTCCTGCTGGAACACAGAAGACGAGCGCTTTTATTATTATGAAGGGCCGGCGGTTTATACCCGGAAATTCCGGTATGAAAACAGGGGAGAACAAAGAGTTTTTATCAAATTTGGTGCTGTGAATTATGAGGCGAAGGTGTTTTTAAACAAAAAATTTGTGGAGATGCACCGGGGCGGTTCCACTCCATTTTATCTTGAGGTAACGGGGTTGCTCGAAGAGATGAACAGAATCCTTGTGGTGGCCGATAATACCAGAAAAGCCGAAGCGGTACCGGCCAAAAACACCGATTGGTTCAATTACGGCGGGATTTACCGGGATGTTGAGATCATCCGCCTGCCCGAAACCTTCATTCAGGATTATTCTGTTGGTCTTGTTCCAGGCACAGGTTTTCAACAGATCAAAGCAGAGATCGTCGTTAACGGTACACAAACAGATGGAGAAGCGATGTTGGAGATTGCCGAATTTGGCATTCAACAAAAGTTAAGCTTGAAAAATGGAAAAGCAGATGTCATCCTCAATGCTTCTCCCGAGCTCTGGAGCCCGGAAAATCCACGCCTGTATGAGGTAAAAATCACCTACATGGCCGATAGCGTAACCGAACAGATAGGGTTCAGGGAAATTCAAACTTCGGGTACGAAAGTTTTCCTGAATGGAAAACAAATATTTCTCAAGGGAATCTGCGCCCACGAAGAGAGCGTTCCCAATGGGAAGGCTGTAACCGACGAAGAGATTCGTGAAAACTTCCGCCTGGCAAAGGAAATGAACTGCAACTTCATGCGGCTTGCTCATTATCCCCACACCGAAAAAGCAGCTCAAATAGCCGATCAAATGGGGATCATGCTTTGGGAGGAGATACCCGTATACTGGGCAATCGACTTTGCAAACCCACAGACCTATGAAAACGCGGAAAACCAATTAACGGAATTAATTCTCCGGGACAGGAACCGGGCCAGTGTCATTATTTGGTCAGTTGGCAATGAAAATGCGGATACTGATGAAAGGCTGCAATTCATGAGTTCCCTTGCAGTGAAGGCAAAGCAACTGGACAATTCCCGGCTTGTTTCAGCAGCCTGCCTGGTGGATCATACGAAACTGATGATCGCGGACAGGTTGGCAGCGTATTTGGATATCATCGGAATTAATGAGTATTATGGATGGTATGCACCGGATTTTAATGAACTGATTCAGCTCCTGGATAACAGCAATCCGCAGAAACCTGTCGTCATCACCGAATTCGGGGCTGACGCACTGAAGGGCGCAAGGGGAACCGCAGACGACATGGGTACCGAAGACTGTCAGCTGGACATTTTTAGAAAGCAAACAGAAACCTTGGGAAATATACCCTATATTCAGGGTACTTCACCGTGGATTTTGTTTGATTTCAGATGTCCCAGAAGAACCAGCGCGCTGCAGGGCGAATATAACCGGAAAGGCCTTTTGAATGAGGATAAAACCTATAAGAAGCCTGCCTTTGAAGTGATGAAAAAATTCTACGAATCCTTATAACAACGGAAGCGATTGCTTGCAATCGCAACACACTCGGGTTGCATGGGCGAGCAGCCAGGACGCATGGGCGAGCAGTCAGGTTGCAT
>LSQX01309899.1_pt1 | contig 18825 bp, 19 predicted proteins | sample 654561 | NCBI WGS metagenome assembly LSQX01 (sample SAMN04489861, study PRJNA283612) | anaerobic digester metagenome | isolation source: 4 biogas reactors fed with cattle manure at either 37C or 55C with and... | place: Denmark: Kongens Lyngby | collected 2014
CAAAACGAGAGAAAAGGTGTCTAGCCGCCAAACTATCACCTTTTCACCAATCGGTTCCATAAATTATGGACTATATTCTTTTTGTGGTTATATTATACCCATAAAAACCGAATATAGTCAATAATGAGTGGAACGCCTCTACTTTTTCGTTTTGGTTTTAACTAAAAAAACTAAAGAAGAGGTGTTTTTTAATGAGTAAACTATTATTTGATGAACAACCATTAGTAGTAGATAGGAAATTAGCTAAAGTAATTGGACTTAATGAAGCTATAGTGGTACAGCAAGTTCACTATTGGATCACTATTAACAAAAAAGCCAATAAGAATTTTCATGAGGGCAAATACTGGGCCTATAACAGCCTTCCCAATTGGCACAAAAACAACTTTGATTTTTGGAGCTTTGATACAGTAAAGCGAACCTTCTCAAAACTGGTTAAAGCCAAAATTTTAATTACCGGGAACTTCAACAAAGATAAAAGAGACAGGACTCTGTGGTACTCTATTGATTATAAAAGACTAGAAACCATAATAAATGGCATAGGGGCAATCTGCACTGATGGAGATGAGCAAGATATACCAAATGCATCAGGGCAAAATGCACCTATGGAAAAAAGCAAAATGCACCGACCATTACCAGAGAATAATATTACAGAGATTAAAACAGAGAACAACAACAACAACAGTAGTAATTTTGACGTTGCTACCATAGACGATACACTTTCAGTTGCCAAAGAATCTAAAACAAATGTTGTTGTTGATGATAAAGTCAATCAATTAGCTAAAAAGATAAAACCTCAAATCGAACAAACAGTTGGTAAAATTACTCACAAACGGTTAATAGAGTTAATCCAAACAGCTGGGGTTGATGAAGTTATCAAGCAATTGGATAATTTTCCAAAATTCAAAGAGGTGCAAAACATCATGAACCCTGTGGGCTTCTTTATAAGGGCAGTAATTGAGGGTTGGTCTGCCCCAGTACCCTTATTCTCTAGCCGTGGTTGCAACTTTAGCAACTTCGAACAACACGAATATACAGATGCGGATCTAGAAGCCTTATTTGAACCTATTGGTGATTGTGCTTTAGGATAAGCTTTAGTTTAAAAGCATTAAATTGGGCGTAAATATTTACCTAAAAAACCCCGTAAACCGTTGATATGACTGGGTTTGAAGGAGGTAGGATAAAAAGATAAACAAACAAGACCAGCAGTTCTTAATAATTACTGTTTGTTTATCAGAAGATATAAAACATACTCAAACCTAGATATACCAACGCTTTGAGGGTTGCTAAAAAGAGAAAATTTACGCCCAACAGAATGACATAGTTTAATTTGACAAAATTATGGAATGGTGTTAATATGAAATTGACAACTATATAAAAATGGAAGGGTTTTAATAATGATTGTATTGTTTGTATCATTGGTTGTAAGTTTAGCAATAATTGGAGCAGGTATCAAAACTTATAAAGAAGGTTTTAAAATTTCATATATTTTAATTGGTTTAGCTATTGCAATGTTTTATGGTTCAGTAATATACTACATGAATTCAGAGTTAAATATGGACGTTGGGTATATTGAGAGCTATATATTTGTCTTTTTAGTAAGCATGGTTTCAATACGGTTTATAACCCAATCATGCGATCAAAGTCTAAAGGTAGGATGGTGGAAAAAATGATTGTTCGATTAAACGATAGACTACAGGTAAATGAAGAACAAAAAACTGAAATAACCAGCATGCTGTTCACCTTTATAAAAAATATGAACAATGACTATGGAAAAAACGTATCAACTCCAGAGATAGTAAGCGCATGGCTTAAGTACACTCATAAACCTGAATGGATGCAGAAAAAACTAAATGAGGATGTTGATTTTTTGGCTGGAATATGTGAATTCATTGAAAGGTATAAAGGAGAAGTAAATAAAGAGGAAATTGAACATTACAACATCCAGTATAAGATGTAAGCAAAAGAAAAACAGACCATGTTTATAGAAGGTCTGTTTCTTATGCTTTATTTATCCCGAGAGTTTTAGCAAAGGCTTTTCTTAACTCATCTTTTATCTTCTTCTCTATCTCCTCTTCCCTATCAACGAATAATTCATCTATCTTCTTCTTGTCACATAACCCTTTTTGGAGAAGGCTTTTATACCTGTTTGCTATCTTTATAATAGCATCTTCCCACTTATCATTAAAATCAAACTCGGATCCTGACTCGGAGTTATATTTCTTCATTTTACCGGTCTCTAATAGACTGTAAAAATTAGCAAGTGCATACATCTTCTCTATAAATTTTTCTATGAGAAGGCTGTCATGAATTTCTGGGTTTTGTCGTGCCAGGTCCCGGAGAGTAAGCCTTTCATAACCATAATATACTTCCCCATTTTCGTTCATAGCTTTTGGGGTTTTTATAGATACGTTCTTTAAGCCAAAAAGCTTATACTCCTCACAAGAAAGCCCCTCCCATCTTGGGGGTAGATCAGCTTTGTCTATATACTTATGTCTTACCAAGCCATATTTTCGCCCTAACTTGTTAATTGCGTCTACAAAACTGCAATTATCAACTAGCATTACTAGGTCGATTGGTCCTCCCCCTACTCCACAAGAAAAGCAGTAGAAGAAATTTTTATCAGCATTCTCTACAAAGTAGCAGCTACCTAAATTTTCGTCATTGTGATTAGGGTTTGGGCAATATGAGAGAATGACATTTTTATTTTTTGGGAAAAGCTCAATGCCCCAATCGTTAGCTACTTTAGTTATGCTGATTTCGTTTACCTCACGAGAATCAATGTCCTCAACCTTAATCTTATCAGCAGTAACAGCCATAAACACCTCTCCTCCCCTTTTCACTTAAAATATTTTTCTTACAGATAAGAATGATAATCCAAATCCCTTTTCTTATGTTTTACTTTCCTCGAATATGCTTTTTTGCTTTTTACGACACCTGTTCCACGCTTCACCTCTTGAATGTGCTGATGAATATCATCAATCTTCCTTTTATAATCCGCCTTCAAAGTAAAAGTAATTTTCTTTTTCATCTTGAATCACTCCTCTTATTTTTCAATTCATTTATCTTATAAGACTCATTACTATTTCAAGTTTTTTGACAAACAAAAAAAGGCCAGTAAATAACTGACCTATTTTTTATATATGTAACGGGCGAGCCAAGGTCACCATCCCTGAAGCTGCCCTTATTTATGTTTTTATGATCTGATAACGCCCAAGGTTACCATCCTTGAAGGCATTCTTCCGCCAAGGTCACCATCCCTGAAGCGGAAACGAACTCTCAACGCAGGGCCATCTTCGATCCTTACCTACATCGGACACAGATACAAAGCGTTGTAGGACTACTCTGTACCTGTATAGCCACATATGGACTGGCGATCCATACGCATTGATTGTTCAAACTTATATTAGATAAAGATTCAAAGAGAAGTCAAGAAGATTTTCTTGATTTTTTGAAAGATTTTTCTATATCGTTTTCATAGACGCAAAAAAAAGGAGTTTGATAAGATGGATAATAATTATAGAAAAGAGATTCTGTATAGTCAACTGGATTATATCCAAAATCAAATCGGAGAGATAGAAAAGCAATTGGCGGAAATAGATATAAAGATCAAACTAAAAGGCGGCATTTTCTATAGGTACATTAAATGTGGAAAACCCAAGTGCCGTTGTGTTAACGGCGAAAGGCATGGTCCCTACCCTCACCTTCAGTGGTGGGATGGTGAGAAGATTAAAACGAAGTATCTTAATGAAAAAAACTATCCTATATATAGAGAAGAACTTGAAAAGAACAAACTCAAGAAAAAATTAGAGCAAGAATTAACCTTCCTGCGCAAAGAAGAAAAGAAAATAAAAAAACTACTACGCTAGAGGTAGTAAAAATTGACCGACACAGAATATAATGATATAATTATATCAAGAAAAACAGAAAACATAAAATTTATAGCCACAATACAGATAAAACAAAGCTTTTTCATAGTTATTATATAGGCTTCATATGATTTACATCTAGAAACAATAAAGCTTAAATACAATTCTTACAAAGAAAAATGCAGCTAAAACACAGATCTATATCATCTTCATAAGATGGCCATGGGCAAATCCATGGCCACTTTAAATTATATTTGAAATTCATGAGAATGATATATCACCATGAATACATAACATAAAGCTTATTATCTATGACGAAAAAGGAGGTTTTTTTGTGAAACTAAATAGTGAGAAAGTAGTTCCGTTTGGACACTTGCATGTTCATTCAGAGTACTCTTTGAAGGATAGTCCTGTGAAGGTAGGCGAAATCATTGATAGAGCAATGAATTTAGGCCAGAATTTCATAGCTATTACGGAGCACGGCAACATGCACAGCGTTTTGAAGTTTTATAATGCATGCATGGATACCAGTAAAAAATTGGTAAAAAAAGCAGGAGCTGATCTAGGGATTGATGACAAGGTTTTATCCGAGATCATCGAATTAATCCCTAGAGGAAAGAATATGAAGCAGGCCTTGAGAGATGTTCCGAAGCTAAAGCAGTATGAGGAAAAATATCCAGATCTTATAAAAGCAGTTGTCAAAAGAGAGGTTAAGCCTATTTTAGGTGTGGAAGCATATGTAATTCCTTCAAAAGAAATGATTGAATCTGAAGATAAATCTGTGAGCACAACCAGGCATCACCTAGTCTTGCTTGCAAAGGATGAGGTTGGATACCGCCAATTAATAAAGGCTGTTAGTAAGTCATATCTGTATCAACACAAGACACAGAAATCAGTATTTCCACGGATGACTTATGAATTAATGAGAGAACATTTCTCTGGAGGACACATCATTGCCCTATCGAGCTGTATTCAGGGCGAAGTTCCAGAGTTAATATTGGATGGCAAATACAACGAGGCAAAGGAAAAGGCTCTTTTCTACCAATCTCTTTTTGGAGAAGGCAATTTCTATCTAGAGCTTCAAAACCATGGGCTGCCGGAAGAGCTAGAAGTTCTCCCCCACCTTGTAAAGATTAGTAAGGAAACAGGAATCCCAGTTGTTGCTACAAATGATGTCCACTATGCTAATAAGGAGCAAGCAAGGGTACGAGATATGGTCGTTGCTATGCGACTTGAAACCACTATCTCTGATGAGGGGTTTGAGCCAGATTGTAGAGAGTTGTACGTGAAATCATACGAAGAGATGATAGAGCTTTTCAAGGACATCCCTGAAGCAGTACACAATACGGTAAATATCGCAGAGCAATGCAATGTTGAATTCAAGAAAGAAAAACGATTCCCTAAATACGATGTTCCTGATGAAAAATCTGAAGAAGAATATCTTATCCAACTAGCCAATGAAGGGGTTTATAAACGCTTTCCCGAATTTGATAGCTGGAAAGATAAATATAAAAAGCTTGTTCTAGACAGGATGAACCGAGAACTTAAAACTATAAATAAACTGCATTATGCTGGGTACCATTTGATAGTGCAAGATTTCATTAATAAAGGGAAAAGCATAGGTCTAGTAGGCCCTGGCAGAGGAAGTGCTGTAGGAAGTTTAGTGTGCTATCTTATAGGGATAACCGACGTTAATCCGCTTAAATACGACCTAATATTTGAACGATTTTTGAATGAAGAGCGGGTATCTGATCCTGATATAGACACTGATTTTGGTAGCAATAGAGATGAAGTAATCGAATATGTAAGGAATAAATACGGATACAATGCAGTTTGCAACATTGTTACCTTTGGTACACTAGCAGCAAGAGCCTCTATTAGATATGCAGGCAGAGTAACGGGCAAACCCTTAAGCCTATGCGACAGAATTGCGAAAATGGTGCCTAACAAACCAGGGATCACACTTTATAAGGCAATGGAAGAGAATCCGGATCTTAAAGTAGAATATGAGTCTCACAGAAGTGTTAGAGACCTAATAGATGATGCCTTGCTTATAGAAGGATTAGTGGTGCAAACGGGCATCCATGCAGCCGGCATTATAATAGCAGATAGGGATATTTCTGATTATATTCCAATAATGTATGACCAAAAAGAAGATACCTGGGTTACACAACTCGACATGATTGAATGTGAAGCCGAGGGATTACTAAAGATGGACTTCTTGGGGCTAGAGAACTTAACAGTAATCGAGAATACATTGAAGGATATAGAAAGAATACATGGAAGAAAAATATCTTTATATGATATTGATCTTAACAATAAAGAGGAAGTAAATGAAGTTATAAGAAATATCTTTGCTAAAGGCAGGACGAAAGCCATATTTCAATTTGAGTCAGTTGGTATGAGAAGTTTACTAAAGAGGTTCCAACCCAGCAGTATTGAGGATCTAATCCTTCTTAATGCAGCTTACAGGCCAGGTCCTCTTCAATACCTTGATGAGATAATAAATATCAAGCACAAGAGGCAAAAACCTTACTATATCTGCCCGTCAATGAGAACGATTCTTGAACTGACTTATAGCAAACCTATCTATCAAGAACAGATCATGAGAATGTTTAACCAGATAGGCGGTTTCTCGTTGGGCGAATCGGATATCATCCGCAGGGGCATGGCTAAAAAACACATCGAGGAAATAGAGAAATACCTGCCTCAATTTAAAGAGAAGCTCATAGAAGCTGGTGCAAAACCGAAAGATGCAGAAAAGTTCTGTGAAGAGCTTATCGACTTTGCAAACTATGCTTTTAATAAGAGTCATAGTGCCGCATATGCGATAATAGCTTATTACACTGCATGGCTCAAGCATTTTTATCCTGAAGAATATATGGCCAATGTTTTAAGTAGGGCCTCTTCAGAGAAGCTTCCCATATATATAAAAGAATGCAGGGATATGGGGATAGAGGTACTCCCCCCTTCTGTAAATGATTCGGGAAGATCCTTCACTCCCGTTGGAAAGGGTGTTATAAGATTTGGCCTTTATGGAGTTAAATATGTTGGGAAAGCTTGCGATGACATACTTGAAGTAAGAGAATCCTCTGGTAAATTTACGAGCCTAAAGGATTTTATCAATAAAATGGTTAAAGCCAGCTCTAGAGCAGTGAATAAGCGGGTAATAGAAAGTCTTATAATGACAGGTGCCCTAGATGAATTTGGCTTAAATCGAAGACAGATGATGGACGGCTGTTCCGAGTACGTCAAAAATCTTAAAGATTACATCAAGAAAAAGGAAACAGCAAAAAGAAAAGAAACTATTGAGAGGGCAAGGCGGAAAGCGGAAAAACCTCATTTCAATCCAGACATTCCAGAATATAGCAAAGATTACATTCTGGAAAAAGAGAAAGAGCTCATTGGATTTTATGCATCAGGGCATCCACTTGATGATTACTCAAGAGTTATTGACGAAAAAGCGGATGTTATGGTGGGAGATATTGATGAGGATAGCAATCAAAATTATGTAACTTTAGTCGGACAAATTAACTCGTTCCAACCATTGTTTAGGAAAAGAGATGGTAAAGCCATGGGCAAATTCACGCTAGAGGATGTAACTGGAGAAATAGATTGTATCTGTTTCACGAAAGTCTACGAGGAGTATAAGGACCATATTGTTGAGGGCTCTGTTGTAGTGCTAAAAGGCAGAGTTATGGCAGATGTTGAAAGAGATGCAGAAACTAATGAGGTTATAAATGCGGAAATACAGATTTCAGTAAGTGAAGTTGTTCCCGTTGAGTCTGAACAAAGAATATATGTGAAGTTAGACACAATATTTGATTGGACAGACAAAGCGAAGCCAATCTTTGATCAGTATCCCGGATTAGACACCTTGTATGTTCATTTCAACATGGAAGACCAAGTATACGAAACGAAGCAGAGGGTTAAAGGATGTAAAGAACTAGAAGATTCTTTCACCAGTGTCTTCGGAGAGAATCGGTTTACTATCATGAGGGGAGCTTAACTCTCCCCTCCCCTATCAATACAAAAAGGAGATGTTTGCATGAGTAGATTACTAGAAAAAATAGATGAGTATATTGAAAGACGAGATAATTTAAAGAGAAAAGTTGATATAAATATGGTTCCGGAATACTCTTTGGTAGTAAATAACTTTGAAACTGAAGACTTCAAAAAACTTGCCGTTGCGGGATTGGAAGCTGCACCTTTGCAATTTTGGATTATGCCTGCTGCTATGAGTAAAAAAGTTCATCATAGCTCTGAACACGGGATCGGTGAAGTAGAATATGATGAAGTAAATAAGATACATTATGTTAAGAAGATAGGTGGAAAAGCGTTTCATACGCTTCGAGTTCTTGATATTGCTGAAATATTTATGGAGGCTGACGATCCAAGAGTTAGAAATTTCCGAGGAAATGTTATAGACACAAAAAAAGGAAACGAGATGACTCAAAGAGAAAGAGATCTGATTAGAACTGCTTGTCTCTGGCATGACATCTACAGTGGGGGCCCAGGAGATGAATTCAATAGCAAAAGACGATCAATGGATAAAGATCACCCTCACTATCATAGAACGGAACTTGCTTCATTAAGCAGGATGGTTTCAGTTGAGGAATGGGACCTACTTCTTAAGTGTATTGAGCAGCATATGTGGAAATGGGATAACAACATAGAAATTGTTAAGTTTCACGACATTGGAAAAATGAAAACAGTTCGAGAGGCTTATGAATTTGCGAAGGAATATAGAATTATTAGGATAGTCGAACTATCCGACCTAATAGCCTCGAGGAATATAAGAACATAAAAAAGGGCGTTATACGCCCTTTCTTTGAGTCTTTCTGCAATACTCAACAAAATAAAAAAAGAAAACCACCCTCTTTACTTTTATGTGAGAGTGGTTTTATTAAAAAAGGAGGTAAATAATTGAAAACAAAGGGTTTTCAATGCGCCCAGAAAAATAATAAGAAAAGATTGTTTTATAAGTCAAGTATTTTTTATTTTTTATAAGTAATTTTTACTTCAACTTTTTTAACCAAATGANGGAAGCAAAAATATCACTAAATGGTATAAATTGAATAACACTGAAAATAATGATAAAATAATAAAAGTATACACCATGGGAAAGGAGTTAAAATATATGAAAAAACAGCATGCTGCTATTCTCATTACTATATTAATTACTTTTTGTGTTTTAGCAGGCTGCAGCAATAAACATGAATCTGTTATCAACAAGCCTTTAAAGCCTGGACACGCCGATAAAGTAACGGAGCATAGTAATATATCCTATTCATCTGTAAAAACTATATATCAGGCTGTAAACGATGAATTAGAGCTGTTAGGATATTACCCTGAAGATTATCCTATCGTAAAGGATATATTGAACACCCTAGAAGAGTATAATGCTTTAAAATTAAACATAGATTATAACACCTATGAAGGAAATGAGTGGTATGACCTTTATCACAGCACAAGGATTCAAGAAGCAGCTGAAAACGCAGATCATGAGTTTTTGAAAAATAGTATTCAGGAAGCAGAATTTTCTACTACCTATTTGGGAATGAATGTGTTAAGGGTAGTTATCTTTGAAACTGAAACTTTGGCTGTTGTTGACGCAGACGTTAAAACCTTACTAATGAATTCAACAGAAGAATATCTTGAAGAAATTAATGCTCAAATAGGCGATGAACTCGTTACCCCCTTACAATACATCTTATTAAAAGAAAATGGTAAATGGAAAATATATTCAGAAGAGATTCAAGAATGATTGTCGGTACCGAACTAATTTAACCTAATTAACAACAGAAGTCTCCCATCTTCTATAAGTGGGAGATGAATGTTACTTGACAATTCCTTCCTTTATGATATAATCCATGTAGATGGTAAGCCTGGGGATGGAAGAGCCCTTTGAGCGTGGGTAAACTTGCTCCGATTGGAGTATTGACCACGAAGCCACCACCTTTATAGGTGGAGGTAGTTCACTCTTATTAGAGCTGACCAACCAAATATAACGACGGACCAAAGGCATATTTACTTCCTGTTGGTCCGTCTCTCTTTAAAAATCAGCTGTAGTCCCCACTATTCATTATTTCCGACTGATGTAATAATAGTTCTAACATTTCATTAGCACGGTCTTCTTTTTTATCATTCTCTGACTTTGTCGTATTCCTTTGGTTTGTGTTTATTGATAAATCACGCTTCTCTTTTCTGTCTTCTGTACTGGTCTCTTTTATTCTACGTGGTTGGTTAAGTACAGCAAGAGCCTCTCTGTCTTTTGTCAAATAATACCTTAAGATTTTTTTAATTTGATTAGCACGATTATACAAGTCAAGTGATGTAAAATAATCATAGACATCACTCTCTTGTTTGTTAACAGAAAGAGCCATCGTAATGGACTTTTTATATTCTTTCTTTCTATAAGAGAACTGCGGGATAGTAAATTCTTTGTCATCGTTAATATACGCACGAACAGCCTCTTTAACGATAAAAGAAAAAGATCCCCATGGTAATGATTGCACCCATTCACATAAGAAGCCATCCTTCTTGCCAAAGTAAATAGTGGTTCTTAATAACGTATCATCTTTCTTTTTGCTTAAGGCTTCGTGTGAACTCATCTATATTTCTTGCTCCGATAATGTAGTAGCTACTTCTTGCTTGGATTCTTCGATGGCTTCATTATAAGGATCAGTTCTGTATTCACGATTTAGTGCAGCAATCAACTGATTATAGAATCCTACGGCATTGGCAAACACAGCACTAAAATTATCAACACTGTTATCGCTATCTGTTTTTTCTGCTAGAAGAACTTCCAGTCCTTCATAGTTGTAGTATTGCTTAAAATAAGGGTAAAAAGCTTTACCTGTACCTCCGGTACAAATTAAAATATCGACTTCGTTTAAGTTGTTGTAAATAGTATCAAGTTCTCTAGCAGCCTCTTTTGCAATTTCTTCAGTACATTCTATGATATCTTTTGAAATATCATATTCCTGCCTTCTTCCATATCGAATTTTGCCTGGCTTATCTGAAGTTATAATTTTATCAAAAGCGTATTCAAGAAAATCTCCTTGCCCTTTAGTTGCATCTCGAACACGTCTCCTGACATTTCTTATTATTTGCACCATGGATAAATTTTCCCATGTGCTGCTTACACCCTTTAATCCTTGCCTGTTGAAGTATGTATCAATAGTGTGTTGTCCTCCATCAAAAATAAGAACATTTTTAGTAAGTAAATCCGTGTTTGTTACTTTGCCATATCTATTTGCTGCTAAAGCCCATAATGTTCCAAATGGTTGCGAAAGGATATTAACATCATCTTCATTAATATCGAAACTTACCTTTATCCAATCTTTAAGCCCTACTTTTATTTCAAAATAATGATGACCTACAAATCTTTGTTTTAAAGCTAATCTGTCTCTGCTCAAGTATTGATCAGGAAGGCCGGTGTTAATTCTTAATCTCATATCTTTAGCAATTTCATACGTGTTGCCAAGATCCTTTTTAATTAATCCAAAAAACAAACCGACTCTTAAAAGAACTAGGTATTCCGTACTATTGATCCTTTGTCTGCCGAAAAGAGTTTGTGATTGGGCCTGTATTCTACCGTCTTCAATTGCCGTTCTCGCAAGGTTTCCTATATACCATATTCCGTTTTCGTCTTTGTATTTTATGTCAGTTTCATGTGTTACCATTGAAAAATCATCGGTAACTCTTATGGGAAAAGAAGGAAATATATGTTGCCCAAACATACTGTAAACGTTGGTGGCAGAGTATCCAATATCCAGTGCTATTGGTACTGCCTCATTGCTCCCTACAAAAGGAAGTGGCTCTTCGTGAAGCTTAAACTCCGTCTTGGCCGCATAATCGGAAATCGTAAGATCATAATTTTTAATCATTTGTTTACCTCCTTATTTGGAATTTAGTTAAAAATATCATATTTTTACCAATTTGTCAATCAAACTATATAGAATTCTATATAACTATTTAGATATATATACAGATGTTTAGATATCTATGTAATTCTATAGAATAGCATGTAATTGTATAGAAATATATACAACTATATAGAAATCTAACTGTATAGAAAACACATCGCATTGATGATAGCTTATCCAAATCCACATTTTTAAACAAACAAGACCTACTATACAAAGCGAAGTAAAGACCGCCCTTTATTGCGTATCTAATCTTGATCCTACTCAATAATATAACCGCAGCAAAGAGCGGTTTGCGGTTGGCTGCGAGGTACTCTCCTGCGGATTTGCTGCGGTTTGATCTATTTCCCAAAAAGTCGTGAAAAGAAGCCTTTGGGTTGCTCCTCGGGTTTTTTCTCTAACCTCTTCCTCATTTCCTCTATTAGCTTTTTATCTCTTTCCAACGAAGCTCTCTCCGCTTCATCCAAATGTTTACGAACAGCATGTTTTGTTTCCATTACCTGTTTTATGTACTCTCTATTTTCCTCTCGGACAGTCTGTGAAACCGTGTTTTTAATACCTTCTTGCCCAGTTCGGAGTTCTTTTGTAACTGTTTTGGTTACCTCGTTTATGATTTCAGCCTTAAACTTCTCTTGCGCCTTTGCCTGAACTTCTGCTGAATGGAGAAGCATTTCCTCTATTTGAGCCAGCTTTCTGTCGAAAACATCTTCCACTAAAGAAGAAACTGCGTTTGCCAAGGCCTCAATCATAATTTGTTCTTTTTCTTTTGCTATTGGGAGCATTTTTTCTGCTTCTGGAGTTGATAAAAACTCTTTTACTTGCCTGATAGAGAGGTTTTCTTCTTTTAACAGGTAGCGAATGTACTCTATTCTCTTAATATCAATTCGTGTGAATCGCCTTCGTCTACCTGAAGATCCTGTCTTCTCTATTTTCAAGAACTCATCAAATTCATCGCACCAAAATCGGATTGTAGAATCAGGCTCACCTATCTGTTCAGCAACTTGGCCGGTTGTAAAGTACTCTGGTTCGCCTCTTATAACCCGGTCTTCTTGATTTTCATCATGGGGTTCATCATCATGAACGGTATATTCATCGCTAATAATCTGATCATTATCAACCACTTTGAACACCTCCTACGCTCTATTATATATAACTTGCTGCTTTTATACAATACTCACCTAATCAAATACTGCGCTAACCTGCGAAGGCTTATATAAAGCAAAGCAAAGACTGCGGATAGTTGCGGATAACCAACTGCGGATTTACTGCGCTTTGAATAATGAGCATTTAAACTGGTATTTTAAGTCTCTTTCTTGCTGATTTAGTCTATAAATGTAAACATTGACTATAAAAATGTGATGATATACAATAAATACAGTTTTTTGACTTGAAATTTATAGAAATGATAAGCTAACATCTCTTTGAAATCAAAAATAGGAGGTCATATAAGATGAAAAGGAATCTAATTATAGTCTTATTAATCGCCATTTTAGTTTTAAGCACTTTTTTGACAGGTTGTAACATGGCTAGGAATGGGAATTTGAATAATGACATTAATGATATAGTAGACAGTGTTGATGAAGTTGATGAAACGCCAGAAGTGCCAGAACCTATTGAAGATGAAGAAAATGAAGATTCTTCTAACAAGCTTGGAAAAGACGAGTTTGATCCACGTAAGTACGAAAGCATTATCTCCGAGGAAGAAACTCCTTACACCCTAATCAAAGAAGACGGTGAAAAAGTTTATCTATCAGAAACTAGTCCAGAAGTAGTAGCACTTACTATGGCTGTAGCTGATTATGGAAAAGCTATTTGTAATGTAAACTGGGAGACGGCTACTGGGCGTGAAGGATGTGATTTATTGACTCCTGAAGAAAAGAAAGGTTATGAAGAAGAGGGAGTCGAGCAAATTGCTCTTGAGTTTTACAATGATTATAAAGTAGTCATGGAGTTTCTAGGTGTAGAAAAGTATAACTTTATCGAAATTAATGGAGACATTGCGATTGTAGATGTTGTTTATTCATTTGTATACAATAACGTAGAAGATCTTGCAAATTATAAACCAGGGATAACATACTATGCTCCAGAGAAGATGAGGTTCAAATTAATAGATGGTAAATGGTTGGTGGATAGAATGCTAGAATCACGTCAGCGTTACAGTTACGAGGAGGAATAAAACAAACCTCCTTGTTTACATATGAGGAGGTGATTATATGAAAAAAATTAAAAGAATCATTATCTTTACTATTGCGATGGCATTTCTATTCTCCAATGTAGTTTATGCAGAAGAATATCGGGGAGTATGGTTTTATGCAAATAATACAAATCCAAGCTCCCAATCATCACGAACAGGTTCACAAAGCAAAAATAAAAGCAGTAGTAGCAACAAGGGAAAACAAGATACCAGTTATAGAAACATTCCGAGGACAGTGATCAACAAAAGAAATCAGGAAGTTAATAATTTCCTTAACAGATTAGATAATGCCAAAAAGAATGGGAAAAGCATAGCTAAAGTATCAGATAAAAGAATTGGAACCTATAAGCTTTCTTTCCCTGCAAGACGTGAGAAAAATCTTGTTATCGTCGATGATTGGGGTGGAGAATATCTTCTGACTATCCAAAATAATAAGACTGTAAAAACTACAACGAAGAATACAAGGCCAAAGGATTATACCTGGACGGTTGTAAATGAGACTACTGGTAGAAAGCAACCTACATTTACGACTAAATCAAATACGACCTATATAATTTTTAGTGAACCAGGAACTTATTTTATACAGGCTGATGAAACTTTGCAATACGATATTTATGAAGCTAGTCAAGTAAAAGTACAGATCAAAGCATCTCATAATTCAGAGATTTTGCAGAGCTATATTGCTACTGGAACTTCAAGGTTTGCAAGAACAGGGACTAAAGCTGGAAAAACAACCCAATGGAGGGTAACAATAACTACTGATGATGTAGGCAAGGAAATTCCTTTTGGTCCAGGCAGGCCCCCAACAATAAGCAATCCATCAGACGGGCCTACTAACAAGATAGACAATGTAGATATTGAATATGAACTTGTCGAGTAGAAAACAGCTAGGAGCCTACAATACTAGTCGTACTTGCTGCAATCTTGGGCTCTTCTGTAATTGATAATATGGAGGCACATGAAAACACGAGCGAGGGCGTTTTAGCTTTGTCAGAAATGGCAGTAGAAAGCTATGAGAATCATGATCTTTATAACAAGACAGAATAACCAATGCACGACAATCACAGTCGTGCTTTTATTTTATTGAGGATGTTTCCATGAATATGATATACTAAAGAAAGGAATAGAACAAAGATTCGATGTGGAATAGGAGAGAAGTCTCAAATGAAGACATTAAAAGTTAGTTCGCAATCAAAAGCTTATGCGGTTGCAACTTCAATTTCAGAAATCATCAAAGAAGAAGGGGAGGTCCAGGTCGTTTCTATTGGTGCCGCTTCCCTCAATGAGGCAACAAAAGCGATAATCTATGCGAAGGGGAATTTGTCTACAGTAGGAATGTCTATGTATTGCATACCATCATTCGTTGACGTAGATATAGATGATGGAACCGAGATCGGTGGGAAACCCAAAATAAGAACAGCTATAAAGTGGGTAATCAAAGGAGTAAAAGAAACAGTTTAAAAAGTTGAAGTATACTTTTATTACTAGATATGATTAATGTATCTAGTTTATTTATCTTTGTGGGACTATAATAGATATAATAAATAATGCGATTATTAATACAGTTTAAACTATTTAGGATAGGAGGTTAAAATGCTAGAGTTTATCCTATGTGATGACGTTGAAAAACACAACAGCTATCTTAAAAAAGCTATAGAAAAAGTATTAGAAAACAAGCAGCTTAACGGCGTTATTTCATATGTTTCGCAAGAGCCCAAAGATGTTTTAAACTATTCCAAAAGAAACAGAGGTAAATCTAATGTTTATATATTAGATATAGATTTTCCTGGAGAAATGAACGGAGTAGAGCTTGCAGAAAAGATTAGAGAGAATGAAGTGCTGGCCTACATTATTTTCGTGTCAGGACACCAGGAATACTCACTGCTGTGCTACAAGGTCAAAGCCTTTGATTTTTTATTGAAGCCATTGACTTTTAAAATTATAGATAGATGTATAGCAAATGTATTCGATGACTACAACAAAATTAAGAAGATCAGTAACCCGATTATCCCAGTAAAGTCGGGATCCAAAATACACACAGTGAATGTTAAGGATATAATATACGTTGAAAAATACAACAACATTGCTATCTTCCATACTTTAAACGGCGTGATACGGACCTATGCCTCTCTTGATGATATTCAGCAACAGATAGGGGATCATGGCTTTTATAGGTGCCACAAATCGTTTCTAGTTAATCTTTCTCAAATAGAGTATATCTCTATTAGCCAGAACTATTTGTTTATGAAGAACAAAAAGAAGGTTATGGTATCACGCAGTCAAAAAAAGGAGCTGATAGAGATTGTGGAATGTCGTATATAATACTGTAATGCACTTTATAAATACAGTGTTTCTATTCTATATCCTAAAGACTATAGCAAAAAAAGAGCAATCTAGAAACGAGAAATGGGGATTTATAGTAATAAGCACGATTATTATAAGTGTACTATACAACACCCTTTATAAAAAAATAAGCTTTAGCACTGTAAACACATTAATTTCAACAGTGTTATATGTGGTGCTGTCTAGTTTGGTCCTGAAAAACAAACTATATCAATCAGTAATTGGGGTAAGCATATTATATATATTAGCCGGTATAGGAGAAGTAATTTCGTATCTTGTTTTTGTTCAAAGAATGGGACTAACTCCACAATATATAACAGAAACGATAGGCATGAATATACTTCTGCATGTAATAAACTATATGGTTATCTTAATATTTTTGGCTGTGCCCACAATTCAGCGAGTTATTAAGGATAGAAAAAACAACAACAATTACGATTCTCTTCCTAACTACAGGAAACAAGCTGTAATAGCAATTATAGTAACCCTAATTATCATTAGTGTTGGGACTTATAATTGGTTTCACAACAAATTGACCGGAAGAGATCTAGTTATAATGAACGCTTTGCTAACACTTGTGTTTTTGATGTCGAGTATAACCTATATATTAACTATACAAAAAGCTTTAAAAAAGAACGAGGAAAACAAGGAACTAAAAACATATATAATGGTGACACAGGAGCTATCAGAAGAGTTAAGGAGGTTTAAACACAACTATCGGAACCTTTTATATGGATTGGGAGGATATATCGAGAATAAGGACTGGGAAAGCTTGAAAACTTACTATGACGATTTATTGCATGCAAGCACTGAAGTCAGTTCCAGCGACATATATTCAATGCGGAATATAAAAAATAATGCACTGTTCGGACTTATATCTCAAAAAATAAGAAGCATAAAAGATTTGAGTCAAAATATTGGAATACAGATTCTTGTTCCTGAAGAAGTTGAAACATTCCCTATAAAGGAATGTGATATATGCGAAGTCGTAGGAGCATACCTAGACAATGCGATCGAGGCAGCAAGCCAGGCAAAAGACAAACGTGTAGTCTTTGAAATGTTTAGAGATGACGGAAGTTTAAATATAGTAGTCAAAAACACTTTCGATAACTCTCCAGACTTAAGTAAGATATTTGATAGAGGGTATACTACGAAAAAAGAACAAGGAAAAGGATTGGGGCTTTGTTTTGCAAAAAATATTTTAAACAAGTATGATAATGTGCTTTACAACACATATATTAATGGCGATCTTTTTGTGCAAGAAATAATAATGCATGGATGAACAAAAGAGTAGGGCAGGCTATGAAATAATAGCGAACTGCCCTACCTAATTACAAAATTGTAATTATTTTTTTAGCAACTTTTCTGGAATTCTGGGTTGCTCAAAAATCCAGAACGTTGTTGCATATGTGGAAGTATGAGCAAAAAATAGTGCAATACTTGTAACTACTGTTACAAACAAAGATTTTAAGAATATTTTACTCCAAAATTTCATAGTACTGATCACCTCTCTTTGATTTTGTAATTATATACATAAAAGGCAATATAGTAGCACATTCAAAAATACATGAGAGTATAATAATGTTTTTTGTTATTTCTGTAAAATAGAAATAAGCTAAATAAAACATAGATAATAAAACTAATATAGAGGATAATTTCATAATACGGATTTGACGAAGATTTGTAATTGGTTTCTCCGCTGTGTCAGCTGGGGCATAAGCAATAATAGTAACTAGGCAGAAAATCAGAGATATCCAATATAAATAGATTGAATAAGGTAAGATGGATGATAGTAAATAGACAGAAAAATATACGATGTTCATACTAATAAGGCAGCCTAGAGAAGTCTTCGCATGAAAGCCTCCAGCAAAAGAGCGAAGCAAGCCAAAAACAAAAGCACAAAGAGCAATCTCTTTCAAAACTCCAAAAGATAAAGCTAACAATACCACTATTACTAATTTGACAATTGTAGAATAAAGCATGATAAGACCATATTCAACTATTTCCTTATCATACTTATTAAAGGATTCGTGGTTAATTATTGACATCAAAGTTTTTCTGCCTAAAAATCTTGATAGACTCATCAACTCACCTCTTTGAAACTTTACTATAAATATTACACGAAAGTAGATAAAAAAATCAAGTATTATGCGGTCTCTAGGATGAAATGTCGTATTTTAAGGACGAACGGTAAATAATCCATAGATAATTAAAATATGACATCATACAATGTTTTGAGTGGTAAAAGTTGAGTTTGTGGTTAGTAAGTTTGCATAATATACATATACTGCCTGGTTATAAAGAGATAAAGAAGGAGTGTATGTTCATGGAAAAATTACAAAAGACGAATGAAGAAGAAAAGGTTTTGCTGGTGGGGAAGGCAACATCCCCAGGTGCTTTAAGGACAGCAGCAGTGGGGCATTTAAGAAAGGGAAAGGTCGTCCACCTAGACTGTATAGGCGTAGCTGCAAATTATTTAGCCACAAAAACA
>LSQX01158868.1_pt1 | contig 18824 bp, 11 predicted proteins | sample 654561 | NCBI WGS metagenome assembly LSQX01 (sample SAMN04489861, study PRJNA283612) | anaerobic digester metagenome | isolation source: 4 biogas reactors fed with cattle manure at either 37C or 55C with and... | place: Denmark: Kongens Lyngby | collected 2014
CCGGCGGACTGAACTTCGACGCCCACGTGCGCCGGCCTTCCTTCCGGGACGACGACCTGTTCCTTGCCTACATCGCCGGAATGGACGCCTTCGCAAAGGGTCTCCGGGTCGCCGCGAACCTTCTTGAGAGCGGTGAGATCGAGGAGTTCGTTGAAAAAAGGTACGAGAGTTTCGCCTCCGGCATTGGCAGGAGGATCGTCGAGGGAGCCACCGGTTTCGAAGAACTGGAGGCCTACGCCCTGGCCAAAGGCCCCGTTTCCAATCCCTCCGGACGGCAGGAACTGCTGGAATCCATCCTGAACAGGTATGTACTGAACCGTGATGTCCGCTGAGGAGTCCAGACATTGAAAGAAAGCAGGGGCGGGAGACAATCTCCCGCCCCTGCTTTTGGTATTTTTCCGTCCCGTCACTGCATGCGCTGGTACATGACCGTCATTCCCGTCACGGCGTCGGTGATGCTGAAGGTGAGCCCTCCCGGCCCGAGCTGGAAATAATAGGTGAAGGGCATCCCCGTCTGGTTCTGTCCGTACATCATGTTTCCCTGGATCTGGAACATGCCCGCCTCGAAGGGAACGCCGTTCATCCACGACTGGTACTGGTTCCCCTGGATCTGCATCACCACCTGCTGTCCGTTCATGATCGTTCCCCACACCCCCGTGAGGTTGATGTACTGAACCGGAGGAACCGGCTGCTGAGGTACCTGGGGGAACTGGGGCTGCNNGGGGCTGCTGCGGCATCTGGGGCTGTTGCGGTACCTGGGGCTGCGGGGGCATTTGCGGCTGCCCGGAAACGCGCTTGTAGACCACTGCGGCTCCGCTGTCGGTGAAGGTGGCCACCAGTGCGTCGGAGGGCTGGTTGAATCCGAAATAGAGATATACCGGAGCCCCTGACGGTGGGGTGATGGTGAGAAGGTTGTCCTTCACGGCCGTCTTTCCCTGGATTTTCGCTCCCTTTTCCGTGATGTAGACCGCCGTCCCCTTGTTGATTTCAAGAGAGCTGCCGTCGTCCCCCGCCCAGCTTCCTTCCATGTAGCCCGCCGGGAAATTGATCTCGTCCAGGGGCATCATGATGGTCTTTGCCATGGTGTAGGCGTCGAAGGTTGTCCAGTAATAGCTCTTTCCCTCCGTGGCCAGGACGGCGAAGCGCCGCTCCGCTGGCTGATATTCACCCTCCGGCTCTTCCTTCGCGTACCCCGTGAGGATGGGCAGTCCCCGGGGCTCCCACAGGAGAGCGAAGTCCGACGGCTTTTCACCGAAGACCTCGGCTTTCGCGGGAAATACGTTCGGGTTCTTTCCCGCGGGGCTGATGGAGATTACGTTCCCCGCCGGGGCGATGATCATTCCCTGGCCGTTCCGCTGGGAGACTGCCGTAAAAGCGGCGTACCTGCCGGGCAGCTTTCCTGTTCCCAGCCTGTGGGTCTCGTCAAGCCTGGGGGTTATTTCGGGGTTGGCTGCCACCGTGACAGGCTGGCTCACCAGGCTGGTACCGGCTCCTCCTATGGATTCGGCCTGTCCTATGATCCGGAGGGTTTTCCCCGCGGGAATCATTTCGAGGATGACGTCGAGCCCCTCTTCCCAGGTTATCCCTTCCCCCGGTACGATCCTGACCTTGCCGTCTGAACCGAACCTTATGAGAGAAGGCTTGAATACGCCTTCAGGTTTGGGCGCCACGTCGGAGATGGCCACCCCGTTTTCAGTAAAGACCACGGATGTCATGGCCACTATGCCGTAGGTCTGGGTATCCACCACCAGTTCCACCGGTATTTCTCCCCGCGTCTCGGAGTCCGAATAGGTGCCGTCAATGGTGAAATGGAAGAGGTCTGAGACATCCCTGTACCGTGCGGTGACGGGGACGCTCTTCTTTCCGTTCGCTACCATGTGGATAAGCCCGCCGACCTGGTAAAGGAGCTCATTCCGTCCGTCCTGGAAGATCGGGGTCAGTGCGTCGGATATGTCCGCAGCCTCTTCCCTCCGTTTTTTGTTTCCCTCCGGGTCGAGTTTTTCATCAAGCAGAATTGCATCGGTGATGATGGTGTACTCTCCCTGGGGATTGTCCGCATAGGCGAATCCCGCATATCCCCAGAGGATGGCCTTCCCGTCGATGGTCAGCTTGACATAGCTGCTTTTCGGAAGGTTGGCGGAGAGAGGAGTGACCTCGGTCAGCGGGTCCAGGTCGAAGTCCTTTCCTCCGCTGGGCGCGGTGATCCCCTGGCGGAGTTTCGGCGTGCCGAACTCGATGGAGGCCACTTTTGGCGGGGTCATGCCGTCCTCTTTCTGCTTCCTGTAGAGGGCCGTCAGGGTGGAGACCCATCCCGTCTTCCCGTTGAAGTCAAGCTCCGAATAACCGCTCCGCAGGTTGTTCTCCCTCAGTGGGACGTAGATGGAGAGTCCGTTGCTGAAAACGAGCATGGGACCCTTCTCCGACGCGACAATCAGTTCGCCGATGGTTTTCTGGAGGGCCGCTATCTCCTGCACGGGAGGGTTGCCCATGGTCTTGCCGAGCCGGGTAAGCCAGTCTCTCAGGTCGATGCTCGACAGGGCGCTGTCGTCCCGCAGATAATCTCCACGGCCTCCGTAGTTCTGGGCGTAGAAGATGGTCCGGGTGATGTTTGCCCATTCGGCGGGTACAGTTTCCGCCAGCTTCAGGGAGAAAGCGGCGAAAGCGGCGAGAAAGGCATCCGTCTTCGAAAGATCGAAGGCTGTGTAGGCCCCGTCCTTCCGTCCGTTGTCACGGAAGCCTCTCACCCCGGTGCGGACCAGTTCGGCCGCTATGTCGGCGGTGGTTTTGCCTGCCCCGAAGAGCGGCAGTCCCTTTGTATAGTCCATTCCGACACCCGGAATTGTGGGTGCCGCCCCGACCATGAAGGAGACGAAGGGAGAGCAGGCTGCAAGGGTCTCCGCCTGGCCCATGAGGCACATGTCGAAGAAGAGAAGGTCCAGCTTCCCCCCGGGGAGAAGGGGCGATACTGTCTTCAGGACGTCCCGGAATTCGGTGAGGGTGATTTCGTCGGTGGCCCTTTCGGAGCCGGGGGCGTCGTCGTCGTTGGCCATGTTGATCCAGCCCGAGCCATGGTCCCACATGAAGAGGGCCGTTTTCTTCGCAGGGAAGACACGGAGAGATTCCCTGACGAAGCTCTCGAGCACGGCCGGGTCTCCGAGGTTCAGCTCGCCGAAGTCGGCGAGAAGTTGGGAGTCGATCTCATTCTCACGGGCGGACTTTTTGAGCCGGAAAGCCCTGGTGCCCGTCCAGTCACCCATGGCGGTGCTGAATTCTTTCGACCTGTCGAGCAGGACGATGACTTCCACCTTCGAGCCGGTATAGCCTTCCTCCAGTTCCTTCAGGTCCCTGAGGGAAAAGGCCTCCAGGTTGTTGTCGCCGTCGAAATAGGCAATGACGGTCCATTCCCTTTCTTCGGAGGTGACCGGTTCTCCGAAAGCGCCGGGGGCGACGGGAACCTTCGGTGCGGTCTGGGTTGCGGCCTGGGGTGCCGGATCAGCGGCCTGGGGTGCTGGTGGCGTCTCCACGGAGTGGGCGGGGAAAGAAAGGGGGACGAAGATGAAGAGAAGGGCCAGCAAAACCGGTACACGGAACCGGGAAATCCATAGTGCTTTTCTCATGGTTTTCACCTTCTTTAAAATGTTTTTTAAAAGCGGTGGAGCCGGTACCGGATCATTTGGCCGAAGACCACCTCCCCATGCAGGGAAAACGGAAACCGCCCCGTTTGCCGGGTACCCGGCGCGCCCGGAAAGCTTCGGGGTGACCATGGTGTAATGGTGGCACAGAGGAAGAGATATTTCAATCGAAAGGTTGTAAAATAAATGTAAATTCAGACGAAAAAATTAAAGTACCATTTTAAAATTACCATCTAATGAAACATCGGCAATCGCTTCATCAAAGTGCATTTGCAAAGAAGTCAAGGGATGGTATAATCCCCTCTATTATTTTCATCCTGCGAGATCATGACCTCCCCTGCTCCAGGTCCCCGGACGTCTTTTTTCCCGTGGGAGGCGGAAAAAGGAAAGGCCTGATAAATTGCCGGAAAAAATGAGAGGATGTGGTGTGATGCTGAAACAATGGAAACGTGCCCTTCTTGCCTGCCTGGTGCTGTCTGTGCTGGCCGCGCCGGCCGCCTTTGCCGGGAACTATCCGTCAAAGGGAGTCACTCTCGTGGTTCCCTGGGGAGCCGGCGGAGTGACCGATGTGGCCGCCAGGGTCTTTGCCCCCCTGTTCGAGAAGTACCTGGGAGTTCCCGTGGTGATCCTCAACCGCCCGGGGGCTTCGGGAGCCATCGGCACCGAGTACGCCTACGCCCGCCCTGCGGACGGATACACGGTGGTTTTCTCGGCGGAAACCCCTGCCACGTTCCGCATCATGGACGTGAGCAGGCTTTCGTTCCACGATTTCGAGCCCGTCATGCTGCTCTCCCATTCCGAGAAGATTCTCGCCGTGGCCCCCGAATCTCCCTACCAGACCCTCGCGGACCTGGTGAAGGACATCCGTGCCCGGCCCGGCAAGGTGCGGTTTTCCTACAGCGGCGCCGGGGCAAGCGGCCATGTCCAGGCCCTCCTGATGATGCAGAAGGGCGGCCTTGACTTCTCCGCAACACCCTTCGGCGGCGGCAACAACGCCCTCCTGGCAGTGCTCGGGGGACAGGTGGACTTCACGTCCCCCAACATCGGGACGGTGAAGGACTATATCGCCTCCGGGAAGCTCCGGGCCCTGGCCGTCTTCGACAGGAAGAAGAGCGCCTACCTGCCGGAACTCCCGCCCATTACCGAGGCCATTCCGGATATGGCCCCCTATCTGCCCCTGGACTACCCCAATTGTCTCATGGTGAAGAAGGGAACTCCGGCAGACGTGACGGCGAAGATAGCCGAAGCGGCGTCCAGGGCCGTGTCCGACCCCGGGTGGAAGGAGTTCCTTGAGAACAGCTGGTACGTGGGACTCGATCCGGTGAGGGGGCAGGATATGCTCTCCTACTGGGACACGTGGGCTTCCGTAGTGGGATGGGTGCTCCAGGACGCCGGGGTGGCGAAGAAAAGCCCAGCCGAGTTCGGCATCCCCAGGCCGTAGCGTTAAGGGTTCGCTTCGGGGCCCCTTCGGAAGAAGGGGCCCCTGTTCCATGAAAGGAAGGAAATCATGACGAATGTCCGCTCTCCCTGGGCCGGGAATATCAGGCACGGGGCCTTTTTTCTCGCCGTGGCCGCCGTCTTCGGCCTGCAGGGTTTTGCCGTCCACGACGGCGGACAGTGGAGCCTTTCACCGGCCCTCTTTCCCCTGATCCTTTCAGGGGGGCTCGCCCTGCTCTCCTTTGCGCTCATCGGCCAGGCCGTCCTCAGGATTCGCGCCGGGGACGAAGGACCTTCCCGGAACGGGGGAGCTCCTGTTTCCGCCTTGAGGGCATCCATGGCCTTTCTCCTGTGCCTTCTCTATGCCCTGGCGCTGCCACGGGCGGGCTTTCTTCCGGCGAGCGCCGTATTTCTCGCCCTGTTCAGTCTTCTTGTGGGGGAGCGTCGTTTTCTGACCGTTGCCGCCCTGTCCCTCGTCTCCCCAGCGGTGATTTACGTGCTGTTCCGCCACGGGCTGAACGTGCTTCTTCCCTAGGAGGCGGGACCGATGGATCTCCTCGCCTCCATGCTGTCCCAGGTGGACCTTTCTTTTGTTCTGCTGATCTTCGGCGGCGCCTTTGCCGGACTGTTCGTGGGCGCCATTCCCGGCCTCTCCGTCACCATGGCTACGGCGCTGCTGGTTTCCATAACCTTCACATGGTCAGTGAAAAACGCCCTCGCCGTCATTCTCGGGGTGTTCGTGTCGGGTGTGTACGCGGGAGCGGTTTCCGCCATCCTGATCAATATCCCCGGCGCTCCCTCGTCGGTGGTCACCACCCTCGACGGGTATCCCATGGCCCGGAAGGGTGAGGCAGCCCTTGCCCTGTGGGCGGCCACGTTCCATTCTTTTGTCGGGAGCGTGTTCGGTTTCCTGGTGCTCATGTTCGTCGCCCGGCCGGTGACGGATTTCGCCCTCTCATTCTCGGCCATGGATTATTTTCTCCTGGCCCTTTTCGGCCTCGCCACCATCGGGACGCTGACGGCAAAAAACTACCTCAAGGGAGGCATCTGCGCCATTCTCGGCCTGCTGCTGAGCATGGTGGGCATCGATCCCTTCTCCGGCACGGCCCGGTATTCCTTCGGCCTGACGGACCTGCAGGGAGGTATCCCTCTCATCGCAGCCCTGATCGGCCTCTTCGGGTTTGCCGAGGTACTCGACCAGGTCGCGAGAGGGACCATGAACGCCATTGCCGCACAAGCGGGCAGGATGCGGTATTCCTTTCGGGAGATGATCCGGTACCTGCCCCTGTCGCTCCGCTCGTCGGTCATCGGCACTTTCATCGGCGCCCTTCCCGGCGCGGGGGGGCCCGTGGCCTCCATCATCGCCTATGACCAGGCCCGTAAGTCGGTGAAAAATCCCACCCGGCCCTTCGGGGAGGGAGCGGTGGAGGGGGTTATCGCCAGCGAGGCTGCCAACAACGCATGTATCGGCGGCGCCCTCATTCCCATGCTGACACTGGCCGTTCCCGGAGACGCTGTCACGGCGGTCATGCTGGCGGCATTTTACGTCCACGGTCTCCAGCCGGGACCCCTTCTGTTTGTCCGGACGCCGGAGCTGTTCTCCATAGTTCTCGCCGCCGGCTTTCTCGCCTGTTTCGCCATGCTCGTTCTGGGCATGACGGTGGTTCCGCGCCTCTCGGGAATCGTCCTGGTCCCCAAGCGGATCCTCATGCCCCTTGTGACAGTGCTCTGCGTGGTGGGAACCTACGCGGTCAACTCGAGCATGTTCGACGTGGGGCTCATGTTCTGCTTCGGACTCGCGGGGTTTCTGATGAGAAGCAGGGGGTATCCGGCGGCACCGCTGGTGCTCGGCCTTGTGCTGGGGGAGATGATGGACTCGAACCTCCGGAGGGCAGTGAACATGGCAATGGCCGGGGACAGCGTTTTCCTTGAGCTGTTCGGCCGCCCGACAACCCTCGTGCTTTCATTCCTGGTGGTCTTCTCGATCCTCGCCGCCGTCCCTTCGGTGAAGGAGCGGATCGGAGCTGCAGCCTCCCGCATCCTTTCGGTTTTCGGATCGGACAGATGAAGGGAATGATCCAGGGCCGCCCTTGGGCGGCCCTGGATTATTCCAGGATGGCTCCTTCGTCCATCAGGGTCTTCCGGAGGAGATCCCGGTCCAGATCCCGGGGGAGGATTCCTGAACGAAGGGAGAGGCGGGCCGCTGTCCCCGCGGCGTGCCCCGTGGCGAGACACTGCCCCATGACCCGTGAGGAGGCGTAGGCCCCCGGGGTGACGGAGATGTTCCTTCCAGCGGCGAGGACATTGTTCATTCCACGGGGAAGGAGGGAACGGAAGGGGATGGTATAGTCTTTTCCGCTCCACCGGTAGACAAGGCGATTCTGTTCCCAGTCGTGGTACTCCATGGGCCAGGAGCCCACGCAGACTGCGTCGGCAAAGAGCCTCCCCTCCATGATGTCCTTTTCTGTGAGGGTGTAGTCGCATTCCGTCCTGGAGGCTTCCCTGACGCCAAGAGCGGGAGCTATGCAGGACAGCACGGCGTTTTCAAAGCCCGGAACATATTTTTGGAAGAACCGGGCGTTTTCCAGGACCTTTTCCCTCCCTCCCGTCAATCCGCGGGTGACCTCCCCGGGAATGGATGCATCCGCTTTGACCCAGTTGGCGTTCACTATGGCGGCCGTGCCGCACGGAAGCACGGTGAGAACGCCGTTGCCCCGCTCCTGGGTGATGTCTCCCTTCGCCCGGGCGTCCGCCATGAGCGAGGCGATCTGATCCTTGGTGACTTTTCCTGCCTGGTCTCCGTCCACGCCGTCCATGCGGAACACCATGGTTCCTGCCTGGAGTTTCCCTCCGGCCGGGGAGAGGACGGCGCCGGAAGGTGCAAAGGAGGCGAGAAGAGCCTTTCCCGTGGCATCGACGGCGATCTTCGGCAGGATGATTGTCCGGGTGCCGGACTCCGTGTCGACCGTTTCGACGGAAAGAAGTTCTTCCCCGTCGAAGGAGGCTCCGGTGACGAGGGTTGAAAAGTGAAGTTCCGTCCCGCTGCGGAGAATCATCCTGTCAAGGGCGCAGGCAAGGAGTTCGGGGTCGCAGATGTCGCTCCGGTGGCTTTCCCGGTTCACTCCCTCGTTCAGGCCTCCGAGGAACTTCAGTTCGGATGCCAGGGTATCCCGGGCTCCCCCTGAGATTTTTCGCCGTTCACCCACCGAGGAGTAGCATCCGCAGAGGGTGCTCACGAGACCGTTCGTTGCCATTCCTCCGAGGCGTCCCGTTTTTTCGGCAAGGACAACCTTCAGACCGGATCCCGACGCTGCCCATGACGCGGCAGCCCCGGCTGAACCGCCGCCGAGGATGAGTACGTCACAGGACACTGTGGACGAAGGAAACTTCACGGGCATCACTCCGTTCTTCCGGGAATTTGCCTCATTGTATGTTTCCGTCACGCTGGAAACAAGGGGACAGCTTCCAGCGTGAAAAGAAAGAATACTTTCCGATTTCCGGGAAAAAGATTCCATGAAACGGTATTTTGTACTATGATAACAGGCTGAAAGAAATGCATTGCCATTTCTCTGCGGGAGGCGAAGGCTCCATGACAGAAGAGCCGCGGAAAAGACACCCCCAAACCGAAAAAAAACCCTTTATGCAGGGCGGAGCATGCGCTCCGGAATGCGGCACCTGCGTCAGCAGGGGGTTTTGCCGCGCTCTTTTCGAATCTTCCTCTGACGCCATGCTGGTTCTTTCCGGAGGCAGGATCAGGGAATGCAATTCCTCCGCCCTCTGTCTCTTCGGGGCTGTCTCCTTCGATGAAATTGCGGGGAAATCTCCGGCTGAACTCTCTCCTGCCTTCCAGCCGGACGGCACCCCGTCGGCAGAAAAAGAACGTGACCTTTTCTCAGAAGTTTCCGGAACCGGTGCAGCTGCCTTTGAATGGCTCCACGTCAGAAAGAACGGAGAACCCTTCTCCGTGGAGGCCAGTTTTTCCCTGTGTGCCGCCCCCGGGGGTGAAGAGTGCGGGCTTGTTGTCCTCCGGGACATCACTCCCAGAAAAATGAATGACAGGCTGATCGGGAGCCTCTCCGCCAACCTGCCCGGGATGCTCTTCCAGATGACGCGGACTCCTTCTGGTGATGAAAGGGTGCTCTGCATCGGGGGGACCATGTCCGCTCTTTTGGGCTTTCTTCCGGGAGAGGCGCCCATGTGCCGTGAGGAGTTTTTCCGGCATATCTTCCCCGAGGATCTTCCGAGGGTCGTACACTCTCTCGAAGAGGCGGAGGAAAAGAAAGGCTCCTGGAGATGCGACTTCCGCCTCGGCCTTGCGGGCGGCCGGCGCTTATGGGTTGAGGGAACGGCATCCGTATCAGCGGAGCCGGATGGCACCCTGCTGTTGCACGGATACCTCGCTGACGTGACGGAGCGGAAAGAGCTGGAAGAGCAGCTGAAGGACCAGCTCGAACTCCAGGAGCAGATCTTCGCCACCATTCCTGTCCCCCTTGTCCTCAAGGACCGCCAGTCCCGGTTTCTCCAGGTCAACGAGGCATTCGCCGACTTCGTGAACATGGCCAGGAAGGATATCCTGGGGAAGGGGCCCTACGAGGTCTTCTCTCCGGACCTGGCCGAGCTTGTCTTCCAGGAGGACCGGGAAATTCTCCGCACAGGGGAGACGAAGATGGACCTTGAACGCCGTGTGAGGGACGGCCACGGCCGTCTCATATGGCTGAAATCATACAAGGGACCCATCAGGAACAGCCGGGGGAAGAATGTTGGCATTGTTGGGGGCAACATGGACATCACCGCAGTGAAGGACGCCGAGGAGGCGCTCCGGGAGAGCGAAGCCCGGTGGAAATTCGCCCTGGAGGGATCCGGTGCCGGTGTCTGGGACCTCAATATCCGGACCGGTGAGATTTTTTTCTCGAAACAGTGGAAGGCCATCCTTGGCTATGAAGACCAGGAAGTGAGGAACTCTCTGGACGAGTGGAAGAGACTTATCCATCCCGATGATTCCGAGGCTACATTCCGGCAGATAGAGCTTCACAATGAAGGAAAGACGGACGTATGTACCGCCGAGTTCCGGATGAAGCGGAAGGACGGAAACTGGTGCTGGATACTCGGCCGGGGAAAAGTGGTTGAGCTGGACGGTGACGGGAAGCCGCTCCGTATGATCGGTACCCACACGGACATCACGGAGAGAAAGAACGCAGAGAAGATTATCTTCCACCAGGCGACCCACGATCTGCTCACCGACCTTGCAAACAGGTCCCTTTTCAACGACAGGCTTGTTCTGGCCATGGCCGAGGCGAAGCGGTGCAGGAAAAAGATCGGGGTGACCTTTCTCGACCTGGACAACTTCAAGAAAGTGAACGACGCCCTGGGGCATTCGGCGGGAGATTTGCTGCTCGTCAGCGCAGCTGAGCGGATGCGGCGGGTGCTCAGGGATACGGATACCCTGGCCAGGATCGGGGGGGACGAATTTGCTTTCCTTTTTCCCATGGTGGAGGACCGGAGCGAGGTGGAGACTGCTGTGACAAGGATCCTGGAGACCCTCTCGGAACCCTTTGCTCTTGAGGGACACGCCTTCAGCATTTCCGGCAGCATGGGTATCTGCATCTTCCCGGAAGACGGAAATGACGCACAGATATTGATGAAAAGAGCCGATATGGCCATGTACCAGGCAAAACGCGCCGGGAAGAACACCTGGCGGAACTGGTCGGGGCTTTCCTGCCAGGGCGCGGGAGAATGACGTGAAAAGAAAGGATGGGACATAATGTTTCCTTCGTTCAGCTATGAAATGCCCACACGGGTCGAGTTCGGCCGGGGAGCAGCGAAAAAGGCCGGAGAAGAGGTCCGGAAGATCGGGGCGTCAAGAGTGCTTATACTCTCCGACGAAGGAGTCCGCAAGGCCGGGCTCCTCGAGGGGGTTGCTGAAAGCCTGGACAAGGCATCCGTTCCCTGGGAACTGTTTCTTGAAGTGGAGCCGAATCCGAAGGACCGGAACGTCCACTCTGCAGTAAAGTCGGCTGCGGAATTCGGTGCCGACTGTCTCGTCGCGGTGGGTGGAGGAAGCCCCATTGACTGTGCCAAGGGTGTGGCCATCGTTGCCGCGGCCGGGGGCAGAATCAGGGATTACGAGGGGCGCTTCAGAACGTCCGCTGTTCCCCTTCCGATCATTGCGGTGCCCACAACTGCGGGAACGGCGAGTGAGCTGACCTTCGGCTCGGTCATTACCGACACGGCGGCGAAATTCAAGTTCACCGTCAAGAGTCCCCTGCTGGCTCCAAAGGTTGCCCTTGCAGACCCTGAAATGACGGCAACCATGCCGAGGAGTCTCACCGCCTTCACGGGCATGGATGCCCTGACCCACGCCATCGAGGCGTTTTCCTGCAGGGCAGCCACTCCCTTCTCCGACGCCCCGGCTATTGTGGCCATGGAGCTCATCGGAAAGTACCTCCGCAGGGCATGGAAAAACGGCTCGGACATGGAGGCCAGGGAGGGGATGCTGCTCGGAAGCCTTCTCGCGGGAGTGGCCTTCAGCCATTCCGACGTGGCGTCGGTCCACTGCCTCGCAGAGGCGCTCGGAGCGTTGTACGACGCGCCTCACGGAGCCTGCAACTCCATCGCGCTCCCTGCCATAATGGAATTTTCCATGGATGCCTGCGTTGAGCGGTACGCCCGGGTTGCTTCCTGCCTCGGTCTGACATTCTCCAGCCCCCGGGAGGGAGCTGAAAAGGCCGTGGCGGAAGTGAAGCAAATGGCTGTCGATCTTGAACTGCCCTCTCTTTCCGTTTTCGGCGTCAGGGAGGAGGATTTCGGGGAGATAGCGGAGAAGTCGGAGGCCAACTCGTCCAACCCGGATAACCCGAAGATCATGACAAAGACGGACTACGTCAACATCCTGAGGAAGCTCACCACTGCGTAACGCTTCTTCGTTTTTGAAAAAAATTCAGAAGAACGCATTTTCAGGAGACAAGCAGGGAAAAAAGTTTCGGGAGAGCGAAGGCGGAAGGAATTGCGGTCCCTTCCGCCTTTTTAATCATCCAGAATTGCCGCCATCCTCTCCAGATTCCCCGCGAGCCTCTCGCGGAAGGAGAGCAGGGAGGGTTCCATGGAGGTTCGTGATGTCATGGTAAACACCAGCCTGTCAGGAAACATCAGGTAACGGACGCCGAACCCTTCGTCGTCCACCGGTCCGAAGCCGTAGATGCGAAAACCCTCTGTCGGGCCTGTACTCGTGGAAAGCAGGTTCCTGGAAAGAACGCGGAATCCGGGGGAGGAAAAGAACTCCGGCTGCTCATGTACCCCGATTTCCGGGCCGAAGAGCTCCATCATTTTCCGGAGGCCGAAAATGTGGCGGTCGATCCCCCGCCCCTCGCGGCACTCAGCGATGCGGCTGCTGTGGGCCGAAGATGCGGCCCTGAGGTTTTCCGCAGTGCGGGCATTCACGAATGAGGCAGCTTCGGGGGTGACGGGACGCATGGCCTCCGTTCGCCCCAGGAGGAACTTTCTGGTCATCACTGCTTCATAGGCGTTTAGGAATTTGCCGTACAGGTCGAAGACCGAGGTCTGCATGGCGACTTGGCAGAACGCGTCGGGGCTCATTCCAAGCCGTTTGATTTGTTCCCTACCGAAGGAGGAAAACTCCAGCACGTGAAGCCGAGTGTCCCCCCGGAGGCGTTCAAGGGCCCGGGCTGCCTCCTTCAGCTCATGCCTGAGGTCTTCTGAAAGATTGAAGGAGAGCGGGCGGGCCGGAGGAGTATCCCAATCGCCTGCCCTCACGCCGGCCCCGAGAATGAAGGATGCCAGCTTTGCGTGCTGGGAGCCGTCCAGGCCTGAGTGTTCGAAGTTCAGCCCCGCTTCGCCGTCTTCATCGACGATGATCTGGAAAGACTTGTCATACCAGCGGTTCTCTCCGCTGCCCGAGAGATAGTGAATTCCCTTCCCGTCAAGAGTCGCAGGTGTTTTCGGGTCAAGGCAGAGAACAAAAAGCGCAGACTCTATTCTTTCCATGTTCCTTCGGTTCTCTGCACAGCAGGAGGCGATCTCTTCCCTGAGGACGCACCATTTTCTCCGCGGAAGGGTTGTGCCGGCTCCTATCCCCTCTCCCTGCAGGCGGCAGGCTGCGATCTCGTCGAGACGGGCCGCCAGGCTGCCGCGGGAGGCTCTTTCTCCCTCCGGAGACAATACCTCCAGCGACCACGCCTTTCCTTCGGAGAAAACCGTGATGTGCCTGCTTTCAGGGGAGGAAAAGAGGGTGTCCCCCCGTTGACCGGGTATTCTGGTGCTTCCGAACATATTCCTGTACTGGCTCATGCAGAGCGGGATGCCCCGGTCGGTTTCCGGAGGGAGCGTCCCGCCGTCGATGCTTTTTTTAAGAGAGAGGGCCGCCGCAATCACGTCTGCCGCCCTCACGGAACGGGGAGACGGGCCGGAGGCGGGAGGCAGATCGAGCAGTGAAAAGACGTTGCTGTTGATCACAAGGGGATCGGGAGAATCGAGGTATGTCCTGAGCCAGAAGGAAGAGAGCCAGCTGTCGGGAATTTCCCTGTCCCATTCCTCAAGCCGGCGCTGGAGTTTTCTTCCGGCTCCTCCCGGTGCGAGAAATGCACCGGCAGCCTTCCTGGTATCTTCGTTTCCCTGCCGGTCCAGTAAAGGAGCCGTCCAGAGCAGAACTTTGCGGAGGGTCTCCTCAAGAGGAAGCACGGGGAGCCTGGGAAGGCTCCCCTGGAGTTCGAACGTGCCTGCAGTGATTTCTTTCTTCTCCGCCATGGGGAATTACCTCTTGGGCGGTTCCCAGCGCTTTGCCATATTCTGGGTCAGCCGGTCGATGACGATGGCAAGGAACACCACGCTCATTCCCGCCTCAAATCCGCGTCCCACGTCGATGCGGTTGATGGAGAGGAGAACTTCCTGTCCAAGGCCCCTTGCGCCTATCATGGAGGAGATGACCACCATGGCCAGGGCCATCATGGTTGTCTGGTTCACCCCGGCAAGAATGCTCGGCATGGCGAGAGGAAGACGGACCTCTTTGAGGAGCTGCCACCGTGTGGCCCCATATGCCAGTGCCGCTTCCTCAACGGGTTTGGGTACCTGGTTCAGCCCCAGAGCCGTCAGGCGGATCACGGGGGGGAGTGCGTAGATGAGTGTTGCGAGGACGGCCGGAACCTTCCCCAGGCCGAAGAGCATCATGGCCGGGATAAGGTAGACAAAGCTCGGCATGGTCTGCATTCCGTCAAGAAGGGGACGAAGTACCATGGCAAGCGGTTTCAGCTCGGCCATGAGCACGCCGAGGGGCAGTCCGATGAGAAGCGCCATCAGGACTGCGGTTATGATCACCGACAGGCTCTCAATCGCCATTGCCCAGAGCCCGAACATGCCGATCATGAAAGGCAGCGATGCCAGTACGACGGACGCGATGAGCTTCTTCGAAGAGTACCAGCTCAGCAGAAAAACAGCCGCAATGTATGCCCACCACGGAATGAAGGAAAGCACCGAGTTCACGCCGAGGAGGAAGGAGAGAATGCCGTGGGAAATGGAGTCGAACACGGGAGCGTAGGACGCTATCAGATTGTTGACGAAATCATTCACCGAGCTGGCGACATGATACCGGAATGCTTCAGGAAACACTGGGCGTCCCCTCCTTTTTTGCGGATTCTCTCGCCAGGACCTCTTCGGCCCGCCTCATATGCTCCCGTTCGTCGCTGACGAACCTGGCGACGTAATCATCGGCGGGGTTCGCGATGACTTCATCCGGCGAGCCAACCTGTACTATCTCGCCCTTTTTCATGATGGCCATGCGGTCCCCCATGCGGAGTGCTTCGGAAAGGTCATGGGTCACGAAAAAGATTGTCTTGTGCACCACTTTTTGAAGGTGAATCATCTCGTCCTGAAGCTCCCGCCGGATGAGGGGGTCAAGTCCGCTGAAGGGCTCGTCCATGAGCAGGATGGGCGCGTCCATGACGAGGGCCCGCGCAATTCCCACGCGCTGGCGCATGCCGCCGCTGAGCGAGGCAGGGTAATAATTCTCCCATCCCTTGAGTCCCACCTTGTCGAGTGCGTCCAGGCCTTTTTCTTTCTGCGCCGTCTTTTCTTCTCCCCTGAGCTTCAGGCCGAAGGCGACGTTGTCCAGAACCGTCCTGTGAGGCAAAAGCCCGTAATGCTGGAACACCATGGCGATTTTTTCCCTCCGGAAATTCACCAGCTGCCTCTTGCTCATGGCAGTGACGTTTTCACCGTTGATGATGATCTCGCCCGACGTGGGTTCCACGAGGCGCAGGAGGCAGCGGATAAGAGTCGATTTACCGCTGCCGGAAAGGCCCATGATGATGAACGTCTCTCCCCGGTTGATCTCCAGCGAGACGTTTTTCATCGCCACGACGGCATCTTCACCTTTATCCAGCTCGTTTACAAGATCATCATTTTCAATGTCCGAAGAAGAAACGGTCATGCCCTTCTTCCGGGTGTAGATTTTCCACAGGTCCCGGATCAGAATGGCCTCAGTGCCTGGTGCAGTGCCTGGTGCAGTGCCGGCGCTGAAGTCCTGCTGCGATGGGGCGTCCAACTATTTCTCCTCCTTCAGTGCCGCAGCGACTTTCTCGGCAACGTCCGAAGGAACCCAGGCTTTCCACACGTCCTCGAAGTTCTTCAGGAACCAGACAGCTGCCTGCTGCGTATCTGATTTCGTCTCGAACATGAATCCGAGGACCTTGTTGTTCTGTTCGAGCGTGGTGGAGTAGTTCCTCAGGAATGCCGCGATGTCGGGGTTCGCCTCCACGAACTTCGTGTTGGCGACCACAAGTACCCGGACCGAGGGTATGGCGCACGCGTACAGGTTTTCGTCGTTCCAGAGCTTTTCGTCGTAGGGAGGCTCTTCGAGCTTGGTCATGTCAAGAAGACCCATGACCCACGTGGGCTCCCAGTAATAGGCCAGAACGGGCTCGCCGCGGTCGTATGCTCTCTTGATTGCGGCGGAAAGGGCTGTCTCTGAACCGGCGGAAAAGGCATCGTACTGCTTGTCCAGGCCGTAGCCCCTGATCTTCATCTCGTTGATCGAGGTGACCTTCCATCCGGCGGGGCCGTTGAGCAGGCGTCCCTTTTTCGGGTTCTCCGGGTCCTTGAAAAGTTCCCAGTATTTTGGAAGGTCAGCGACTGATTTGAGGTCGGGGGTGACGGGCTTGATTCCCCGTTTTTCGTCTCCCTTGATCATGTACGTGGGTACGTACCAGCCCTGGGGCGCGTCGGGGAAATTCGTCCCGAGGCTTACCAGCTTCCCGCTGGCAGTTGCTTTCTCCCAGTACTCGAGGAGATTGTCCACCCACCCCTCCATGGAGAAGTCGACGTCTCCCCGCTCCATGCCCATGAAGCCCGGAAGGGACTCGGCGAAAATGAAGTCAGTCTTTTTGCCGTATCCTTTTTCTATGATATAAGCGGCGACGCGGTTGTGGACCTGGACACTGTCCCAGCTGAAGTCGAGTATAGTCACCGGCCTGGCTGCTGCCATGGCTGAAGAGACAGTGAAAAGACAAAAGACGGCGAGAATAAGCGCAGTTATAGTTCGCAATTTCATGCAAACACCTCCTGGAAATTTTTATAAATTGGGACGCAGAGTATGGAATGCCATCCGCAGAGAAAAAAGAATTGTTCCCTTTAGGGAAAGTTGTGTTATCTGATTAAAACTCAAGGCACACAATTTGTCAAGAAAGAAAATTCGGAATTGAACACTATTTTCTTGATGGTGGTCGAAAGGGCAGTATGGAGATATACTGATTTTCGATCCTGATATCCAAGGGGGGGATAACCCGTGCGAACTGCAGTGATTGGGATGAAAACCTATTTTGACCGCGGAATGGAGTTTCTTTTCAGGCTGATCGACGAATGCCCGGATGACTTGTGGAAGAAAAAAGGAGGAGGGTTTTTCTACTGGCAGCAGGTGTATCATGCTTTCTACTGCGTAGATTACTTCCTTCTCCCGCCTGAGAGCGAGATGGCGGATGAGCCTTTCGGCAGGGCTGTTGCCATGTTCAGCGAGATTCCGGCGTCAGCTCCGTCGAAGGAGACGGTGAGAAAGTTTGGGGTCTCCATGAAGAAGAAGGCCGATGAATGGATTGCGTCTCTCAATGATGAGTTCCTCGGTCTCAGGCACGACGGGATGTCAGTCCGCAGGAAGGCTGAGATGAACAACGGGGCCGTTTTTGTGTCCCTCTGCGGCCACACCATGTACCACGTGGGGTGCCTCGACTCGGTGCTCCGGGAACACGGGCTGAAAGGAGTTTACTGATCGGAAACCGGGACAGCCTGCTCCCTGCCCGGCATGCTCAGTGATATGGTGAAAAACTGCCCCGGGTGGTCTTGCCGTTTCTTCCAGCTTCCGCGAGGACGGAAATCCGAGAGAGGATGAGTGCCGTGTTCAGTCCTTTTTTTCCCCTCACCCCGGACCGGGGTATACTGGCGCTCCTCGCTGTTAGTGTAACGGGAGCCTCAACAGCGGCATCGTGGGGGTACTTCTCTTCTCCCGGGGACCGGCGCTTTTTCTTCCAGTGGGCTTCGGTCTTTCTTCTGTCGGTGCTGGGGGCCTTTTTCTCCGCCTCATGGCTCGGCTATCTTGTTTTTCTGGAGCTCTCCACCCTGGGGCTTTTCTTTCTCACGGCAAGGAAGGAGCCCCAAACAGCATTCCGGTACCTCATTGCCCAGCTGGCCGGGGCTGCGGTTCTCCTCGCCGGCATTGCCGGAGCCGGCGGGGATATACCCTTCGGTCCCGTCCATGGCACTATTCGTTTTCTGTTTATCCTGGGGCTTGGGATAAAGACGGCCCTTCCCGGGCTGCATTTCTGGCTCCCGGAGACCCACGGCAGAGCGCCTGCACCTGTGAGTGCGCTGCTTTCCGGTGTGGCGGTGAAGGCCGGTGCCTTCGGCATCCTGACGGCCCTCGGGGGCCTGCCGTCACCGGGGCTCGTGGCAGCAGGCGCCGCCATGGCTCTCTGGGGAGTGGTCCAGGCCCTTCCACAGCATGATATAAAAAGGCTTCTCGCCTACCACACCGTCAGTCAGCTCGGATACGTCGTCGCGTCGGCGGGAGCCGGCGGAGCGGCCGGGGCGGTATACTATTCGCTGGCTCACGGGCTGTTCAAGGCGTCCCTGTTTCTTTGTGCGGGTACGCTGGAGATGGCCTTCGGCACCCGTAACCTTGCTCATCTTGAAGGCAGGGGAAGGGAGATGTCCTGTGTTTTTGTGCTGTTTCTTGCGTCGGCGGCCGCCATAACGGGTCTTCCCGGCACAGCGGGATATGCCGGCAAAGCCTTCGTGAAGGATGCCCTGGAAACCTGGCCCCTTGCACGTTATGCGCTCACGGCGGCGAACGTGGGAACGGTGGTGTCATTCTGCAAGATCGGGTTTTATGCCTTCGGCCCGGCGTACCGGAAAGGAAGAAGAGCTTCCGCAGACGGAATGGGGTTTATGAAACTCGGGATGGGGTTGCTGACCATTCCAATGGTGCTCCTCGGCATCTTTCCGGCGGCCGTTGGACGGGCGCTTGGGGGACGGGAGCTGGAGCTGTTCGCTCCCGGGAAGATGGCGGAGAGTATTGGGCTTTTCGTCCTGGGAGCTGTGCTGTTCGCCCTTTTTCGGAAGAAGCTGGCGGAGGCGGGAGAGATTCCCGATGCTGACCGTGTCACAGGGCTGCTGCCGGGAGTCATGAAGCGCGTGATTCTTTTTTGCCGGCGCATTCAGGGTGGATCTCTCAGGGAATATGTCCTGGCTGCCGGGATA
>LSQX01251598.1_pt2 | contig 18821 bp, 15 predicted proteins | sample 654561 | NCBI WGS metagenome assembly LSQX01 (sample SAMN04489861, study PRJNA283612) | anaerobic digester metagenome | isolation source: 4 biogas reactors fed with cattle manure at either 37C or 55C with and... | place: Denmark: Kongens Lyngby | collected 2014
AGCACAAAATGCGGGTCTATAATGCCTCTCCGGACCTGACCGGTGCAGAGATCAGCGCTGCCATGGATGCCATCGTCGCCGAGAATATTTTCAATACCACCGGCGGGGAACTCGTATCCAAATCCGGAGCCCGCATGGTAACCAGAGAGATCGAAGAATTTGAATTAGTCTAAAGCAGTTAGTGGACAGGGGAAAGGGAAGTAGGGGCGATTATCAATCGCCCGCCACCCTGTCCAACCAACTAACCAACTAACCGCAAATCACGAGGAGCCAGGTGCAAGGAAGAAAAACGCGAAGCGATACGCCTCACGCCTAACGCCTCACTCCTCACGAAATACGAAAGGAGGTTATCCATATGGAAGAACTGATCAATACGGTAGCCAATGTAGGCTTTCCCATTGCCGTGGCTGCCTATCTCCTGATTCGCATCGAAGGCAAGCTCTGCCAATTAACCACAGCAATAACAGAACTGAGACAGGCCATCACGAGTTTACAGTGAAAAGAGGAGAGAGGAATGTAGGGGAACGATATCGCTCAAACCCCGTAGGGGTCGACGACCCTGTCGACACACTGCTTAGTAGAGAATATCGCTCAAGCGTTGCAGGGGAGCTTATTAAGCTCCCGAACCTTACCGGGCGAGCCCGCGAGCCCACAAAATAAACTAATCCGAAAGGAAGGTGACCCAATGAACATCAAAGAATACAACCTGGATTTTGAACCCCTGGCTGACCGCTTATACACCAACAGCATCATTCTCCATCATTCCGCCAGCTATGACGTGTCTGCGGCAGAAATCCACCGCTGGCATAAGGAGATCGGATACAGCGGCATCGGTTATCATTTTGTGATTAGAAAATACGGCACTATTGAAAGAGGAAGACCATTAAACAAGATCGGCGCCCATGCCGGAAACGAAGTCAATAATGACAGTATCGGTATCTGCCTGACCGGAAACTTTGTAAGCCAGGAACCGGAAATAGAACAGATTGAAGCCCTGCTGTCCCTGATCAGTTACCTGGAAGATCAATACGGTAAGCCTTTAAAAGTATTAAGACACCGGGATGTTTTCCAGACCGTCTGCCCCGGAAACAAATTCCCCTGGCCCCTGCCCGGCATTGATACAGAAGAAGACTGGAAAAGAAATCTGGTCCTTCGCGCCCTGGAAGAAAAGCTCATCATCGAAAACCACGATCCCGACGACAAGGCAGACAAATGGTTCGTCCTGGCAGTAAGCCTAAACCTCATCGACCGAATCCTGGAACTGTGAAGAAAACAGTGCACAGGATGTGACATTGGGGATACCCTATAGGGCACAGGCGGGTCTTCTGGCGTCCGCAGCGGAGCGGAGGCCGAAGGGAAACGCCGGCCCCGTCCCCATATGTTACATCCCATGTTAACCAACTAACCAACTATCAAAAAGGAGGAATACTAAATGACAACAAAAACCCCCAAAAACGTGACCCCGGCAAAATTCGCCAAATGGCTGAAAAGAAACATTGACTGTGAAGCGATAGTAAGGAGAGGTGAGCGCGTGGAAGCAGTTGTTTATGCTGACCATATTGAACCCGGAAAGTGTGTGCCCTTGGTTGCTGAGATGGATGATGAAATTCTCATGATAACTGAATTTACTAATGACTATTACTACCCCCAGGCAGCGAAAAGGGCAATCGAAAAAGGGGAAGACGCCTATTCCCCGGTACCGTTTTATGAATGGGTCCAGGACCAGTACCTGACTGTAAAGGATGTAAAGATAACCAAAGTGGAGATATAACGGAAGCATCTATAAAGCATTAATGCCCGGTCAGAAATGATGGGGCATTTTTTATGGTGTGCCCTCTTATTATTAGAGATAAAAATCGTAGCAAGCTTTTAATCTTAATCGTTTTGGTGAAAGTAGTTCCAGTTGATTGGGGATGCTTTATAATAAGCAGGAATATATAGGGAAAAGAGAGAATATTTAAGATTTAGGTATTAAAAAATCAGTTTGAGGTATAGGAAATAACTATGAAGCGCATTGAAGTTGTTGCTGCAATTATTATTAATAATTCCAAGATCTTATGTATGCAGCGCGGTAAATCAGAACAAAGATATATCTCCTATAAATACGAGTTCCCGGGGGGAAAGATTGAATCAGGAGAAACAAAAACCGGGGCTTTGAAACGGGAGATATATGAGGAAATGAACATATCCGTCGAAGTTGCTGATGAGGATCTTTTTATGACGGTGGATCATACTTATCCAGATTTTGCATTGACAATGCATAGTTACATTTGTCATGTAGACTCGCAGGATTTTGTCCGCAAAGAACACGTAAATCATAAATGGGTCAAGCCAGAGGATCTGAACACATTGGATTGGGCTGAAGCAGATTTTCCTATCGTGAAAAAATTAATGGAGTTGAATCTATGCTAAAACCGGGGTTATACGAACAGGTAATCAATAAAGACCTGGGTCGGGAGATGGACCAGTCAACCGACCAGGTAAAATCTGTTGCGCCAATCGATAAGGCAGAAGCATCCAAGGTCTTGGCAAAATATTTAACCGAGATCATCGAAAAAGGATTGGAAAACGTTAAGGACAAAGATGGAAACATTGATAAGCAGATCAACCTGGCCAATAAAATTGTACAAATAATTAATGCAGAAACCCAAGAAAATGATTTCGATGGCTTAACCGTTGACCAGCGTGCCCAACTACTTCTGGCTATTCTGAACAGACAGAATACTATTTACGCTGTCAATGAAAATGCGGAAGTTGTAAGACCTAAAACATCTATTGCGCAGAGTTCACTGTTTACTGGGGCTGTTCATGAACCCAGTATGTATACGGAGCTAAAAAAGGAGATCGTTTCAGCGGACCGGATTGACATGCTGGTTTCTTTTATTAAATGGAGCGGATTGCGTTTAATCATTGAGGAATTGCGCAGCTTTACCCAGCATGGTGGTAAACTACGGATTATTACCACTTCCTATATGGGAGCAACCGATACCAAAGCCATTGAGGAATTACGTCAACTGCCTAATACGACCATTAAAGTTTCTTACGATACTAAGCGTACTCGATTGCATGCCAAGACTTATGTCTTCTATCGTGAAACCGGCTTTACCACAGCATATGTGGGCTCATCCAATCTTTCCAATGCAGCTATATCCAGTGGCTTAGAGTGGAATGTGAAAGTTACTGCCAAAGATTTACCGGAGACGCTTCGCAAAATCGATGCGACTTTTGAGAGCTATTGGAACTCATCCGAGTTTGAAGAATATAGCGAGGATAAAAAGGAACGACTTGCGCAGGCCATAAGAGCTGAGAGATATCATGGCAATCAGGATAATAACTTGTTCACTTTTGATATCACTCCTTATCCCTACCAGCAGGAGATTCTCGAAAAGCTGGAAGCGGAACGTAAAGTAAGAGGTTATTATAAAAATCTGATCGTGGCAGCCACCGGCACTGGCAAGACGGTTATATCAGCCTTCGATTATAAACGCTTCCGCAAAGAGAATCCGGATAAACCTTGTCGATTACTTTTTATCGCTCATCGTGAAGAAATTTTAAAACAAAGTATAGCTTGTTTTAGAGGAATTTTAAAAGATCCTAATTTCGGTGACTTATTTGTGGGTAATTCTAGGCCGGACAGTTTAGATTATTTATTTATATCTGTTCAGACCTTTCATTCGCAAGAACTTCATACCAAAACTTCACCGGATTGTTATGATTACATAATCTTTGATGAATCTCACCATACAGCAGCCAATTCCTATCAAGTACCGTTGACCTATTACAAACCCAAGATTTTGCTGGGGCTCACTGCTACTCCAGAACGGATGGACGGCAAAAGTATTCTGGATTATTTTGATAACCGGATTGCCGCCGAGATTCGTTTGCCGGAAGCCATTGACCGTAAATTACTATGTCCATTCCAATACTTCGGCGTAACCGACACCGTTGATTTAAGTGATTTAAAATGGTCCCGGGGCGGATATGACAAAACCGAACTGAGTAATCTCTATACCCTTGGCGGAGCAATAGCGGACAGACGAGCTCAATATATTATTAGTTCCTTGCAAAAATATGTGACTGATCTGGAAGAAGTTAAAGGATTGGGCTTTTGTGTGTCGGTCGAACATGCTAAATTTATGGCGGATTTTTTCAATCAACATGGTATTCCTTCCATCTCTTTGGTGGGGACATCCCATGATGATGTGCGCGACACTGCCAAGCAAAAGCTGGTCAAAAGCGAGATCCGCTTTATTTTTGTGGTGGATATTTATAACGAAGGAGTCGATATACCCGAGGTCAATACGGTATTATTCTTACGTCCCACTGAGAGTTTGACGATTTTCTTACAGCAGCTTGGACGGGGATTGCGTCTAGCGGAAGACAAAGAATGCCTGACTGTTCTGGATTTTATCGGCCAGGCGAATAAAAAGTATAATTTCGAAGACAAATTTGCTGCCTTGCTTGCCAATACCAATAAAAGCGTTGAGCGAGAAATAAAAGACGGTTTTGTTTCATTACCCAAAGGTTGTTATATCCAATTAGAGCGCAAGGCCGCAGAACATATATTAAATAACATCCGCAGTTCTTATGGAGTAAGGGCAGGATTAGTATCACGCTTGGCAACTTTCACCGAAGACAGCGGATTGCTGCTGACACTCGCTAATTTTACAACATATTATCATCTGAATGTGCGCAATATTTATAAATGCGGCAGCTTTTCAAGGCTATGTGTATTAGCAAATGTGAGAGAAGATTTCCAGGAAGAAATAGAAGAGACAATGACAAAAGCATTCTCGCGTATTTGTGCCATTGATTCCAGGCGTTGGATTAACTTCATGTTACATATTTTCTCTCACATAGAGGATGTCGATATGGAAACGTTGACAGGAGCCGAACAACGAATGTTGCAGATGTTTCAATTTACAGTATGGCAAAAGCCATTTGAGGAATGCGGTTTCAATAATCTAAAGGATGGATTAATGCAAATAAAGAATAGTCCAGTAATGTATACGGAGTTGGTGGAGCTATTGCAGTATAATCTTGATCGAATTGATTTTATCGATGAGCCGGTTGCTCTTGGCTTTGATTGTCCGCTGGATTTACATTGTACATATACACGCGATCAGGTTTTGGTGGCTATGGATTTTATGAAGCCGGCAACAGTTCGTGAAGGCGTGAAGTATCTGCCGGAAAAAAGTGCCGACATCTTCTTTGTAACCCTGAATAAATCTGACAAAGACTATTCCCCGACCACCATGTATAACGACTATTCCATAAATGAATGGCTGTTTCATTGGCAGAGCCAGAGTACAACCGCAAACACATCCCCAACCGGGCAGCGCTATATCAACCATCGCCAGCATGATAGTAAGGTGCTGCTGTTTGTGCGCGAATTCAAAACTGATATGGCCGGAACAGCACCCTACACATTCCTAGGCCTAGCCGATTACATCAAGCATGAGGGCTCCAGGCCTATGAATATTACCTGGAAACTGCACCGACCAATTCCTGCGAAATACTTGAGGAAGACAAATAAATTGGTGGTTGGGTAAGGGGGAGATTCAAAAAGTATTAAAAGTTGAATATAAAAAGGGGAAATATATCTAATTGTGGAAAGACGTAATATCCTGATTGAGAGTTAAATAATCCAAGTATATTGAATTTACATCAGGAGGCAAAACTGATGACAAACCGAAACGAAAGCGGCAGACCTCATGTGAAAATACGAGATATCCTTACAGAGGAAACTGGTGGTAAGAGCTATAAAGCACATAAATACAGTTTGGATGTAACTGAACGGCCAACTATTGATTATGGAAACAATCAAATTGTATGGAAAAAGACTGCCGAGACCACAAGGCATACGAAATATATTGATCTTAGCCGTTTGTGTAAGATAATCTCTCAGCAAAATTACCAGATTTTAAGCTATTTTCTTGACGGTTCACGTCGTGTGTTTAAAGTGGATGATAGAGCCTATTATGATGGAAGTAGAAGTATGATTTTCCCAATAATCGCTGGTCAAATTGGCGTTGGGTGTTGCCGACGTGTAGATGGAAGAATGGTACCTGAAAAGTTTAAGCAAGAAATTTTTCTCTCAATGCCTGATATTGCTAATGCTGGGGGAAAACCAGGATTTTTTCAAGCAACCACTAAAAAACTTAATGAGTGCGAGGAACTAAAAAGGCTTGGAGTAGAGTTCAGTGCCATACTTCCCTATAAAACATCGAAGAATGAAGAAATGAAATTTGAAGATAGAGCGACAGCTTGTGTTCAGGGTAAGATGATTGAACGTGAAAAAGAGCTTGTTGCTGAACTTGTCCGAGAAGGTAAATTAAATCAGGATAACTACCTTGTTAAAGATGGTTCATTGGAATATAGACCTACCCATAAGGATAAGGCGGATAAGAAAAGCTACCAAACTTTTAAAAATAACTATAGCTGGGTTTTAGGGGCTTCAAAAAATTTTAATCCCGAGGTTTGTTTGGACCTAAATGGAAAACCCAATCCAGGGTTTATTGCCGATTTGCCTCTTTACCACAGAACACCTGTGGCTTGTTATGAAAATCCAGATTACCTAGGTGACGTACAATTTGCCGTTTGGTATATAAGACTACGGGACCAACAAAGAACGCGATCGCCTTTTGATGGAATCCTTAAAATTGAAAAAATACTCGTTACGGACGAGGAAGTGAGTGAAGGTATGAACAGTGAACTGGTTGACACATTGAGCGCATACCTAGTCAACGAACGGAATCCTGTATGTTATGGCTCGGATTTAAGATGGGCAAACCATATCTACCCGATATACTTGACAGAGTCATTTGTCAAATCCAAATATCTTAGTACAGCCAGCTTTTTACATTTATTTTAAAGGGGAGATAAAAATGAACAAACTTATCGGACGAGTGTTGGCTACAGAAAAAACGCCTACAACTATGGATAAGTTCAATTTTTGGACGGATGCTAATCTTCAGCTTCATGCTTTCGATATCGTTAAAGTTGAACACATAAACAAATCGTTTACCTTTGGAGTTATAGAAAACATATCCCACATTACTGATGCACAAAGTTTCCTGACTAATTTCATTTCCAGTGATTTCGGCGATGTTGAAATAGACGAACCAACTTTGCGTGTAGGCATGAATTATGCGGAAGCTACAGTTTCTTTCAACACTGATAATCTTTATACTCCCGTTCACAACAATGCTAAAGTTTACTTAGCTACAGCTGAAGAAATCAATATTGCTCTGGGATTAGATAAGGTTCAAAATCCGCTTGTATGCGGTTCACTGAAAATGTATGAGGGTACAGAAAACGAAGTTATATTGCCAGTCAATCTAAATTCAAAGTTCATACTGGGCCCTGAGGGCGCACATCTCAACATCTCGGGAATTTCAGGGCTTGCATCAAAAACATCATACGCTATGTTTTTGATGAAGGCGATTCAAGACCAGTATATTAGATTGACAGATACTGATAATAGTATTGCTTTTGTTATTTTCAACGTCAAAGGCTGCGATCTTATGGCAATTGATAGAGAAAACGATTTTATAAATGATAAGCCAAATGCTAAAGAAGAAACCCTTGTTGAGTATAAGATTTTAGGTTTGTCCCCTGAACCGTTTAAAAATGTGAAATACTTCATTCCATATTACGACAGCAACTCAGCTAAGCAAAGCACGTATCTCCCCAAAAGTGATGTTGCGCGTTATATGGAAGATGGTCAGTTAAAAAAATACAAGTATGTATATTCGAACGATAAAGAAAGCATCGAAATGATGTTTTCAAATATTGACGACCCTGCTCAAACAATGGAATCCATCATCAGTAAAATTATTGATGAAGACGACCCGGACTTCAAGGGACTATCAACGTGGGCAGATTTTATTGACAAGGTCAGCGAGAATTCGCAGAAGGGATCCGGGCAAAAAGGAAGCAACGATATTTCGGTTTTAAGTTGGCGCAAGTTTAAGCGTATTGTTCGCAAAGCTATTCAAGATGAAATGTTTGCCAACAGGGTTGTTCCTGAAAAAAATGAGTGCCGCTTAGCCGATGAGCTAAAAAAAATTGGTAAAAACGACGTAGTTGTTATTGATATCGCAAAATTGCCGGAAGACAAACAAGCTTTTGTTTTTGGCGATGCAGTGCGTACGATATACAATCTAAAACTTGGTGAATATGATGCGGAGACTGATGTCGCACCTCCATCAAGGATAATTGTTTTTATAGATGAGTTAAATAAATATGCTTCGAAAGACGTCCCCAAGACTTCCCCCATTCTCCGTGAGTTATTGGATGTCACAGAGCGTGGTCGTTCCTTGGGTGTTATTTTGTTTGGAGCCGAGCAGTTCCGCTCCGCAATTCATGACCGTGTCACAGGAAACTGTGCGACACATGCCTACGGACGGACAAACTCGATTGAAACGTCTACGAAGAATTACGGAAGCCTGCCAAACACCTACAAAAATATGCTTACCCGCCTGGAGCAAGGCGATTATCTAATTCAGAACCCGGTGTTCCGTTCATTGTTGAAAATCCGTTTCCCTAAGCCAATTTACAAGCAGTTTAAATGAGGAGAAAAACCATGCAAGATGAATATGTCTTTGGGGCTTACATCATTGAAAATCTGACTACAGGTATGTATCAAGATTCTAAGGTTATCTATCGAGAGTACATACAGAATTCATGCGACCAAATCGATGAAGCGGTCGACGAAGGTCTTCTCCGGGAAGGGGAAGGCAAAATTGAAATATGGCTTGATTTCAGTCAGCGTACGATAAGCATTGAAGATAACGCCACTGGTATTCCTGCGTCCGAGTTTAAGCGAATACTCAGTAACATTGCAGATTCTGACAAGCAAATAGGTAAAAACAAGGGATTCAGAGGAATAGGTAGGCTTTGTGGACTTGCCTATTGCAAGGAGCTAGTGTTTACGTCCTCGGTAAAGGGCGAAGGCACTATTTCGTTTCTGCGTTGCGACGCAGAGACGATGCGTCAACTATTTGACGAGAATTCGCGCGGTAAAAAGCATACGGCGAGCGAAGTTCTTCACGCTATAAACAAATTCGGAAGTAAGAAAACGAAAGATATTAATGCTCATTTCTTTAAGGTAGAGTTGGTTGGCATAAACAAAGAAAACGAGGATTTACTTGATACAAAAAAGATAAGGGAATATTTGTCATTCGTTGCTCCTGTACCTTATCAAAATACTTTCCATTATAGAGAGAAAGTAAAAAAGCATGCGAAAGAGATAGGCTATCATATTGATGAGTATTCTATTACGCTTGATGGTGAACCAGTATTCAAGAAGTATAGCACTATTTTGAAAAAGGCTGATAACACAAAAATAGATGAAATATTCGATGTAGTTTTTAAAGATTTCTATGACGAAGATGGCAATCTATTTGCGTGGATGTGGGTAGGTCTTACCCAGTTCAAGCAGGCTATCCCAAAGATAAACCAAATGCGTGGCCTTAGGTTACGTAAAGAGAACATTCAAATCGGCGGTGAGGACACGTTGCAGAAGCTGTTTAAAGAAGATAGAGGAAACAGCTATTTCGTAGGGGAAGTGTTCGCTGTAACCAAAGATTTGATACCTAATTCTCAGCGGGACTATTTTAAAGAAAATCCTACTCGTACCTATTTTGAAAAAGAACTTAGCCGCTTCTTTAATGAGGAATTGCACAAAATTTATTATGACGGTTCAACGATCAACAGTGCTTATAGGAAAATCGATGCATATAAGGCCAAGGCGGCTGAGTTTGTCGAAAAAGACAAAAAGGGAAGTTTCGTTAGTCAAGAGCACCGTGCTACTGAATATGAAAAAGTTCAGGTCGCTAAAAAACAGGCAGAAGATGCACAAAGTAAAATTGTTAAAACAAAGGAAAAAGCCGACGACATCTTTGCTAAAGTTATCAAGCGAATTGAGAAAGAACATCCTCAAAAGCCTATTTCAACAATGCCATCTGCAAAACTACCGAAACCAGCCCGCCCAGTATACAGAACGGATAAGCTTTCAGCTTACACTAGAAGTGAGCGCAAACTCATTTCAAAAATATTCGATATTATTGTTTCGACAACCGACAACAAAACAGCCGAAATGATAATAAGCAAAATCGAGGATGGTCTATCATAATGGGAAAAATTCTTTTGCTTGAACCAAAATACAGAAACAAATACCCGCCGATGGGTTTGATGAAACTTGCAACTTACTATCGCGATAGGGGCAATGATGTCCGCTTTTTCAAGGGGGACCTTAAGGAGTTTGCCGCTTCGCTTCTGTGCGAAGAATACCTTCTGGAAGTTTGTGATTCAGCACAGGCCAAGTACACTTCACTATTGGTTCAATTCATTAAAACGGGGAAGTATGCGCCTATAGATACAATTCCAGGGTTCAGAGGAAGTGAATATGAATCGCTGCTCAAACTGTATAGGAAAAAGTATAGAGAAGAACGATTTCCTCAATTTGATGTAATATGCGTTACAACTTTATTTACATTTTATTGGGGAGAAACTATTGACACAATAAATTATGCAAAAAAGTTCCTTAAAAAGAGAGGGAAAATATTAGTTGGTGGTATAGCCTCGAGTATACTACCGGATAAAATTTATGAAGACACGGGAATTAATCCAATTGTAGGATTGCTTAACGAGCCAGGTATCCTGGACAGTGATAGCGAAGTTATCATAGATGAGCTGCCATTAGACTATTCTATTTTGGAAGAGATAGACTATAAGTACCCAGCAAGCAATGCATATTTTGCCTATATGACCCGTGGCTGTCCGAATCATTGCGCTTTTTGTGCTGTCCCGTGCTTAGAGCCACAATATCGCCAATACATTGAAATTAAGCCTCAACTTAAGAAAGCGGACGCTATGTTTGGAGCGCAGAAGGATCTGTTGCTTATGGATAATAACGTGTTTGCGTCAGAGTGTTTCGATAGAATTATTGACGAGATCAAGGACTGCGGTTTTGAACTAGGGGCAACTTACACACCACCAAGCGAGTATGAAATCGCTATCAATAATCTTCGCGCGCCAAAAAAGGAACGCCGCAATGTTAGAGCGTATACGAAAAAGATGATTGAATTATATGACGGAATTTCAGAGAGGCTTTCAGAGAAAGAGCAAGCTGAATTTTACTTGGCAAGAGAAAAGGCAGACTTACTATATGCAGTTTACGCTAAGCGGAAATCAATCCTTGAGTTTGACACAATAGCTCGACCGCTCTACGAAAAATATTTCAAGCGAAGTACTCAGGCTAGGTATATTGACTTCAACCAAGGTGTGGACGCAAGACTTGTTACAGATGAGAAGATGAAAAAGCTGTCTGAAATTAACATCCGCCCTTTGAGAATAGCATTTGACCACTATTCAATGAGAGATATATATGTTAATGCTGTCAAATTAGCAGCGAAATATAAAATCAAGAGTTTATCAAATTACTTGCTTTATAACTATAAGGATAAACCAGAGGATTTATACGAGAGAATGAAGATTAACATTAAGTTGTGTGAAGATCTTGGTGTGACGATTTATTCTTTTCCAATGAAATATCATCCCATTGATGATCCTGATTACTTTAATAATCGTGATTACATTGGTGTTCATTGGAATAGAAAATTCATTCGTGCCATACAAGCAGTTTTAAATGCAACCAAGGGTAAGATTGGTAAAGGAAGGACCTTTTTTGAAGAAGCATTTGGATGCGATGTTGATGAATTTCGGAAAATACTCTGGATGCCTGAGACAATGATAATTTATAGATATAAGTATGACAAAATCAAAAGAGAACAGTATTACAAACTTAAAGGGGAAGAGGTGCACTATGAAGACGAGTGTGACCTCACCAATGAGTGGTGGCAAAAATTCAATGCTCTTACTGATGAACAACGCGCGACGCTTAAAGCTATAGTTGCCAAAAACCGTTTCATGGAGCAGGATTGTAATACTAACGACGTGGCAATTCTTGAAGTTCTTAAGTACTATAAGGTGAAACATAATTAAAAACATTAGCGGATATAAAGAGCTTTTTATTATGTTCGGAGAAGAAGGACTGGGTTTAACCACCCCTCCGAAACAGATAAGTTTTTAATCGGTATAACTATTTCCCCGCCAACCGACTCGAATAATACCTCTCAATCTGCCGGTCACAGATCCTAATCAATTCCGCTTTGTCTTCCTCGCTAAGCCGCTTCCATAATGCGGGTACGAAAGCCACCTGGTTTAAATCTTTGCGATGTTCCAGGAAGAATTTGCGCTCGAATTTTTCAAAGGGCATGGTTAGCATTAGCCGGGCTACATCAAAGTCGCTCATTTCTTTGACACGATTGATTACGGCATTAGGCACTTCCACCTGCAGACCGGCGTCAGCCCGCTGCTCGTAAAAATTGCGGAAGTAACTGACCAGAGCGCCTAACTCCATCAGCCCATTGTCATTGACCAGGGTTAACATACCTTTAAGCATTACGGGTTTATAAGAATTGCTCATTTGACCGGCCTTCACGTATTTGAAGAAGTCATCCCGGATTTCATCCTGTTTGCGGGCGGGAATATTCAGTTGCTCCCTGATATCGTCGAGGCGTTCGCGTTTGAAATAGCGATGGATTACTCTGCCCATGGGAAGTTCCAAATCAGGCCCAGGTGAGATTTTTGCTTCATCCACCCAGTGGCGGGCGGTGGTATCGTCTACATATAATTCCATGGCCAGTTCGTGCAATGACATCATTTCTTTGATTTCTTCCTGCCAGTCAAACAAGTCAACTAATTCATAATCGCGGACAAAAATGTTGTGCGGCAAAATCGTGTCCAGCTTTTCTCCAAGTAGCAGGCGGCGTTTTTCATCGTCGATTTTTTCCTGCGGGGCCAGTACGAATGCGCCGGGCCGGTACTCCCGCGAGCGGAACAGCCGGTGCAGATTTACGGAGTGGTTGTGATGAACCGTATTATCAATAAAATCAAATACCAGCAGGGCGTCTTTATCCTCGGACCGGCGGGTTCCCCGACCCAGCTGCTGCAGATAAATTACTTTAGAAAGGGTTGGCCGGGCCATGAATAGTACAGATGTTTCCGGACTGTCCCATCCTTCATTGAGCATGTCACAGGCGCATAATACTTTTACCAGACCCTGGCGGTAATCATCTAGAACGGCTTCTCTTTCCTGCTTTTTCATACGTCCTTCCACCAGTCGGGCATTGATACCGGATTCCTGGAAGAGTTGAGCTACTTCTGCGGCATGCTGGACGCTGGCACAAAAAACCACCGCTTTTTGACCCGGTACGTGGCTGAGGTAGGTTTCAACAATGAGCCGGTTGCGTTCGGGGACGTGGATGCAGTTATCCAGGTCGCGGTAGTTGTAGCGAATGCCGTTTACGCGCACACTGCTAAAGTCGATGTTGGTTTTTATTCTTACACAGCGGATGGGGACCAGTTCACCGATTTCAACTGCGGTTTTCAGGTCCAGTCGATGGGCTTCATTCTGAAATAATTCCATTATTGATTCTTGGTCATGGCGCTCGGGGGTAGCAGTCAGGCCTAACAAAAACTGAGGCTGAAAATAGGAGATGACCTGGCGGTAGCTGGGAGAGGCGGCATGGTGTGCTTCGTCTATAATTATATAACCGAAATGATCGGGAGCAAATTGGCTTAAACGGTTGTGCAGGCCTTGAATGCTGGCGATCAATACATCTCCTTCCAGGGGAGAGGAATAGTCATCAATAATTCTAACCCTGGCATCAGGCCAGAGTTCCCTGAAGCTGGCTTCCGCTTGCTGTAAAAGCTCCAGAGTATGAGCAACAAACAGAGTTCTTAACCCCAGGCGGCGGGCGTCCAATACAGCGGTGGTAGTTTTGCCGGTACCCTGGGCATCGGCAATTAAGGCCATACTGTTATATTCACCACGCAATTCCTGTAAACGGTCCAAAGTTTCCTGCTGATGAGGACGCAGTGAAATCAGCGCGCCGTGCTGGCGAGGCAGGTAGTCATCGTAGATTCTGAAATGCGGGCTTTGGCCCAGAAACTGGACCAGCTCAGATTTAATTCTTTCCCGTTCATTAACCAGCTGACGATATGTCCATATATATACTTTCCATCCCAGATAGGTGAGACTATTGCGTTTTAATAAATCATCCAGATATTTATCCACTGAAACCAGAGCAGGGTTATGCCAGCTTTCTCCGTCTATCTCAATGGCATAGGCATCGAGGTCAGTTTTTAAGGCGTAGTCTATGTAGCAGTTGTCACCGTAGATATTCTGACAGGGATATTCGTTTATCAGATACTGAATTTTATCCAGGCCAAAAGTTTCTTCAAAAAGTTCCACAAATAAATCTTCGGCAAAGCTGGCCGTATCTACTGCCTGGTAATCCTGCTGAAAATCATTCAACCGCATTTCTCTCCTCTCCAAAGCTTGTAAGGCTCAATACCCCCGCTTCCCTGGTATGACCCCTCTCACTCCGCCTTTGGGATTTTCCAGATCGCCCCGGTAACGGGGGATCAGATGGATGTGCAGGTGCATGATGCTCTGCCCGGCATCTTCTCCGCAGTTGATGCCAATGTTATAACCGTCGGGATGGTACTTTTGATCCAATATCTGTTTGGCTTCATCCAGCAGCTGGTTCAAGGCCCTGCGTTCCTCGGGTGTGGTGGAAAAGAAGTCAGCGATATGGCGTTTGCTGATGATCAGGATATGCCCGGGGGACACCGGATATTTATCAAATTTGGTCCAGGCCAGATCGTTTTCCATAAACAGGTCTTCGCGCTCACAAAAGATACAATTTTCCATAGTAACACCTCTATTATCTATTTCTCCTTAAGGGAATCAATTCCTGCCCGGTCCGGCCATTGCTGCGGAGCAGGTTTTTTCGCTTACCCTGCCGAAATCATAGGATGCATAATGGTAAATGATTAATCCCAAACAATTATTATATGCAGCTTAAAATAATTTATGCATAAATTTCTCATAAATCGGAGGATGATCGTATGAAATTTACATGCCCTTTGATCGTGGTGGAGGATATGGGGATCTCCCGGAAGTTTTATGAGGAGGTGTTAGGACAGAAGGTGATTCTGGATTTTGGCGCTAATATCACTTTTGCCGGGGATTTTTGCCTGCAGACACGGGAAACCTGGGCAGGTTTCATCGACAAACGGGAAGAGGATATTAAAACGGAAGCCAACAATTTTGAGTTATATTTTGAAGAGCAAGATTTCGATACTTTTGCTGCCAGCCTGCGCCAAACGGATGTGCATTATCTGCATGATGTGAAGGAGTATCCGTGGGGACAGCGGGTGATCCGTATTTATGACCCGGATATGCACATCATCGAGATCGGCGAGAGCATGGCCGCTGTGGTCAAACGTTTCCTTGCCCGGGGACTGTCCGTGGAAGAGACTGCGCAAAGGACCCAGCACCCCATCGAATTTGTCCGGGCGTGCTTATAGAGCACGGAGCGTGTAACTGAGCCGGCTATGCAAGGATCTTTACTCCTGATATCCTGTCGATTACTTTTGGCGGGGTTTCTTATTAAGCTTTAAAATGATATCCCGCTTTTCTGCCATGCCCTGGAACAGGCCGGAGGCCAGTTTGGCTTTATCTTTTAAGGTCAGCTGGTCTGATTCTGTTTCGGCAGCAATTTGCTTCTGAATAACGATTTCTTTTTTCCATACTTTAGTTTAGCTTATTTTTTTGCTTTAGTTATTTCAGTTATTGGGTTGATTGAAGTCTACTAAAGTGATGGCTGGATTTTATTGCTTTATTAATGTAATAGGAGTCCCAAGTCCACTAGAATGACCTAAACGATCATCAATATAAATATGATCTTTAATATAAAGAGTATGAATTTCATATGTATACCAATTATAATCGTGGTACCATACACTATATTCGCAAAAAAAGGTTTTAAGGTCGGGAGAATATGCAATATATCTTTTATTTTCCCATTCAAAATTGAAACTGAAAAAGGTATTTTTGCAGATATCCTGCCTTACCGGTTCTGCGACATCTGAAATGGCATAAGCAGTAATATAAAACCCGTCCTGGGTAAAGCTTTCAAAGGTAACATACAAGTCAGAAGAGTAATTCTCACTAGATTCAGAAACGTATGTTCCCAACATTTTGCTGTAATCGTGGTTTATGTTTTCTGTGTTTTGAAGGAAACTCCATTTTCCGGAAGTTTCATTGAATACATACTCTGAAACAACTTGACCGGTTAAATCGTAAATGTCATTTGTATCAGAAACTTCATAAATAACTTGGGCAGTGCTTGCGTCCATATTGACCGATTTAAACTCTAAAGCAGGATACTTTTCCATTAACCTCTGTTTTTGTTTTTCAATAATTATTTCAGATGGAGGAGTAATGGGGTTAAAGTTGTTTGTAATTTCATATTTCTCTATAATCCATCCGCCCTTGTCATAATAGTTGTATTTTAAGATTACTTCAGCAGTATTTTTCACATACGGGTTTTCCATGTGTACTGTGCAATAAATAATGTCTTCCTTTTTATCTTTATAAGTTTGTCTTTTGTCAATTGTTAACTCGGTTATTGTTAGCTGTTGAGGATTTCCCGACTCGTCCGTATAGCTAATTATGTCAGTTCCCGACAAATCAGATTTTATTTTACTTTCATTTACTGTCTTTGAGCCACAACCTACAAGAAAAAAAACAGCAGATATGATCATTACAAGTCCAAAGATGTACTTTTTTTTAACCATAATAACACCTCGTAATATAAAGTAGTAGTTATTAGAGTCCCTCTCCAAGGACACATAAAACCCTGCTCATAAAGTATTGTATTACTATTATTTCTCTTTATTTCGCGTACAATATTATGAATCCCTGCCACAATTAAACCTTTTTGTTATATTGAGGCAGTAATAGAATAGTTCGACTATATAAGGAAGGAAAAATACAAATTACCTAATTCAATCAGATGAATGGATAAAATTACATAAAATATGTTGGTTTTAACATATATTTGGTATAGTATAAAGAATAATTATGGACGTGAAATTCGGTGGGGGTTGAAAGGAGTAATTTTATGCAAAAATTCACTAAGATCAAGTATTTTCTTCTGGGGGTACTGCTTACTGCAGTTTTTAGCAGCACCATTAGTCCGGCAATTGCTAATCAAGTAAACAGAAAATTAGATGCAACCTATAATAACATTAAAATTGTTGTTGACGGCGAAACAATTGATCCCAGGGATGCTAACGGTAACGTCGTTGAACCGTTCATTGTTGATGGAACGACATATTTGCCTGTCCGTCCCCTGTGTGAAGCGGTTGGATATAATCTTAAATGGGATGGTAGCACACAGACGGTGTATGTGTACTCTAGTTACAATTATGAAGAACAGTGGAAATAAATTTATAATTGGAGGTATTTTTTATAATGAAAAAGAGACGATTAGCTTTACTATTAATAGTATTTCTAATGAATCTATTTTTTTCAGAGGCTTTTGTCAATGTAAATCCTGTATATGCAACTAATATTAGCGATGAAATTGTTTTTACAAAGCAAAACTTAAACGAATGCCCATTAGCCTCTACTGTCAGCATGTTAAGACGTAGGGCAATAATTGATAATAAAGAAAATTGGAATTCTGTCTATACATATGAAAAGATAAAAAATGTGGCGTGGGATAATACTAAAGGAATGTATTGGAATTTTGATTTTCCAGATAAAAATGGATATAGCGTAAAATCACCCACCATGGATTTGGATTTCGGATTAAACATGGGTGATGTTAATGGTAAAAAGAAATATTTGGTAAGTGAATTAAAAAAGCATCCTGAAGGAATTGCTGTTTATATATTCTTTTTAAAAACTCCCAAAAGAGACGGGCATTTAAAAAGCCAATCAGGCAAAACCGAACAACATGTTGTTTTATTAACAGACTATGATGAAAAGAAAGGCACTTTCTATTGTTTTGACCCTTCTAATAGTATGCCCAAAGGGCGTATAGAATTAAAGGATAGTTCGTTGCCTAAATATATAAAGAATGCTGGATATTGGAAAGATTCTATCCCGGTACAAGATCAAATAATAAGTTATGTAGCTCAAACTTGGATGATAACTAACGTCAGCGGGGGCGGAAGCAATACAAAACCCACGGAAAATGCGCATAGCACCCACACTTATAATGACATAGGCTATTGTACAATCGGTGGAGAGAAATATCCCATATCGCTTCAACAAATGACTGCCACCACCTATCAGGCTATCAATGACAACACACCTATTCGTTGGGAACCTTATCAACCTGAACCAATTATTGAAAGGCTGAGTAAAGACATACCTGTAACAGTTATGGCAAGCGGAAAAAATGCAAAAGGAAATCTGTGGTATAAACTAAACGACAACACTTGGGTTTATAGCGAAAATGTCAAGAAGTCCAGTAAACCTACAACACCTACTGGACTTGTGGTCCAAAAAGCCAGCAGTACAACCGCCAAAGTATCATGGAACGCAATACCCGGTGCTTATTATGAGGCGGAGTACAAAAGCCCCAATACCAACAACCAATGGGTAGTCGATAAGGATTATGGAGACAATAAGGCTACATCCTATACTGCAGTGAATATGGGGAATCATACCTATTATTTCCGTGTTCGGGCGGTGAATTCAGCCGGCAGATCAGATTTGTCAAATGAAGTTTGGTATACCAATACTAAAGAGACAATTTCTCCTGCAGTCACTCTAACACCCCCACGCGTGACAGCGACTCAGGCAAGCAGCACAACTGCCAAAGTATCGTGGAATGCAGTGTCCGGTACCGGAATTTATTATGTAGTGGAATATAAAAGCCCCAATACCA